>Ga0315328_10001764_pt1 | contig 10109 bp, 9 predicted proteins | sample M120032315metaG_FD_203462 | JGI IMG/M metagenome (GOLD analysis project Ga0315328, IMG submission 203462) | Ammonia-oxidizing marine archaeal communities from Monterey Bay, California, United States - M1 200m 32315 | ecosystem: Environmental > Aquatic > Marine > Intertidal zone | place: USA... | reverse complement strand
TTCAAAAAGGCAGCGCGAGACTTATTTTTTGAGCCATTAAATGCTGTCATATTGAGCTGACTAAACCCTTTAGCCACAGCCAAAGCCGCTTCATCTAGGTGCTCTACAGGGGCGGTTTTATCGTAAAAGCCTGCACTAATAGCATCATCAGGCGACCATATTTCTGCGTTAATAACAGCGCGATGAAAGTAATTCAGCGGAATCCGATAGCGGGCTAGCTCAATGCCAAAGTTATGCATGGTCATGCCAATCATGGTCTCATTGAGCCCAGTTTTGAATTCGCCGTCAGCACCTATCCTGAAGTCACAGGCTAGCATCAGAAAAGCACCCATGGCAATACAGTGTCCGGTTGATACTCCGATAACAGGGGTGGGGAAGGCCAAAATTCTGCGGGCCATCTCGGAGCCTCTTGTCGTTAGAGCAATTGCGGCTTCAGGCCCCTTGCCCATTTCTTTGAGGTCGAAACCACCAGAGAAGAGTCCTGGGCGCCCTTTGAGTATAACTATTGCATTGGCAGCTTCGGCTTTATCAAAAGCAGCGCCTAGTTCATCCCATACCGTGTGTGATAGAGCATTTACTTTTCCATCATCCATAGTGATTGTTGCGACCCCTTCTTTACAACTGTAAGTCACGATATTACTCATAAAAACTCCGTATTTTGTAGGTATAAGATGATTAAATTTTCTTTGGAGAGCAAGACTAAAGCAATAGAGTGGCGCCTGTCAATTGAGGGTGTTAGGGATTAATTTGATCTGCGCGAGCATCTATTTTGAAGGCCCGTTTCAGAGTTGCATAGGACGCTATTGCCTGCGATACTCAATGAATAAAATAACTCAGGTTACCTGCCTATGCTTAAACTCCATAAATCTATTTCATACGCTTTAATCGCTTTTTGGGTAGCCTTTTTATTTAACTTAATACAGCCTTTTAGTGGTAATTGGAGTGTTGGAATCCACCGGCTTGGTATCATTATGCTTGTAGTTCACGTTGTTGAACTGGTACTGGTGTACTCTAAACTAAAAGCGGTAAACCATGCATCATTTAAGGATATTGTAGCGGTGCTCGCATTTGGTGTTCTCTATTGGAAGCCCATAATAAAAAGCTAGTTAACTTTTTATTAATAATGCAAGGTTACTGTTAGATAACCTTGCATCTGAATGAATGGACTCCATTAGCTTAATTGTACAGCCATAGAAATGAGACATCCAAGTGATCCTAGCCACAATGCTGTTCTAAGATAAATAATACCAATGGTATAGCTTGCCAAGAACGCAACTCTAAAGCCTAGCCAGTAGGTTGCAGTCGCCGATAGATCAATTCCCATATGCATTGAAAGTAAGCAAAGCGCGAGAAATGGCGCAAAGCTTTCTTGGTAGTTGGCCGCTGCTCTAGATACTCGATCATATATAGCAGATGTCTCTACCGACCCATCTCGATTTGACACCAGGTAACCGAAATTTTTGAGGTTTAATGATGCGGGTAAGAGCCAGAAGTGAACAAGAGCGAGTGCAAGAGAGCAAATAATAATAGCGGACATGATTTAGATCCTTTTTTGTTGGTTATATAGTTTTCTAATTATGGTCTTCCAAATCAGTCTATAAAATTAAGCCGGCATATAGCAAGTGGTAAAGATATTTGAATCATTTCATTAGGCGTAAGCCATACACTGGTTAAAAAGATAGATTGATGATCAGTTAGGTGTTGAGTTATCGTTAGCGCTGTTGGTTAAATTTTTAGGAGTCTAGACATGAAAACACGCGCAGCCGTTGCTTTTGCCGCGGGGAAACCATTGGAAATTGTTGAGGTAGATCTTGAGGGGCCAAGAGCAGGCGAAGTCTTGGTTGAAATGAAAGCTACAGGTGTGTGCCACACAGACGCATTCACTCTGTCCGGAGATGATCCAGAGGGTGCATTCCCCGCAATTTTAGGCCATGAGGGGGCCGGTGTGGTTGTAGATGTTGGGCCCGGAGTAAAGACATTGAAACCTGGAGACCACGTGATTCCTTTATATACAGCAGAGTGTCGAGAGTGCGATTTCTGCCTTAATCCCAAAACCAATCTCTGTCAGGCGGTTCGAGCTACACAGGGACAGGGCGTTATGCCTGATGGCACGAGTCGATTTTCCTATGAAGGAAAGCCGATTTTGCACTACATGGGTTGCTCCACCTTCTCTAATTACACCGTGCTTCCAGAGATTTCCCTGGCGAAGGTCCGAGAAGATGCGCCATTCGATAAAATTTGCTATATCGGCTGTGGCGTCACGACAGGTATTGGTGCAGTAGCTTTTACTATGAAAGTTGAAGCAGGATCTACTGTAGCGGTATTTGGTTTGGGAGGTATTGGTTTAAATGTAATTCAGGGTGCTCAGATGGTGGGAGCTACCCGTATTATTGGCATCGACTTAAATCCCTCGCGTATCCCTTTAGCAACCCAATTTGGTATGACCGACTTTATCAATCCAAATGAAGTAGAGAATGTGGTTGATCATATTATCGACATGACCGGAGGTGGTGTTGATTATAGTTTCGAATGTATCGGTAATGTTGATGTGATGCGTCAGGCCTTAGAATGCTGTCACAAAGGGTGGGGAGAGAGCTGTATTGTCGGTGTCGCCGGAGCGGGTAAAGAGATTGCTACGCGACCGTTTCAGCTGGTAACGGGTCGATCATGGCGCGGCACGGCTTTTGGTGGCGCCCGCGGTCGTACCGATGTGCCTAAAATCGTTGATTGGTATATGGATGGAAAAATTAATATTGATGATCTGATTACTCATAAGATGCCACTGGAAGACATTAATAAAGCCTTCGACTTAATGCATGCTGGCAAAAGTATTCGCTCAGTGGTGGAGTTTTAAGAATGGCTGATAGTTTGTTAGAAGAAATTGGGTCGAATCTTAGTTTCGATGGGCAGCAATTACGCTATCGTCACCATTCTAATAGTCTCAATTGTGATATGACCTTCTCTATTTATTTACCACCTCAAGCAAAACAGGCGCCAGTGCCTGTTCTTTATTGGCTTTCTGGATTGACTTGTACTGACGAGAATTTCGTCACTAAGGCGGGTGCTCAACAGTATGCAGCTGAATATGGGGTAGCTATTGTATGCCCCGACACAAGCCCTCGAGGAGAGGGGGTGCCCGATGATGAGGAAGGCTCATATGACTTTGGTCTTGGGGCTGGCTTCTATGTCAATGCTACGGAGGAACCTTGGGCCACCCACTATCAGATGTATGATTATGTGGTCGAAGAACTACCCGCATTGATTAATGCTGAATTCCCAGTTGATGGCAGCAAGGTAGCAATCTCCGGTCACTCAATGGGAGGCCACGGAGCCTTAACGATTGCTCTTAAAAATCCCGAGCGCTATTGCTCAGTGTCTGCATTTTCACCTATTTGCTCACCAATTAACTGCCCTTGGGGGCAGAAAGCTCTGTCCAAATACATTGGTGATGAGAGTCGGGGACAATGGAATAACCAGGATACGGTAGAGTTAGTGAAATCGGCAGGTGACCAATTGAAAAACTCAATGCCAGTTCTTATTGATCAGGGCGATGCGGATAACTTTTTGGCAGAACAACTCAATACTCAGCTCCTGATTGACACCGCCGAGCAGGAGGGTTTTCCCATGCAAATTCGATTTCAGTCGGGCTATGACCACAGTTATTTTTTCATTGCGTCATTGATGGGTGAGCACATTAAATTCCACAGTAATTATTTGCGTTAAATTAGCGGTCCTTATTAGATAAATAAGAGTCGCTTAGGCGCGATAAAAGATGGGAAAAATAGTGATAAACTGCGCGCAAAACCTAAGTCCGTGGGCTTTAATCGTGACAGTGGAGTGGAGAGACTAAGTCTTTAAAGTTTGGTCTTCAATACTATTATCTCAAATTAGCTAGGAGTGGTGCATTTGGACGGTAAAATCGGTGATGTTGATCAGCTTATTGAGCAGTACAAAGCTCTGCCTGGCGGACTCTTGCCCTTACTACATGCGATCAAGCACGCTTTGGGCTACGTACCAGAGTCTACCGTAGGGTCCATTGCAAAGGGGTTTAACCTGTCCCGTGCTGAAGTCCACGGTGTAATCAGCTTTTATCATGATTTTAATACCGAGCCAGTGGGGCATCATAGAGTACAAATTTGTCGCGCTGAGGCCTGCCAATCTATGGGATCTCGCCAAATTGAGTCTCATGCTAAGCATAGTTTAGGTATTGAATATGGCGAAACAACAAGTGATGGTATGGTGACCTTAGAGCCAGTTTACTGCCTAGGTAATTGTGCGTGTTCCCCCTCTATTCGAATAAACGATGATATTCATGCTCGGGTTAATGAATCTCGATTTGATCAGTTGATTTCAGAATTAACGATGCCGGATGCAGATAATACTGGAGTCAGCTCATGACAGCTCAAGTATTTATACCTAAAGACACTACTGCGCTGTCTCTTGGTGCTGATGGTATTGCTTTGAAAATGGCGCAAGATATTGAGAATCGTTCGATAGATGCTGAAGTTCAGCGCAATGGTTCCCGCGGAATGTTTTGGCTTGAACCGCTGGTGGAAGTAAAAACCGAGTCTTCTCGTATTGCTTTTGGTCCAGTTAATGCCTCGGATGTTGAGTCTGTTTTAGATGCCATAGATGATCACCTTGCAGGAAAATCAATCGATCATTCCCTCTACCTGGGTGAAGTCAAGGAAATTGATTATTTGGCTAAGCAACAGCGTTTGACATTTAAACGCGCAGGGGTGGGTGATCCTATTTGCCTTTCTCAATACCAAAGCCTGTCTGGTTTTAAAGGTTTAGCCAAAGCTATTTCGATGACTGGCCAGGAAATCGTCGATGAAATCAAAAATTCAGGGCTTCGAGGACGAGGCGGTGCAGCTTTTCCTGCGGGGATTAAGTGGCAGACAGTTCTGGATACTCCCGGAGAGCAAAAATATATAGTATGCAATGCTGATGAAGGTGATTCAGGTACGTTTGCAGATCGGCTGTTGATGGAGTCAGATCCTTATCAGCTCATAGAGGGAATGACTATTGCTGGTTTAGCTGTTGGCGCTAACCAGGGCTATATTTATTTGAGGTCTGAATATCCTGTTGCCCATAAGATTTTGAATGATGCGATTAAGAGAGCAACTGAAGCTGGATTTTTAGGGACTAACATCTGTGATGCAGGAAAAGATTTCTTTCTGGAAGTTCGCTTAGGGGCTGGCGCTTATATTTGCGGTGAAGAGACTTCGCTTCTGGAGAGCCTCGAGGGTAAGCGAGGAATGGTTCGGGCTAAACCGCCCCTCCCAGCCATTGAAGGGCTTTTCGGAAAACCTACTGTGGTTAATAATGTATTGACCCTCGGTGCTGCGGCAACGATTCTGGAGCAGGGCTCTGATAGCTATAGAGATTTTGGTATGGGGCGGTCTCGAGGTACTTTAGCTGTTCAGTTGGCAGGTAATGTTAAGCGGGGCGGGTTAATTGAGTTAGCCTTTGGCATCACCCTAAGACAAGTAATTGAAGATTTCGGCTGTGGTACTCATAGTGGGCGGCCGGTTCGCGCAGTACAAATGGGGGGGCCTCTAGGAGCATTCTTGCCGGAGTCTCAGTGGGATACTCCTCTTGACTATGAGTCCTTTGCTGAGATCAAAGCTATGATCGGCCATGGTGGTATAGTCGTGTTTGATGATACCGCTGATATGGCCGCGCAGGCTCGATTTGCTATGGAATTTTGTGTGGTTGAGTCCTGCGGGAAATGCACTCCATGCAGAATAGGCGCTACCCGTGGGGTCGAGGTTATTGACCGTATCGTCGGAGATCAAGATCGCGATAATAATTTAATCCTACTCCATGAGCTGTGTGACACTATGGAGTTAGGCTCACTCTGTGCAATGGGAGGAATGACGCCATTTCCCGTGCGGAGTGCGTTGACTTACTTTGAAGAAGACTTCGGTGTTAATAGCCGTAGGGATCACTAATATGTTGGAATTTTACGAGCCGCAAGCAGATTTTGGTACGCCAGAGAGCGACAGTGAGACGATGGTCACGCTGTCTATTGACGGTGTTAATGTGACAGTTCCTGAGGGTTCTTCGGTCATGCGCGCGGCATCAGAGAGTGGTATAAAAATTCCAAGGTTGTGTGCAACAGACTCTCTTAAGTCATTCGGGTCTTGCCGAATATGTTTGGTTGAAATCGAGGGGCGTCGCGGTTTTCCCGCCTCTTGCACCACGACGGTTGAAGAGGGCATGGAAGTTAAAACTCAGTCTGATGACATCGGAAAACTCCGTCGCAATGTGATGGAGTTGTATATATCAGATCACCCGCTAGATTGCCTGACTTGTCCGACTAATGGTGATTGTGAGCTGCAAGATACCGCTGGCGAGGTGGGCTTGCGCTCAGTCCGATATGGTTTTGAAGGGGATAATCATCTAGTTGCTGAAAAGGATGAGTCTAACCCTTATTTCACCTTCGATCCCTCGAAATGTATTGTTTGTTCTCGTTGTGTACGAGCCTGTGAGGAAACGCAGGGTACCTTCGCGCTGACGATTGACGGCAGAGGCTTTGAGTCTAAGGTGAGTGCAGGACAGGATGAAGCCTTTATGGATTCTGACTGTGTTTCTTGTGGAGCTTGTGTTGATGCATGCCCGACAGCAACTCTGACAGAAAAAAGTATCATTGATGCTGGTAAACCTGAACATTCTGTTGTCACCACTTGCGCCTACTGTGGAGTTGGCTGTTCCTTCAAGGCCGAGATGAAAGGGAATGAAGTGGTACGCATGACTCCCTATAAGGACGGTAAAGCTAATGAAGGGCATGCCTGTGTTAAGGGTCGTTTTGCCTTTGGTTATGCTACCCATAAAGATCGCATTACAGTGCCAATGATTCGAGACAGCATTGATGATCCTTGGCAGGAAGTATCGTGGGAAGAGGCTGTTTCCTACACTGCAAAAAGATTTAAAGAGATACAGGCAAATCACGGCCGCACCAGTATCGGCGCAATTTCTTCATCTCGTTGCACGAATGAAGAGGTTTATCTGGTACAAAAAATGGTTCGTACAGGATTTGGCAATAACAATGTTGACACCTGCGCACGAGTTTGTCATTCACCCACTGGTTTTGGCTTAAAAACTACGCTGGGTGAATCAGCAGGGACACAAACATTCGCCTCAGTGGCTAAAGCTGATGTGATTATTGTGATGGGGGCGAATCCTACAGAAGCTCACCCCGTCTTTGGCTCACGCCTTAAACGCCGATTGCGCGAAGGGGCGAAGCTAATTGTTATTGATCCTCGTCAAATCGAATTAGTAAGTGCTCCTCATATTCGCTCTGACTACCATTTACCTGTTCGACCAGGAACTAACGTTACCGTTCTAAATGCTTTGGCCCATGTCATTGTTACCGAAGGGCTTCAAGCGCATGACTATATTGCCGAGCGCTGTGATACCGAAGAATTTAGTAAATGGACGAATTTTATAAGTGATGAGCGTCATGCCCCCGAAGAAACTGAACAATTCAGTGGTGTGCCTGCGGCAGATTTACGAGCAGCAGCGCGTTTGTATGCACAGGGTGGTAATGGAGCTATCTTTTATGGCCTCGGCGTTACCGAGCACAGTCAGGGTTCTACTGCAGTAATGGCGATTGCTAACCTGGCCATGTTAACGGGTAATATTGGTAGAGAAGGGGTTGGTGTGAATCCACTTCGTGGCCAAAATAATGTGCAGGGTTCCTGTGATATGGGGTCGTTTCCTCATGAACTTCCGGGTTACCGTCACATTTCAAGTAACGAGACTAGACATCTTTTCGAGGGTGAATGGGGCGTTACTCTCGACCCGGAGCCCGGATTGCGCATTCCCAATATGTTCGATGCTGCAATCGATGGTGAGTTTAGAGGTTTATACTGTCAGGGTGAGGATATCGCTCAGTCAGATCCAAATACTCAGCATGTTGAAGCGGCGCTCTCAGCATTAGAATGTTTGGTTGTTCAGGATATCTTCCTTAACGAAACGGCTAAATTTGCTCATGTGTTTTTGCCTGGCGCATCTTTCCTAGAGAAAGACGGTACTTTTACTAATGCTGAGCGACGAATTTCACGCGTACGCAGGGCTATGCCGCCGCTCAGTGGAAAAGCCGATTGGGAAGGGACAATGGCGTTGGCCAACGCATTGGGTTGTAATTTCCAATACAGACATCCCTCGGAAATTATGGACGAGATTGCTCGATTAACGCCGACTTTTAATGGAGTCTCTTATGATAAACTCGATCAGTTAGGTAGTATTCAGTGGCCGTGTAATGACGATACTCCTGTTGGCACACCTGTCATGCATGTTGATGAGTTTGTCAGAGGTAAAGGCTTTTTTGCCATTACTGAGTATGTGCCTACTGAAGAAAGAGCCAACCGCAAGTTCCCCTTATTATTAACTACTGGCCGAATTCTATCGCAATATAACGTAGGTGCGCAGACTCGGCGCACGAGTAATAGTCAGTGGCATGATGAGGACACGTTAGAAATTCATCCCCACGATGCTGAAGAGCGTGGTATCAGCCATGGTGATTGGGTAGGTATTCAGAGTCGTGTTGGAGAGACAGTTCTTCATGCAAATGTGACAAGCCGAGTTAAACCTGGCGTTGTATACACCACCTTCCATCACCCAGTGTCAGGTGCAAATGTTATTACTACCGATAATAGTGACTGGGCTACTAATTGCCCTGAGTATAAGGTGACTGCAGTGCAGATTAGTAAGGTAACTGCGCCGTCCAGTTGGCAGGCAAGGCAAAAGTCTTTCAACACGAAACAGCAAGATCTGCTGGCGAAAGCGCGACAATAATGAGCATCAAAAACCATCCGGCGAGTCATGTTACAAGGCATATCTGGCAGGACGGTAAACTTGTGGTGGCGGATGACCAAGTCGCTACTGAAACGCCAGTCGCGATGGTCTACAACGGCATATCCCATGTGGTCATGATGTCAACGCCCGATGATCTTGAGGATTTTGGCACTGGTTTTAGTTTGAGTGAAGGGATTGTTAGCGGGCCCAAGCAACTCCTTGATTTTGAGGAGATTTCAACAGATATAGGGATTGAATTACATATTACTATCTCAAGTGAAGCCTTTACTGAGTTAAAGCAAAGGCGACGCAATTTGGTCGGCAGGACAGGTTGTGGTCTCTGTGGTGCTGAATCGTTGGAGCAAGCCATACCCAAACCAAAGAGTATCAGTAATTCACTGCAGTTGAGTCATGCTGATTTACAGAAAGCTATTGTTGGCCTAGCGAATTGGCAGCAAATACAAAAAGAGACTGGTGCAGTGCATGGTGCCGCTTGGTGTGATGCTACTGGTAATATACTTTTTGTGAGAGAAGATGTTGGTCGACACAATGCGCTAGATAAGCTAATTGGAGCTTTGGCGAGAGATGATTTTAGTCAAGAGGGTTTTGTGCTCGTCACCAGCCGCGCAAGTTATGAAATGGTGTCTAAAGCGGCCAACGCGAATATTTGTGTATTAGCGTCGGTCTCAGCGCCTACATCTCTTGCAATTAACTTAGCCAAAGAGAGTGGTCTGACTTTAGTTGGTTTTTCACGGCCCGATAGGCATGTTATTTATTCAAATGAACACAGATTAGTAGGTAAAACTTCATGAGCACATCAAAAATTGATCGTTTGGTCAAAATGGTTAATCAAATTTCACTTAACATGAGCTCAAATGGTTCTGAAGAGCAGGTTTCTATGCAGGTATCGGAACATTTAACCAAGTTTTGGTCACTCCCAATGAAAAGTCTTATTAGCGATTACGCTGATGATGAAGATATTGGTCTTACCTCAATTTCACGCAAGGCTGTCACCCATCTCGCCGCACTGCATAGCATTAAGTGACTCTATTGCTTAGCCATAAACTCCTGCGGTCTACTAAGGTGTTTAATCTTCAAATTGACTGTCCACGATTGATGTTTTTATAACCACTAACTTTTTAAACTTCTCAGCATAGTCTGAAATTTGGGCCGTCAGGGCGGTATGATCTTGGGCAATATTGGTTGTTTCCCCGATATCATTTACTAGGTCTATCAGCAAAGGTGAATCGTGAACTTCTCTTTTAGGGGGCATTCCATAGGCACCTTGGGTGACATAATGTATT
>Ga0315328_10001763_pt1 | contig 10109 bp, 7 predicted proteins | sample M120032315metaG_FD_203462 | JGI IMG/M metagenome (GOLD analysis project Ga0315328, IMG submission 203462) | Ammonia-oxidizing marine archaeal communities from Monterey Bay, California, United States - M1 200m 32315 | ecosystem: Environmental > Aquatic > Marine > Intertidal zone | place: USA... | reverse complement strand
TGTTCACCGGGCACTTCGGACTGTGGGACCGGTCTTTCCACGATGGGCCAGATTGGCTCTCCAGTCTCCCGATTAAATGAATAGAGGAACGCCTGTTTGGTTGCCTGGAATACACCTGGCACCTTTCGGCCTGCTACATTAACATCCATTAATAGCGGGGCAGTGGGCGTATCGTTATTCCAGACGTCATGGTGCACCATCTGAAAGTGCCAACGTCTTTCCCCGGTTTCCACGTCCAGTGCAATTAGACTGGCACTAAATAAGTTATCGCCAGGTTGAAAGCCGCCATAAAAATCAATGGTGGCTGCATTGGTAGGCACGTACACGAGCCCCAGTTCTGGATCGGCAGAGAGTGGTGCCCAGGAAGAAACGTCACCGGTGTAGGACCAGGCATCATTTTCCCAGGTCTCATGGCCCACTTCGCCTGGACGCGGGATAACATTGAACTTCCATTTAAATTCGCCGGTACGCACATCGTAGCCAAGAATATCGCCTGGTACGTTTTCAGTACGTGTTTGGTTGTAACCTTGTTCTGCCGAGTTGCCAACGACGATTGTGTCATTAACCACGATAGGGGGTGAGGAATTTGTGATATACCCTAGTTCTAATGGAATGCCTTGGTATGGGTCATAGGTCTGACCCGAGTTCACCCATGGCCCCCAATCAGCAATGAGATCCGGTATAAGATCGACCCCCCCGCTCTGAGGAAAGCCTTCAAGTGGGATGGGAGTGCCCCAGTTCTGCAGTAGATCACCAGTCTCGGCATCAAGGGCGTATAGGAAAAAAGCTGGTGTAACCACAAACACGACCCCGCGCCCGTCTATTTCACCATATGCGATCCCTTTGCCCCAGGGTGCACGCATCGAATATTCCCAGCGAAATGTGTTGGGTTCTCGAAAACTCCATAAAGTTTCTCCCGTTGATGGGTCGATCGCGACCACATGGCGTCGCGCACCCGCTACCGTGAATAGTTTTCCGTTCGCATAAACAGGAGTAGAGCGCGGTGGTGTAGCCCCAAAACTCGCATCGTTCCATATCCACTCGATTTCCAGTTCGTCAAAATTGTCGGCGCTAATCTGATTTAGAGGCGTCGACCTAGTGTGCCCGATATCGCCTCCGATGTACCGCCATTCGCTAGAATTTTCCCGTTCGTTAACATGCTGGCCCCAAGCGGTGGCCGAAGCTAAGACTAGTAGTGGCAGGGTTAGTGGCTTCAAAATGGTGAATATACCGGATTGAATACATTTTGTGTTGGATTTACTTAGCATGGAAACTCTCCATATTAATCACGTGGTCACATTAGCGCTCAGCTTGATAAGTTCATTATTTTTCTGTCCCAGCCCAGAAGACTGTATCAGACGTCGGTGTTGATGCAAGTCGGTTAGGTATCGGTTACATGAGAATAATGAATTTGGCGCGGCGTGAAAAGTCCGATGATTCAAGCTACCATAGTTTCGAGTTAACGGCTTCCTATGTTTTAGGTTTAATGATGAGTTATGACCGAGATGTGAAACACTAACAAACAATTGAATTAACGCAGCTGACCAATGAAAAAGAATAAAAAGAACAAAATATGTAAAAGCAGGGACAATGTTATAAGCCGCCGCGATTTCCTGAATGGCTGTGCACTGAGTATAGCCGCTGGTAGCTCACTTCCTCCGTTAGAAGCGATGGCTCAGGGATTAGCAGATTCCTCAGCTCTTCCTGTTGACTACTATCCACCCAGCTTGCAGGGAATGCGTGGCAGCCACGAAGGATCATTCGAGGTCGCCCATGCTATGCGTGATGGCACAACTTGGCAGTCGGTACCCTCCGGTGAATCTGAGTATGATCTGGTAGTTGTTGGCGGCGGCATTTCTGGTCTTGCTGCTGCTTATTTCTATCGGAAACAGAACGGTCCTGATTCTCAAATTCTTATTCTCGACAATCACGATGATTTTGGCGGTCACGCCAAACGGAACGAATTCTGGCACGAAGGAAGGATGTTCTTAGTTAACGGTGGCACTTTGAATGTAGAAGCTCCTTCCCAGTTCAGCACTATAGCTGCAGGCTTGCTTTGGGAGCTCGGAATAGATCGAACTCGGTACTTTGAGAAGAACCGTAAAATGTTTTCATTTTATCGGGACATGGGTTTGAAAAGCAGTATGTTTTTCGATCGTGAGACCTTCGGCAGCGACAAGCTGGTTGTTGGCTATAACGAGCAACCTATTGAAGAATCTATCGCTCAGTCCCCTTTGGGGGATGATGTAAAACGGGATGCTATCCATCTTTACCGTACGAAGAAAAATTATTTTCAAGGGCTGAGTGCCGAGGAAATCCGGAGCCAGCTAGGTCGCATGAGCTACCAGGATTACGTTACTAAGGTTGTAGGATGTCATCCAGACGTCATAAAACTGTTTCGCGCTTCCTTCCATGGCAGTTTAGTTGTGGCTCCCGACGCCATACCCGCCATCTATTTTCGCGATAATGGATTTCCTGGATTCGATGGGCTGACATTAAATGATCTGCCTCGTAATCTGTTGGCAAATGAATCTGGTGGGCAGCATGGTCGTGAAAATTCTACCCGCGCTAGCGAAGGTGACCCTGACATGTATTTCCCTGATGGTAATGCCACCATCGCCCGGTTGCTGGTACGGTCATTGATCCCGGGAACTGTTACTGGCAGTTCAATGGAGGACGTGGTTACCGCTGCTGTGGATTACAGTATGCTGGATCGCTCACCCAACGATATCCGGCTGCGATTAAATAGTACGGTTGTGAATGTAAACCAAGACGAAGATGAGAGGGTTACGACCACTTTTTTTAACGACAACCGAGCTTACACAGTCAGAAGCAAGGCTGTGGTGATGGCTTGTTGGAACACTGTAATTCCGTACTTATGTCCACAATTCCCAGCCAAACAAAAAGAAGGATTGTCCTACGGGGTAAAGTCGCCATTGGTGTACACGGGGGTATTACTATCAAATTGGCAGTCATTTGTTGAAACGGGCATCTCGGGAGTGACGGCCCCGGGAGGGTTTCATACCCGAATCGGACTCCAAGCAGCCCTAGAGATGGGCGACTACATCACGGCTCGCTCTGCTGATGATCCAATTGTGGTAAGGATGTCAGCTTACTTTGATGTGCCCTGGAGTGGTCTATCACGCAGGGAACAGCATTTGGAAGGGCGTAATCGAATGTTAGCAACACCCTTCAATACTTTTGAAAACCATATTAGAGACCAACTAACTCGTGTACTTGGCCCTGCAGGCTTTGATGATGAAAGGGATATTCTCGGTATTACAGTCAATCGTTGGCCTCACGGATATAGCTATTCCTACAATCCTTTGCATGATTCAGAGGAATGGGCATACACGACGACATCAGAGAGGCCCGCTATAGTAGGTCGGCAGCGATTTGGGAAAATAGCCATAGCCAATGCTGATGCCGCTGCGAGCCCTCACACGGATGGAGCAATCAATGAGGCCTATAGGGCTGTGGTAGAGCTGCTGGAGTCTAACTAGCCAATATCATTTTAAGATAAATGGGTTTACAAAAAATAGGGCGCTTTAGCGCCCTATTAAAGTTGCATGAGTATCAGAAAGAGCCATAACGTGCCACAAAGGGTAGGACGAGAGTTCGAATCTCTCCTTTTTTTTGCGCAGTTGCTTCTATCCCCTAGTCTCGTAAACCAAAAGTATAAACTACGTTACCTGAGGCGATACTAACGTATTGCTTGCCTTCCGCTTCAAAGGTGATCGGTGCTGAGTGTACTCTGCGACCAAGTGATATATTCCATAACTCTTCACCGGTTTCCGCATTTAGTGCGAAGAAATACCCATCTGCACTGCCAGTGAAGACTAGCCCACCTGCTGTTGTTGTAATTCCTGCTGAAGATCGTGGCATGATGGGAAATTCCCACTGAATCTCTGCCGTTGCCGGATCTATAGCGCGGATGGAGCTGTGAAACGCATCCATCGGCTGGTCGTAGCGACCACCACCACCGGTAAACCGTTCGCCTTCTTCGTATTCTTCATCGCGTTTGAAGAATATCTGTTCACCATCGAATGAAGTTACGTAAAAATAACCGGTTTGTTGGCTGTAACCAGGAGAGTACCAGTTGGTGCCGCCAGTAATTGGTGGTGACACCATGACGCCTTCATAAGTCGGAAACAGGCCTGGCACTCGAATAGGTTGTCCATCCGCGTCGAGTCCTTCTGCCCAAGTCTGGGTCGCGAAAGGTTTGCCCGTTAGGAATTGACCGGTCGCACGATCTATAGTGTAAAAGAAGGCATTTCGATTTGCCCACATCATAACTTTACGTTGCTGTCCCTGGAAATCGATGTCTGCCAGGATAGGTACTTGGATAGCATCCCAATCGTGAACATCATGCGGTGTAAATTGAAAATACCATTCAATTTCACCAGTATCTCCGTTTAATGCTAGCGCCGAATCAGAATAGAGGTTGTCGCCAAGACGTGCGTCACCATTCCAATCAGGACCGGGGTTACCGGTACCCCAGTAAACAAGGTTAAGATCAGCATCATAGGCGCCAGTAATCCAGGTAGCGGCGCCTCCGGTTTCCCAACTGTCGCCGGACCAGGTATCGTTACCAAATTCGCCAGGACCGGGAACAGTATAGGTACGCCATGCTAATTCTCCTGTAACCGCGTCATAAGCATCTATAAAGCCGCGGATACCGAACTCACCACCAGCAATACCGGTGACCACTTTATCTTTTACAATCATTGGTGCGGCAGTTTTGCTATAACCGGAGCTGTGTTCGGCTACTTCAGCATCCCAAATTAAGTTACCGGTTCGCGCGTCAATAGCCACAAGATGTGCATCCAGCGTACTCATGTACAGAGTTTCACCCAGAATAGCCACACCTCGATTATTACGCCCGCAGCAGATACGCAAGTCTTCAGGTAATTCATGATCATAGCGCCAATATTGGCGACCAGTGGCAGCATCCACGGCTACCACGTTACTCGGAGCTTCGGTTATAAACATAATGCCATCGACCACTAATGGTACAGTTTCGGCACGATCGATAACCGGAATTTGGTATGCCCACTTCATTTCGAGTTGGTCGATGTTGTCGACGGTGATATCGTCGAGCAGGCTATAACGCTGGCTGTCCAGCGTTCCGGAATACATCAACCAATTTTCCGGTTCTTGTCTGGCGTCGACTAGGCGCTCCCAGGTGATGGGCGAGAAAGCTGGCGTCATGACTGTTTCGAATTGCTGTTCTTGCGCCGTGAGCTGACCCAAGGCAGTAGTCACCATTAGGGTGCTTAACGTAAGTAGTGCACGTTTCATTCTAGTTTCCCTCCCTTCTCAAAGAGAACAGATAGGCGACAAGGTCATCTAATTCGCTCTCTGAAAGTGATTGATCATAGCTGGGCATAGTTGATTGCTCGATTCGTTCATAAGATTGAATCTGGTTCTTGCGAAACGACCAGAGATCAGCGTCGTTATCCATGATGCGGAGTGAGAAACTATCCTCGCCCATTCGAAATCCATTACGCGTGATGCCGTCCGGACCTGTAACGCTGATAGTCCACCAACGGGGGGCTACATTGTCATGAGGATTGGTCATCGAACTCATGAGTTCATCAGGCGTCGCACTTTCGCCAATGCGAGATAGGTCTGGACCTAGGCGTCCGCCTTGCCCGTTGACCATATGACAATCGGTACATTCGCCTTTACCACGGAACAGTGTGTCACCGGAATTGGCACTTCCAGCTAGCTCAACGGAAGAAGGGTCGTAACGTAGCGACTCGATATAGGTTACTAGTTGCCAAACCTGCGCATCCGGAAGATCACTATCGACTGGCAACATGGCCGTGTTCGGTACGCCTTCACGTATGATATTGAAGATGCCAACATTGCTGCTGGCGCGGCCCAAGCGACCGGTCAGATCAGGAGCGCCGGTTTCATCATTGCCTTTGGCATCGAAACCATGACAACGGGAACACTGTCGCTCGAAATACCGCTCGCCCTGATTGATGTCGTAGGGGGTGTTAAAAAGATTACCCGCGTCTTCAGCGTTTGCCAGTAAGCTAGCAAGAGAAAGACTTAACACACCTCCGATGAGGAGTGCTTTCCAATAGTGTATAAAGTTAAAGCCCATGCTCACTCCTTTCAGGTTCTTCGGTGAGGCCGACTAGTGTATCACCGCCAAATGCAGTTGTGTGTATGATTTTTAATCAATTTAACGTTGTAACTGCCTCGCTAGATTGTTAAACCGAAATCTGAAAGCAGTCGCCTAAATAATTATTTTTTGTCTGCATTTGGTTTGTATAAACAACAGCTAACTTTCCGCAGAGCAGTGCACGCTATAGTGATCATAACAATTTCTAGGGATTCGATGATGTGTGAAATTTATGTCCTCTTAGACTATATGTCCGACCCACCGGCCTGCTAGCATTACGCCGGCCCAAAGTACCAGTGAGAGGCTACCGGTGATCTTAAGTTGAGTGGGAGTCGCTACCATATCGTTCCATTTTTCGACGTGTCGATAAATACGGTAATGAAAATAAGTCATGTTAAGACCGGCAAGTATTAGAAGAAAGACTTTCCATTGAAACGCAGGATTTACCACATGGGAGGCTGCGCGGGTGATAAACATACCGAAGCCAGTAATACTCGCGACAATGAAGGCACTCCAGGCCCAGGGAACGAGTTCTCGGTTTAGGGTGGTGATAGAATAGCGTGTAGCAGCTATGCCAAGAAGGCGGAGGTCCACCCACAGGATTGAACCAACCACCAACGTAGCAGCGATAACGTGTATGGATTCCAGAAAGGGGAACAGCCAAGTGCCGCCGATCTCCCAACTGATTGGCCAATTCTCAATATCTATCCATTTTGGTGAAGTGAGAAAGTTATTAAGCATCTTAGTGTTATGCAGGAAAATAAATATATTCGGAATAAGCGATCCAGCGGCCCGCCATTGCCACCATAATCCATAAACCCAACGACACCAGAGCGATGCATCTGGCTGTCCATACTCGGGGTTTATTTATTTCCCAGTAATTCGCCTGATTTCTGCTCATGATGTGAAAGAATAGGGCAAGTAGTATAGCTGGAATAAGGAAGCTAACCTTCCAGCCGAAGACCGGATTATTGAAGTAACGATTAGGTCGGGCAAACAAAAAGAAAGCTCCGGAGACGAAGTTACTTGCTAACGCCCACCATAGCCACGGCATTACCCGGTTAGTCATTTCACCGATCTTTTGACTTGGTACCGCCAAGCCTAGAACACGCAGATCTAGCAGAACTATCGAACCCATGACTACTGATATCCCGAGGATATGGACTGTCTGAATAATCGGTGGAAACCCCGGGATATTTCGAAGCGCCCAGAGAGCGCCTTGCTGAAGGAATGAGTCAGACAGCAGGCCAGCAATATTGCTCATAATTTCAGGCATCTCTTAACAGTATTTGGTTCTAGCCAATTCCGGTGGAGAATACCATGTATACGCTGTGTGTTGGCAACTCGATAACTTTGAGGAATTAACTACTCACAAGTGCAGTTGCAAGTAAGCTATTACCCCGGACCTTAAGTCCTGCAAAGCTGTGGATTGCTAAAAAAGATAGTCATTAAAGGTTTTTGTCCGTCACTGCTCCTTCTGATGCTGACGTTACGGTTGCCGCGTATTTTGCTAGTACGCCTCGTGTGTAGCGCGGTTCCGGTTGACGCCAAGCGTCCAGTCGCTGGGCGATGTCCTCATCACTGAGATCGAGTGTGACCGTGTTGCTTTCGGCATCAATTGAAATGCCATCACCTGTCTTGACGATCGCGATAGGGCCGCCCTCGAATGCTTCTGGGGTCACATGGCCGACGACAAAACCGTGGGAGCCACCTGAAAAGCGGCCATCTGTAATTAATGCTACATCCTCTCCGAGACCCTTACCCATGATTGCTGAAGTTGGAGATAGCATTTCTCGCATGCCCGGTGCTCCCTTCGGGCCTTCGTAACGGATAATGATTACATCGTTTTTTACTACTGTGCCATCTAGAATACCCTTGAGACATTCCTCTTCTGATTCGAATACCCTAGCCTTGCCGGAAAATGACAGGCCTTCCTTACCGGTAATCTTAGCTACAGCACCAGTCGGTGCAAGATTACCTCGCAAGATAACGAGATGACTGTCTTTCTTTATGGGGTTATCTATTGGTCGAATGATGTCTTGGTCTTCAGGATAAGGCTGCACGCCGGCTAGATTTTCTTCCAGCGTGCTACCAGTGACAGTTAAACAGGTGCCGTTGAGCATGCCATTATCGAGCATAAGTTTCATCAGAGGCTGGATACCACCAATCTTGATCAATTCCGACATTAGGTATTGGCCACTTGGTTTTAAATCCGCAATCATTGGTACCTGCTTGCCGATACGGGTAAAGTCGTCTAGTTCTAGCTCCACGTTTATTGAGTGCGCCATGGCTAATAGATGAAGAACGGCATTGGTTGAGCCTCCAAGGGCAATCGTGACTTTGATGGCATTTTCAAATGCGGACCGGGTCATGATGTCGGAGGGTTTAATATCGTGCTCAAGTAGGCGCATTATTGCCTCGCCTGCGCTCAAACAGTCGTTTGTCTTTTCTTGAGAAATGGCGTCCTGCGCTGAACTATTTGGTAGGCTCATACCTAAAGCCTCTATAGCAGAAGCCATGGTGTTTGCGGTGTACATACCTCCGCACGAGCCTGGGCCAGGAATAGCCGTTTCTTCAATTTGTTTAAGCTCAATATCTGAAACAGTGCCGGCAGCGTGAGCACCAACAGCCTCGAACACGGAAATAATATTAGTGTGATTGGGGCCAGGTTGGATCGTTCCACCATAAATAAAGATAGAAGGCCGGTTCAGGCGAGCCATACCCATCAGTAGCCCCGGCATATTCTTGTCGCAGCCACCTATGGCGATGATGGCGTCATGACCCATGCAGCCAGAAACCGTTTCAACGCTGTCAGCAATTACTTCACGAGAAACTAGGGAATACTTCATCCCTTCAGTGCCCATGGATATGCCATCAGAAATGGTAATGGCGTTATAAATAATCCCATTGCCACCAGCTTCATGTGTGCCTCTGCTTACTTCTTCAGCAAGTCTATTGATGTGCATATTGCAGGGTGTAACCATAGACCAAGTTGAGGCGATACCGATCTGCGGTTTGGCAAAATCTTCATTCTTAAACCCTACGGCCCTTAACATGGATCTGCTAGGGGCTTGGCTATTTCCATCAACTACAATCTTAGAATACTTACGTAAATCTTTATTATTCATAGATATTTAAGTCTAAAGTTAAGAAAATGGGTTAACTCAGTTGTGCTTGATTGCCGTCAGCAGACCAAGCGCTTTATGAGCGGTACTTGGACGAGGGCGCTACTATACACTAGCCAGAGAATGATGGCAGCACGCCTCTTAGCAAGTTAAAAGCCATTTTTAATCGAATGTGTTTAAATCATGACCTCCGGAAACGGAAAGGTTTTTCCCAGAAAAGCAGTATCATAGCTCCTACTGATACTCAGATGGCAATGTTTTGTTACTTAACTCCGATGATTACAAAAGCGTCCGTATGAATCGAGATTCTCGAGAATCTAGGCTCATTGAATTTACGTTTTCGTACCTTCCGCCGTTTGATTGGAGATCGATGTTAGCTTTCCTAAATTACCGTTCAATTCCTGGCGTGGAACACATAACGGAGAATTCATATTCGCGCACAATTAGGCATGACGGGACCGAGGGAGATTTTCGTGTCGATTTTGAGGACGGCACCAACCAAGTTCGAGCGTATATCAATTATTCTAATACCCGCCGATTGTCTTCCGTTATTGATCGTATTCGCTCGATTTTCGATCTTCATATAGATAGTTCTTTAATCGATCGGCACCTAGCCCGAGATAAGTTGCTACAACCAATGGTAAAGCAATTCCCGGGATTGCGGGTGCCAGGATGCTGGGATGGATTCGAGTTGGCGGTACGAGCGATTCTCGGTCAGCAAATATCCGTGAAGTCGGCTTCGACCCTTGTAGCTCGTATCGCTGATCGGTATGGAAAGGCTTACAAGTGCGCTAATCCAGAGCTCACGCATGTGTTTCCCAGTGCTACTACTCTTGCTGAAGGTAATC
>Ga0315328_10001761_pt1 | contig 10111 bp, 10 predicted proteins | sample M120032315metaG_FD_203462 | JGI IMG/M metagenome (GOLD analysis project Ga0315328, IMG submission 203462) | Ammonia-oxidizing marine archaeal communities from Monterey Bay, California, United States - M1 200m 32315 | ecosystem: Environmental > Aquatic > Marine > Intertidal zone | place: USA... | reverse complement strand
GGCGCAACGAGATCCGCAGCCAAGGGATGGCGTTGGTGCCCAGCTGCGCCACGGCGCTCTGCGCGGCGACGCGGCGTTCGGGGTCGGCGGTGACCAGCAGGTCCTGCACCCACTCCTCGAGTGGCCGGCCGGCCACCACCGGCCCACGGGAGCGCTGGGCCACGATGAGGAACAGGACGAGCACGACCAGCGCCACCAGGCCAATCTTGAGCCATTGCCGTTTCCTCATGGCAAAAGTCTGGGAGCGCCGACTCGCGGCGGGAAGAAAAATCAGTCGTTCTGGGCCTGAATCTGGCCTGCGATCTCGAGGGCTAGCTCGATGGCCTGCCGGGCCGACTCGCCAGTGACGACCGGGGCCTGTTTCCCGGCGATGCACCGGACGAAACTTTCCAGCTCCACCTTTAGCGGTTCCTCGCGCTGGATCGGCACCGGCTCGCGGACGACACGCCTCCCGCCAAACTGGCTGACGATGGCGCTATCTTTGCCGGCGATCAGTTTCTTTAGCAACGACGATTCCTGCTCGTCCTCCCGGGCGAGCCGATAGTGGTAGCCCTGCTGTTCGCGATAATCGAGTGACACGTAGCTGGGGGTGTCGCCGCCGCTGAAGACTCGAATCTTGCGAAGGCTCTCCGGGCTGACACGGCTGACGGTGAGGTTGGCGACGCAGCCATTGGCGAAGCGCAGCCGCGCGTTGGCGATGTCCTCCGACGCGCTTAGCACCCGCACACCGGCGGCATCGACGTGCTCGACCGGCGAGCCCACAAAAGCCAGCACGATGTCAAGGTCGTGAATCATTAGATCGAGCACCACCCCGATATCCGTGCTGCGCGCCGGGTAGGGCGAGAGCCGATGCGACTCGATAAAGCGTGGCTCGCAGGCGGCCTCGCGTAGGTAGTTGAAGACCGGGTTGAAGCGCTCAACGTGGCCAACCTGCAGGACGCAGTCGTGCCGCTTGGCCAGGAGCACCAGCTCGGCGGCCTGCGCGGCGTTATCGGTCATTGGCTTCTCGACGAGCAGATGTTTGCCCTGCTCCAGCAGCGGCTTGGCCAACGTATGGTGCGTAACCGTGGGCGTAACAACGCTCAGGGCATCTGCCGCCTCGGTAGCGGCCTCGATCGAGTCAAGCGCGACGGTGGAATTTTTTTCGGCGACCGACCCGGCCTGGGCGGCGTCGGAGTCGTACACGCCGACCAGCTCCACGGTACCGTGCCGGTGCATTTCAGCGTAAATGCGCGCATGCTGGCGGCCAAGCGAACCCACGCCCAGCACGGCCACCCTGACCCTTGCTGCCATGCCCGGAGACTACCGGCCCATTGGCCAAGCGGCGAGGAAATCAGCACTCGAAGCCCTCACGGCGCCAAGCCTGGACGGCATCAAGCTGCCAGCCACAAAAGGCTTATTCCGCATCCGGCCAACATGGCACGGCTTCGACAGCCAGATTCCCAAGCGCCGGAATGTTGCGTTCGCGCAACTACTACCGCTGCTCGAGCAGCAACGCACAATGTTCTTCTCCCTCTAACTCGGCGATCCCGCCAACCACCCCACCCGTGCCGATGGCGAAAACACGCTCAGCGACTGGAGCGGCCCCCTGACCAGGCTCCGAGAGAACTCGACAGCCAAACGCCCACCTTGCATCATTCCGGGCCTTTTTACATCGAAATCAATGGCCAAGCCGGAAATCAAAACCAAGGTTGTGGGGAGCTACCCGGTTCCGGCGTGGCTCGCCGCCAACCCCTCCAAGCCTGCCCTGCGCGACGCGATCATGGTCGTGCTCAAGACGCAGGAGCTGGCCGGGATCGACCTGATCTCCGACGGCGAGCTGTCCCGCTTCGACGTCAGCCACCCGGAGACCAACGGCATGATCGACTACTTCATCCGGCCGATGGGCGGCATCTCTTCCTCCCTAACCCGGGAGGACCTGGCCCGGTTTGCCGCCGAGCAGCGGATGGACTTTCGCACGGAGCCAGCCGGCGTGGTCCTCGGGCCACTCACCGAGGGTACACTCAACCTGCCGCGTGACTGGCAGTTCTTCCGGGAACTGTCCAGCGTGGACACGATGTTCACCTTCACTGCGCCGTACATGCTGGCACGCACATTGGTCGACCGGCAATACGGTGACATTCAAGCGATAACGATGGCACTAGCCGAGCTGCTCCGCAAACAGGTCCATTCAATCGATGCGCCGGTAATTCAAATGGACGAGGCCCACCTGACCGGCCACGCCGAGGATGCCGAGTGGGCACACGAGCCGTTCAACCTCGCGCTGGGCGGCATCCAAGGCGAAAAGTCGTTGCACCTCTGCTTTGGCAACTACGGCGGGCAATCGATCCAAAAAGGGTACTGGCAGGATTTGATGCCGTTCCTCAACAAACTGGATGTCGATCACCTCGTGCTCGAGTTTGCACGGCGCGGCTACGACGAACTGGCGGCGTTCAAGGGACTGAAACCGGAGACCAAACTCGGCGTCGGCGTGGTCGACATCAAGGACAACGAAGTCGAGTCAGCCAGCGTGATCGCGGGCCGAATCGAAAACGCGGTCAACGTGCTGGGCATCGAACGGGTCAAGTGGGTGCACCCTGATTGTGGCTTCTGGATGCTGCCCCGAAACGTGGCCGACCGAAAAATGGAAGCCCTAGTTGCCGGACGCGATCAGTTCCTCGGTCGCTAAAAGAACCAACCTCAGTCCCCAAAAGCCGCTCTAACGACCGTAACTTTAGCAATGAGAACTATTTAAGCTGATTATTGCTTGTTTATGCACCGATTTGAAATACTCGAAAACCGGTTCTTTTTAATGAAAAAAAGGTTTTTCTAAGGATGTGTTAGAGAGTTTTTCACCAGTTTTTCACAATTTTCTCAAAGCGTCCCACTGTGGTGACATATTGTCCCAGTATTCCAAGTTGACAGGCCCTAAAACTGATAATAGTCTCCGCCCCGCTGTTGGAGGCGGGAACATTCCTACTCTCGGTGATTGGAAAGGAAGTGAATCTCTTTTGACTGAAATACGCATCAGAAAAGGTGAACCATTGGACAGGGCGCTGCGCCGCCTAAAGAAGCGGCTCGACCGTGAAAACGTGATCAAGGACGCGCGCAACAATCGTTACTACGAAAAGCCAAGTGTTCGCAAACGCCGCAAGATGAAGGTGGCCAAGTTCACGCAAATGTTGAAAACGCGCCACGCGGACGCCTGATCGCACGGAACTTTTTTCGCCGGAAGTTGTCAGTTGAGGCAGCTTCCGGCTATTTTTTTGCCGCGACATGTATTCCTTCTCCACCTGCTGGAACTCTCACCGCCACACGAATGGCCGCGAGATGCTCGAAGAGATCCGCGACCTTGGTTTTGAGTACGCGGAGTTGAGTCATGGCATCCGCTTGAGCCTTGTGCCTGGCATCATGGAGGCTGTCGAGGCCGGGGTGATCAAGATTTCCACCCTGCACAACTTCTGCCCGCTGCCTATCGGCTGCAATCACGCCAACCCGAATGTCTTCAAGTTTTCATCCACCAACGAGCGCGAGCGCGACAACGCCTACCGGCACACGATGAAAACCATCGAAATGGCGGATCAACTCGGGGCCAGGCTGATAGTGCTGCACATGGGGGAGATCGACATGCGCAACTACACCGACAAGTTGATCGACCTGCTCGAGGCCGGAAAACAGGACACACCCAAGTACCAAAAACTTTGCCAGGCCGCCGAGTTGAAGCGCGAAAAAAAGAAGGCCAAGCAATGCGAACTCGCCTATGGGATGCTCGAGCGCATCGCTGAACAGGCGGGGCTTCGAAAAATCATGCTCGGCATCGAGATTCGCGAGTCGCTGGAGGAAATACCCATCGACACTGACTGGGACTTTTTCTTCCAGCGATTTGAAGACCCGACCATCTGCTACTGGCACGACATCGGCCACGCGCAAATAAAAGAAAATCTCGGCTTCATCCACCACCGACTCCACTTGGAGTCGATGGTTGGGCGACTGGGCGGTTTTCACCTGCACGACGTGCAGTTCCCGGCCCGCGACCATCGCCCGCCAGGCCGCGGTATGATCGATTTTGAAGGGCTCAAGCACATCGTAAAGCCGGAACACATCAAGGTGTTCGAGCTCAGCCCAAGCCTCAAGGCCGACGCTGCGAAGGATGGAGTGGCCCACCTGAAATCCATCTGGGGAGAGGATTGAACTTCACGTCTAACGCGCTGCGATTGACGCTCAAACTAGCGGTTTGCTTGGTTTTGGTGGCATGGATTTTGCACGTGGTTTCCGCCGGTGAAGCTGAGCTTCAAGTCAAAGACTGGGACAGCCTGTCGTTTGGCGAACAGGTTTGGGAGAGCTGGACCATCGGGTCGGCTGGCTTGTGGAAAACCATCTCCGGCATGAACGTTTGCTGGCTGCTGGTCTCGCTCATCTTCATGGGCGCGACGATATTCATCGGCGTGGTTCGCTGGCGTTTGGTGTTGGCGGTGCAGGGGTTGCGACTGTCCCTTGGCCGCGCCGCCGGCATTTCGCTGGTCGCCCATTTTTTCAACTCCTTCCTGCTTGGCTCGACCGGTGGCGACCTGCTCAAGGCGTACTATGCCGCTGCGGAGACGAATCATAAAAAGGCCGAGGCTGTGACCACGGTTATCGTCGACCGGCTGCTCGGCCTGTTCGCCATGCTGCTGTTTGTTTCGCTGATGGCCTTGGCCAACTGGGGCATCGTGATGAGCCAGCAACCCTTCATGGCGGTGATGCTCGTCGTCCTCGGGATGCTCTTCATCAGCGGGTTGGTCGTCGTGCTCGCATTTTGGGCCGGGCCAACCAAGCCGCGCCTTAAGTTTGAGCTGCTCCTAGCCAGACTGCCCAAGGGCGACGGGCTGGTTCGCTGCATCGAGGCCTGCCATGCCTACGGCGAGAACCCCGGCTTCCTGCCACGCGTCCTGGGCTGGTCGATGCTACTAAGCCTAGCCTGTGTACTGCAGATCGTCGCGCTTGGTTTCGGGCTGGGCCTGCCAATGGGTGAACACTTCCAGGTGCTGCTGCTCATCGTGCCGGCGATCATCTGCATCAGCGCGCTGCCCATCACGCCCAGCGGCATCGGCGTCCGCGAAAACCTCTACGTTTGGCTGCTGTCCGCAACCGCCATCGGCATCGAGGCCCAAGACGCGCTGACGCTCTCTATCCTCGCCTTCGCCGGCAGCCTCTTGTGGAGCCTCATCGGCGGCGCGGTGTACCTCGCCTTCCGCAGCCGCCACTCGCTCGACCAAATCGCCACCAACTAAAACCAAGCGCTTGGCCTAGCGGTTATTTCTTGTTCCGTTTATTGGCGAGTTCCTTTCGGAGTTTGGGCAGGGGGAGGGTGTTGATGACGTCGTCGGCGGTAAGCCAACCTTTGCGAGCAATGCCGGTGCCCAGGCGCAAAAAGCCGGCGTGTTCGTTGCGGTGGGCGTCGGTGTTGATGACACACTTCACTCCCTTGGCCTTGGCATGCTGCCACAGGCGCCAGTCGAGGTCGAAACGGTACGGGTTGGCGTTGAGCTCGAGCCAGGTGCCGGTCGCGGCACAGGCGTCGATGACGGCATGCTGGTTGATGGGATAGGCTTCGCGGCGGAGCAGCAGGCGGCCAGTAAGGTGGGCGAGCATGTGGACGTTCGGATTCTCGGCGGCGGCGATGAGGCGTTGGGTATTGTCGGGCTCGTTGCTGCCGGCGACGTGCAGGCTGGCGACAACGACATCGAGTTCGGCGAGCAGGTTGTCGTCGAAATCGAGCTTAGTTTTGAGGATATCCACCTCGATGCCACTGAGTAGGCGGAAGTTGTTGCCGTCAGCCTCGAGTCGTTGATTGACGCGCGCGACCTCGGTGATCTGTTTACGGAGCCTCGCCTCGTCCAGGCCGTTGGCCTGGAACGACGCGCGCGAGTGGTCGGTGATGGCCCAGTAGTCGCAGCCCAGCCCGCTCATGTAGTCGGCGATCTCCTCGAGCGACTCGGCGCCGTCGCTCCAGTTGGAGTGGTTGTGCAGCGAGCCTCTGAGATTGGTCCACTCGATGAGTCGCGGGATGTGGCCAGCCTCGCCAGCCTCGAATTCGCCCTTGTCCTCGCGCAGCTCCGGCGGGATGTAGGCGAGGTCGAGCGCGGCGAAAATGTCTTCCTCAGTTTTGCAGTCGAGCCGCAGCTTGGGGTCGCGGGTTTCCTCGGTGCTTTTGAAAAGGCCGTACTCGTTTAGGCGCAGGCCGCGGGCAATGGCGCGCTGGCGCGTGGCAATGTTGTGCTCCTTGCTGCCGGTGAAGTAGGCCTGCGCGAATGGATACTCGGTGTCGCTGACGACGCGGAGGTCGCCCTGGATGCCTCCCTCGAGAATGACGCTGGCCTTGGTGTCGCCCTTGGCCAAGACGGACAGGATGCCCGCTTGGCCGGTAAAAAACTCGATGACTGACTCCGGGTTTTTCGACGAAACGACAAAGTCAATGTCACGGACGATTTCCTTGTGGCGGCGCAGGCTGCCGGCGGTGCTGCAGCGAATGACGTCGGGGTGGGCGCGGAGCTGCTCAAGGATGGGGTCAGCAAGGTTGAGGGCAGTACTGATGTGGTGGTGCGAGGCGTAGTTTCGGCGGAACTCGATGCCTTCGAGAATTTTTGACTCGGTCTTTTTGCCGAAGCCGGGCAGCTCGGCAAGTTTGCTCTCTTTGCAGGCCTGCTCAAGTGCCTCAACGGTCTCAATGCCGAGTTTACTATAAACGGCCTTGACCTTTTTCGGCCCCAAGCCGGGGATGTTGAGCATGGCGATGAGACCCTCAGGGATGGAGGCCTTAAGTTCGTCGTAGTAAGCCAGCTCACCGGTGGTCACCAGCTCGGTGATTTTCTCGGCCAACGCCTTGCCGATGCCCTTGATGTCGGCCAGACGCTCCTCCTCTACGAGTTTGTCCAGCGGCTCGGTGACACCCTCGAGGGTGCGGGCCCCGTTTTGGTAGGCACGAGTCTTGAAAGGGTTCTCGCCCTTCAACTCGAGAAATACCCCGATCTCCTTGAGGATGTCCGCAATCTCGTCCTTTTGCACGGGGCCGAGTTAATCACCCGGAGCCGCGCTTGACCAAGCGGAACCGCCTTTGGCCAAGCTGAGCAACAGCCATCCCGCGATTGGGCTGTGAAGATTTCCGTAAAAAACCGCCGGTTTGCCTTTGACCCGTGCTTGGTCAAGCGATAAAAATATCGGCCTCAAGGAGTGGGTTCGTTCTCGAATACCGCAGAGATGATTGTGCTTTTACAGGCTGGGCCGGCCCCGAATGAGCTTATTTACGTGTGGAGTGCATCCACGCTGGCAGGCAAATCCATCATTGTTTTCCTCGGTGTGTTGTCGATGTTTGTCTGGTCGGTGATGTTGCAGAAAGCGCTTCAGACCCAACAGGCACGCAAGTTGAACAAGCTGTTTGTCGATGAGTTCCACCAGCACAAGGGCGTGCTCGTGATCCATGACCGCAACATTCACATCAAGGGTTGCCCGCTATTCAACCTGTACGACAACGGCTGCAAGGATCTGCTGGGCCGGCTCAAGACCAACGGCAATGAGGATGAGCTTGGCTCCGAGAAGTACGCAACGCTCAAGACAATGGAGCACGTCAAGCGCACGATCGAAAGCGACGTGGCGAGGGAATCGCTCAAGCTCGAAGGCGGACTGATCTTGCTTGCGATCGCCGTGAGCGGTGCGCCGTTCATTGGGCTGCTGGGAACGGTTTGGGGTGTGATGAGCACCTTCACCAACGTGGCGATACTGCAGACCGCCAGTCTGCCGGTGATGGCGCCGGGCGTAGCGGCGGCGCTGGGCACGACGGTGGCCGGTCTGCTGGTGGCCATCCCCTCGATGGTCGGCTACAACTGGCTGGTCCATAATCTGCGGTTGTTCACGGTGGAACTGGACAACTTCGCGCAGGAACTGGCCTCCTGCATGGAAACTGAGTTCCTGAAGGACGAATAACTGTCATGCCCTCCAAGAATCTAGTGCAGGGAGAAAGAGGGTTGCTCTGCCCGAAATGCAGTCACCTGAATCCTGGCAACCTCAAGCAGTGCGAGTACTGCAACTCCCAACTTTTCGTCAAATGCAAGAAATGCGGCGCCAAGATGCAGCGGGTGATCTCCAAATGCCCAGAGTGTCGCCACCGGATGCACAAGAGCCCATTCGGGAAACTCAAGCGCCGGATGTTCCGCCGGTCGAAGAAGGTCACGATTGGCCAAATGGCGATCCTTTTGATCGTGGCGTACGGGGCGTTCAAGGTGATCACGATGGCTGCGGGGAAATTATAGTTCGTCATGCGACGGTTTTCACAACGCAATTCACTGGTCACACTAAGCGACCTCAACGTCACGCCGCTCATCGACTTGGCGTTTGTGCTGCTGATCATCTTCATGATCACCACGCCGCTGCTGGAGCACGGCCTCTCGCTGGATTTGCCGGAGGGTGGACAGCCGGACAGGCCGCTGGACAAGAACGACATTCGCACCGTCGAGGTGGATCAGTCGGGCGGCTACATGCTCGACAATCAATCGTTGTCGCTTGACCAGATTGAACAAAAATTGATTGCAGATCATCAAAGCAATCCGAATATTTTGGTGTACGTCCGCGCGGATCACCGTGGGACCTATGGTGCGATTGCGGCGGTGCTGAACCGCTGCGAGCAGAACGGCATCACGCAGGTTTCCCTGCGAACGGAGCCGGAATAAGACTAGGAGGTCGGACAAATGAGCAGGTTAAAGCGAAGTTGCGTGGTTGGGTCAGTCGTGTTTCACGTCCTGATTCTCGCCATGCTGGTGCTTGGCCCGATGCTCCTGGCCAAGCGCGATGAGACTATTCGGGTGATTGACCTGGTTCCGTCGGACGTGATCGACAAACTGCTTGCGCCGACCGCCCCAGTGGCGCCACCACCAGCCCCCGCGCCGCCCAAGCCGGAACCCAAAAAAATCCAGCCAAAGCCTAAGCCTAAGCCCGTCCTGTCCAAGCCCAAACCTAAGCCCAAACCTAAGCCCAAGCCCAAGCCCAAACCTAAGCCCAAACCTAAGCCCAAGCCCAAGCCCAAGCCCAAGCCCAAGCCTAAGCCCAAGATAAAGGTCAACCTGGACTCTAATGTCCGGAAGCCGGATGCACGAAATACAGAGGCGCAAAAGGAGGCGATTAAGCAGCGGGAGGCGTTGAACCGCTCGCTCAACAAGCTCGATACCAAACTCTCCGACCGCACAGCGGTAAACGTCCCGATTGGTCGGTATGCCTCGGCCAATTACGAGTCGCTCATCCGCCGCAAGTACATGGATGCCACGATCCATCCCGGCGCGATCAACGGCGACCCGGTCGTGAAGGTTCGCCTCGTTATTGCGCGGAATGGAAGGGTCATCTCGGCGCGGGTCACGGGCCAGTCAGGCTTGACCAGTTGGGATCGCGCCGTACAGAAGGCGCTCGACCGCGTGAAGTTCATCAAGCCGTTCCCTGAGTCGATGAAAGGATCGCAACAAACCTTCAACCTGAATTTTAATTCGCGAAGTTTTTCATGAGGAAAGCAACCCCCAAACGACTCCCCGCCCTGGCCGGCCTGCTTTTGGCCGGCCTCGCGCTTGGCCAAGCGCAGCGTTCTATCGATGTCGATGTGTTTGATGCTGGCGAGGTCAAGGCCATCCCGGTAGCCATCGAGGGCTTCTCCGGCGAGACGCTGGCCCTGCTGAAGTTTGACCTGTTTGTGCAGGGGTTCGAGTTTGTGGACAAGGCCAAGGCGCAGTTCACCATCAAGGGCAGCAACGCCGGCACCATCAGCGGCGCAGTGTACGACCACGTGAAACGCGGGTTCATCCTGAACAAGCGTTATCAAGGAGGCAGCCTGAGGCGGCAGGCGCATATTTTTGCCAACAACACTGTCGAGGCAATCACTGGCTCGCCCGGCATCGGCCTGACCAAGATCGCCTTCCGACAATTTCACGGCCGGAACACCGAGATCCACGTTGCCGACTTTGACGGGCACAATACCAAGCGTTTGACGCTCGACAACTCGATCGCCGCCGGGCCGGAATGGACGCCAAACAACAACACGCTCTACTACTACTCCTACCGTCGCCACAACGCGGACATTTACTCGCACAATCTGCAAACCGGCGAGCGCCAGACCGTG
>Ga0315328_10001758_pt1 | contig 10125 bp, 10 predicted proteins | sample M120032315metaG_FD_203462 | JGI IMG/M metagenome (GOLD analysis project Ga0315328, IMG submission 203462) | Ammonia-oxidizing marine archaeal communities from Monterey Bay, California, United States - M1 200m 32315 | ecosystem: Environmental > Aquatic > Marine > Intertidal zone | place: USA... | reverse complement strand
CTAATTTCGCTAATATCAATGTCTAAACTTAAAAACTTTTCAGTTGCTTGTTCTAAATCTTCAATTAATTCTAGAGAAAGATGGCTTTTCCATAAGGTCTGTTTATCTTGTAGCTCAGACCCCAACCACGAACGATTATCATACATTTTCTTCATAACGACTTTATTTCCTATTTAACACAAGACTAGAGGCAACAAAAAATGCCTGACAAATCACCCGTTCAACTCTTCACACACCAGAGCATTATAAATAATCTTTACCAATTAAGCCCGATATAAAGGTCGCGTTAAGCAAGTAGGGCCGCCTTCACAACCGACACAAAGTGCATCACCATCAAATAATTGCACTTCAATTCCAAACTTTCGCAGTTTTTCTGTGGTTTGTGGCAATCCACTAAGCATAACACAGTTACCAGGAGACACTGCCAGTACATTTGTACTTAATGTATTGCTTTGTTCAAATTCTAACATAGGGGTTTCGATTAATTGAAAGCCTTTCGAACTTAATAATTCATAAAACCCTACCGGCAATAGTGGTAAAGCCACTAAAGCAGCTCTTGTATCAACCAAACTTATTAGAGACATTAAATGTAAACACGCAGCCGCCCCAGTATAAAATGGCAAATCATAAACAAATACATTAATACCCCGTGGTTCTAAAATATCCTTTATTTGGTCTACACCCAACTGGTTTGTTCTAAATCCTCTTCCAACAACAAGCGTTGTATCGTCTAACCATAACGTATCTCCCGCTTCGGCTCTAGCGGAGCCAGAAATAGATCCAATAACAGGAATATCATGTGAATTATAAAATATCTTATGCAAATCTTGCTCACCTGATCTGAGCGCCTTACCTGGAGACATCAAAATTGCCCCAAACTTTGTCATTAGCGAAGCATCATACGCAAATACAGCATCTGCAATTTTAGAATTTTGATCATTTATCCAATAGAGTTCAACACCCTGGTCTTCTAATAATTTAACGAAAGAAGCATGAATTCCCTCAACTTTTTTTGGATCAAAAGCAGACCCATAATGCCATTCATTTGGGTTCGCGTTTTTTAGACAGACACCTGGTTTAAGTAATGCAACTTTTTTTAAGGAAGCCGTCATTGATGAAACACCAAACATTATTCATTACCCTGTACACGGTCCAAATATTCTGCATCACTTTTACATAAAGCAATCGCATCTTTTGTTTTAATTGCCGTGCAAAACTCACCATGCATATTTGCAATTGCCATATTATGGACAAGATCTGGATCATAATCCTCACCATCATGGCCTATACCATTCATAGCAGCGCAAGCGTCATGTACCAAATATGTATCAAAGCCCATATTTCCTGCCATTCGCACCGTCGTTTCTATGCAAACATTTGTAAAAAAGCCTACCACTAAAAGTCTTTGAACGCCCGAACGACGTAAATCTAATTCCAATGACGTGCCAATAAATCCACTATTTACATCTTTCTCAACAACAATATCCTCTACTTCTGGCTCCATTCCATCAAGTTGCTGGCCACTATCGAGACTTAATTTTAAGGGCGAATTAGCTTCTCTTGAGTTATGTTTTGTAAATGCGACTTTTCTATTAGATATACGCCATTCGGTTAATATCTTTATAATATTTCCCTCTGCGTTAAGGTTATTACGCCTACCCTTGCTACCGCCATAATAAGAGGTATCATTAATACCCCTTTGAACGTCAACTAAAAGCATCGCTGTAGAACTGTCAAATTTCGTAATCATTTTTAATCCTATCAAAACTTAGTGTATTTTCTAATCAATTAATTTCATAAATTCAAATTTTCACAAATGGTCTATGCTCTCGGCAATTTTTTCTCTTTGTTGTAAAGCCCAATAAGTATCAGCAACGTTCTCCCCATTGTAATGAACATAAAGCCTTCCTACTGCTGCTCTCAAAACAGTTTCTTTATTACTGTAACACTGATGGAACGGAGATAATTCAGCACTACCAGCAAAAATTGGGAATACTTTATTTGGAGCGATAATTTTTTTAACACTCAATTCGTCCAACCTTTAAGTTATTTTCCCAGTTTATTAGCAATTGTCTCAATACGATACATTTCGCGCATTACCGGTTTTTCAATTAATTTCCCATCTATGACAACAAGCCCAGTATCAGCATCTTCAAACGTCTTAATTATTCTCCGAGCCCTTGCTATATCCTCATCAGAGGGAGTAAAAATGGCATTCAACAGTCCAATCTGTTTTGGATGCACAGAGCCTTTACCTGCAAATCCCAGATTTTTTGCTTTTTGCGCTTCATCACACATACCATCAAGATCTTGTAAATTTAAATAAGGTACATCAATAACATCCAAACCGGCTGAAGCTGCGGCATGGACGACTCGCGAACGCGCATAAAACAATTGTTCCCAACTATTTTCACAACGAAGTTCAGCTGCCATATCTACGCCACCAAAAAACATAGCCTCTATTCTATTACTGCAATTGGCGATCTCATATGCTGCCTCTAGCCCAGCATTTGTTTCTATTATTACATGTAATCGTGTATTGTGACCTCGTTCTGTCAAAAGTTGGTCTAGCATGACTATCTCATCTGGACAGCGTACCTTTGGCATCATTAAACTTGGAGGGGGATGATCTGTTTCCAAAATTGCCAAGACATCTTCAATTCCAAATCTTTCACGCATTGAGTTTATTCTTACAATTCTTTCAACTCCATCACTGGCTTGAGGAACTTCAAATAGTTTCAGTGCTTGTTTTCGGGCTTCTTTTTTATCTTTTGGCGCTATTCCATCCTCTAATTCAATACATACCATATCAGCCCCTGAAGCTAGCGCTTTTGGAAACATTTCTGGTTTCAAACCAGGTGTAAAAATAAAACTTCGACGGGGCCTCGGCGTACGTTCACTCATTATATATTTTCTCCAGCTTTTCTATTCTGTAAAGTTGATTATTTTATTATTTTTCGCGCCCTGCTCTTTACCCAAAAATAAACTACAATAGAGTAAAACTCCGAAAATACCGGATAGTACACAGATTTTTTTTGTAACAACTCGTTTATATATTCCAAACTTAAATTATTTTCCTTCGCAGCTGTTACAATTAACCTCAAATAACGACGGGAAGTCCGCAATTCTTTAATATTTGATTTATAAATCAGTGTTTTTGATAATTGTGGCCCAGCATCTGTATCAATTGAGACATCTTCTACTAAATAATCTTCCCCTTCGGAGGCCACGATACGTTTGAATTCATCATCTGAAATTTCATGCAACATACCCTCCACATATGAATCCTTTTTGTGAACAATATTCCCAAACCCTGGCTCTATAAAATTAGGCCCAGGCATATTCATCACAAATTGATAATCTATTAATTTTGCAACCGAGCTCCAAGTAGCTTCAACATTTCGAAATTTTTTCAAATAGGAGGCTGACATATTAGAACCATAGCTAAAATATTTGATTGGCATTTTTGTCCTCCCAGATGTTATTATGCTTGTGAATTGATAATATTGATAGAAATGGCTCTATACAACTCTATAATTTTTGATACTTTAAAAAAACTGAACTGGAGATTTTTTGATGAAAACGCCCGAGGAAAGATTAAATGAACTAGGCTTTAGCTTACCTCCACCGATCACTCTTCCAGAAGGGCTACATCTACCCTTTTCATTTGTAAATATTAGAGGAAATCGAGCTTTTATTTCTGGTCATCCACGACAGTCCGGAGAGGGGGCTATTGATGGGCCATATGGAAAGTTAGGAAAAGATTTAACCACGGATCAAGGGAATGCTGCTTCTAGAGAAATAGCATTATCAGTTCTTTCCAATTTAAAAAAAGAGATTGGGGAGCTTTCCCGCGTCACTGGCTGGTGCCGGGTATTTGGTATGGTTAATTCAACCCCAGATTTTGATGAGCAACACTTTGTAATTAATGGTTTTAGTGATCTAATAATTGACATTTTTGGCCAAGGTATTGGCAACCATGCACGCTCTGCTATCGGCGTATCAGGGTTACCAATGAATTTTGCTATAGAAATCGAAGGAGAGCTTGAAATAGATTAAATTTATTTCAAAGATTCTATTAAGCTTTTCACCTTTTTCTTTGTTTTACCAAAAGCCTTTACCTTAGAAATTTTCTTTATATTTGACGTATCGTTACCCTCAAGAACCAAACCAATCATACCCATCCCTTTGTGAGGTGTGCATCAATAATAATAGATACCGGGGGTTTCGAATGGAATAATAACTAACTTATTTGGTTTGGACTTAAATTTCAGCTTATTTGGCGAGCAAACATTTCAACATTATGACCCTTTGAGGTCGGCGCCGATGTTATAGTATCACCCACCTCTATTCTAGCTATTTGCTCGCTGAAGACCATTTTATTACCACCTAAATCTTTATTCAGCATTTCAATAGTTATGTCTTCTACCAGGACAGGAGAACAAATAAAAATCCTCGCAATAATTGACAAAAGTTTCATTTCAAACCTTACAAAGTTAAAACTCTCAATACTGAAAAAGTAGTGCTTTTTTCTATTTAAAACGCGACTAACTAACACATTAATTTAGAACAGTTATTTTAAATTTATTCCTTTTAAATCAGTTCGTTCTCCCGCCTTCCGTAGAATTCAGATGATGAAAATTTTTCACCACATTCAACGGCTGATCTATAACCACTATAAATTGCTGCTGCGATATGAGATGGTGCATCAGCATCACCAATTTTTATAATTGAGGTTTTATTATTATTTTCTGTCAAAATTGTAAGTGAATTATACAAATCCAATACTGGAATTCTTCGAGTTAGTGGAATTATTGAATCACACTCAATAATTTGACTTTCGGCCGAGTAAATACATTTTGCCTCAGCTTTGCCCTGACTAACATTAATAATCATCTTATTAGTAATAACTTTGACACCAGCATCATACAGTGCCAAATTTGAAGGGACTTGCTCATCGGTATATTCTCCCCAACTACAAGCTCTTCCAGCCGGTGTAACTAACACGACCTCATGCCCGCGTTTAGCAAGCTCAAGAGCCATAACCGAGCCTATATAATAATGGTCATCATCATAAACCACAATTCGTTGAGTATCTATCTTTTCACCATTTAATATACGTTCAGCGCCAATAATCGTATTTTTATCAACTGTTTCAAAACCAATATCACTATGTCGGCCCAAAGCATCTTCAGCCCATTTTGCACCAGTTGCTATCATAACAAAATCTACTTCTAGATCAATCACATCTTTTGCTACTAAGTTGCTTTCTCTATACACCTCGATATTGGATAATTTATTTATCTGAGTAATTCTCCAGTCACTAACTCGACGCCATTCTGCCAAACCTAGCAATTTAGATTCCTTAATTACGCGTCCACCTAAACTTCGTGTCGCCTCAGCCAAAATAACTTTATTTCCTTGTTCACCCAAGACTCGCGCTGCCTCCAAACCAGAAGGTCCTGCCCCTACAACTAAACAGGTTTTAGGTAATTTTTTCTTTTTAATTCTTTCTGGATGCCAACCAAATCGCCATTCCTCACCCATGGTAGGATTTTGTGTACATCTGATAGGAACGCCCAGAGAGTCATGAGCATAGCAAATATTACACCCAATGCATTCCCTTATATCTTCAATTCTACCTTCAGAAATCTTTACCGGCAAGAATGGATCTGCAATAGATGGCCTAGCCGCACCAATCAGATCCTGAGAACCCGTTCTTAATAATTCGGCCATTTTATCTGGAGATGTAAATCTTCCTACAGCAACGACCGGTTTTTTTGTCAAAGATTTAGCTGCTGAAACACTCGAGACCAAAGATCCTTCTTTAACAAAACGAGAGTTGCCCATTTCAATATTATAATCATTAACAGTAAGATCCCACAAATCTGGCAAGTCAGCTAATAAACCGAACGCATCATAACTTTCTGGTTCCTGCAAATCGACACTAAAACGAGTGGCTACCGCGGCTTTTCCAGCAACTGCTTCTTTAGTTTCCTCAATCAGCTCTTTAACTAATCTAATTCTATTTTTTAAAGATCCACCATATTCATCTGATCTATTATTAGTTGTAGAGTTAAGAAATTCAGAAAGTAAGTATCCGTGCGTTGCATATACGTAAACAATATCAAAGCCTGCTTTGATAGCGCGTATTGCAGCATCTTTATGCCACTTTCGAATATTCTTAATGTCTTGTTTATCAATTACGCGGTTTTGGCCAGGATTATTAACACTGTAATCTGTTTGAGGACGGGTCTGAATTCCGAGAGACGGAACTCTCGTCCCCAAGTTAACGATCATTCCACCGCCAATCCAAAGCTCCACCCCAGCCAAAGCGCCATGTTCATGCACTTTTTGTGTCATCAAACTATGAGCCTTAATATCATTATTATCCCATAAAGCGGCATAAGGGAAAGAGTCATTATCTGATGATGGGTGTATTGAGCAATACTCCGTGTTGACAACCCCCCAGCCACCTTCAGCCTTAACACCTCTCATCGCTGCAGCTGTTTTTGGTCTTCTCCAACCCATTCCACTACAATGTGGAACTTGATAAAACCTATTCTTTGCTATCACCGGTCCCAACTTTATTGGTTCAAATAATATATCATGGCTTTTATCGCGCATTTAAGATGCCTTTTGAATTGATTCAATATACAAATATATTTATAAAATAACTTTATGCTATTTATTCAAAAATATTAATAACTAATTTTTATATTTAATTATTGTTAAGACCAGAAATATTATTAAGAGAGCATCTCTGTCCTTATCGAAAGTAAGAACCGTTTTTGCAAATATTAAGAAGCTTTAATTGTTCTTATTATCGCTAATAAACACAAATAACCCTACTTAACAAACCCCGTCCAACCTGACATGTAATTAACAAATTTACTAGATAGGCCTTCCAATGCTAAATACTCTCTCGAAACTGGCGTTTGCATAGGTTCAAAGGCAGGATTTTCTTTATACAGATTTGGAAAATCATGATGCAAAATAGCCGCTCGACCCAACATTACCCAGTCAACGCCAGACGCCATAACCATCTCAGCGTCCTGCGGAGTCATTATCTTCCCAGCTACACCTAACTTAGTTTTTGCCTTATTTAAATTGGTGAAATGAGACAATAATGATTGTCCTTTGTGTTCCTCTTCCTCAGGTTCCTTAAAAACATCCCACAGTGACATATCTAAAAAATCAATTTTACCAGACATCATTAAGTCTTGAGCCAATTTTTTTATTTCACTTAACTGCATATTAAACCTCTCAGGCGATAATCTGACACCTAAAACAAAATTCGAACTACATCTCTCACGAATTCCATCAATAATCTCGTAAAGAATTCTGCATCTATTCTCTAAAGTTCCACCATACATATCATTTCGTTGATTTATTTCAGCACTCAAGAATTGACCGATAATATATCCATGTGCACCATGTACCTCAACGCCATCAAAACCCGCTTGTTCGGAACGAATAGCAGCCCCAATAAAATCTTCCTTGAGCTGCTCTACTTCTGTTAGTAACAACGCTCTTGCACCAAATTTATTATTAGCGGAAGGGCAAACTGGCACTTCTCCAATAAGATCCTCTGGCGATCGCATACCAGCGTGATGAATTTGACAAATAGCGACGCTATCGTTTAATTTTATCTTCTTCGCTAATCTAGTTAGTCCCTCAATGTGTTTGTCTGAAAATACGCCAAGTTGACCAGGGAATCCCTGACCAATAGCTTGAACATGCGCAGCGCAAGTCATCGTCAAGCCAAAACCACCAGAAGCCCTCATGGTCAGCCAATGGAATTCTTCCTCTGATAGAACACCATCAACATGGCTCTGAGTGTTTGTCAGAGGAGCTAGCATGAAGCGATTTTTCATTTCATGTCCACTTGGAAATTTTAAAGTATTTAACAAATTAGACATGAAATTAGCTCCACTTAGGTTTAACAACTCAGATTTAAACAAAACCCAACCTAGTGATATTACCCATTTGAAGCTGGGAAGACGACTGGTTAGTTTATTTAAGATCTTTTATTGCACTCTTTGATCAGATAACTCAAAAAGAGGCAACCAAACTATAAATGTCTATTAACGTTCTTGAGAACTAATTTAGATAAAATTAATTATATTTTTATCTTGGGGAGTATTATTTGGCGCCTATATCATACAAGCTAGGTGTTATACTGGTAATGTGTGCCGGACTATGCTGGTCTGGCATGGGGACATCAATTCGATTCATTGATAGTGCCACAACATGGCAAATTCTTTTTTACCGATCTTTTGGAATGATATTTATACTATCATTATATATATTTTGGCACTCAAATGGCCGTCCACTCAAAGATCTCAACAATGTAGGTTTAGCTGGTTTAACTGCCGCAGTTTCTCTGGTCCTCGCTTTTGCTGGAAGCATTTACGCATTACAATCAATATCAATAGCAAATGCAGCATTCCTCTTTGCTTGCGCTCCATTTTTAACAGCCATCTTAGCTTGGCCATTACTAAAGGAACCTATTAAACGGAACACTTGGTGGGCATTAATCTTATCAATTATCGGCGTTTTAATAATGGTAAGTTCAGGTTTATCATTTACTGGATTAACAGGTAACCTTGCGGCACTAACTTCGGCCCTTGGATTTGCAGGATTCACACTTTCACTTAGGTGGGGTAAATTAAACAATATGACGCCGGCTATTGTTTTAGGAGGGATCCTTTCTATTATTTTTGCTGGTGTAATCTTATCCTTTAATCAAGATGGACTAATGATTTCCATGCAAGACGCATTGAAATCATTAGCAATGGGAATATTTTTACTTGGTGGGGGGATGGTTTTATTCTCAATTGGGAGTAAGGTTTTATCTGCTACAAACCTTGCTCTTTTGAGTATGATCGAAGTCGTCTTAGCCCCAGTATGGGGATGGTTGATTTTAAGAGAACAAGCAGATTTTTCAACTCTTTTAGGAGGAGGGATATTATTCTTTGCTCTTATTCTTAACGCATTCTCAGGAGTTAGAAACTCTTAAAAAACCCACAAAAATATTACAGCTTACTATTTGACAAATATTCTTGAGAAATTTTTATAAATATATCAAGGCTTTCTGGATTAGCCATTGAGTCTTTATTAACAACTTGACTCACTTCACCTCCCAAAAACAATTTCTTAACTGGGATTTCTAGTTTTTTTCCTGATAATGTACGAGGGACTTTTTCGATTTGAATAATTTTGTTTGGAATAAAGCGGGCAGAAACCTCATTAACAATAGATTGATTTATAACGCCACTTAATTGATCGTCTAGATTTTTATCGTTATCAAGCACTACAAATAAAATCATCAAACTTTCTTTATTTAAGAATTCTAAATCTATAACAAGACTATCTTGAACTTGAGATAAGGCTTCCACTGCCTGATAAATTTCTGCCGATCCTAGCCGTAAACCTTTGCGATTTATTGTTGCATCAGAACGGCCATAAATAATGGATTGACCTTCCGGAGTAAATTCAATCCAATCTCCATGTCTCCATACACCAGGATAAGTATCATAATAACTCGAAATTAAACGGATATTTTGATCATCTCCCCAAAAATATAAAGGCATTGAAGGAATAGGTTCAATACATACAAGTTCACCAACTTTTCCAATCAAACTATTCCCAATTTCATCAAAAGAATGAACAGCAATTCCTAGAGCTTTAGCCTGCATCTCCCCATTTCTAACAACATCCATGGGGTTTCCTACAACAAAAGCCCCAGCCAGATCAGTACCACCAGAAATAGGTGCCAACCAAACATCAGATTTTACAGAATTATAAATCCAGTGATATCCATCAGAACTTAATGGTGATCCCGTAGAGCCCAAAGACCTTAAATGATCTAAATTAATTCTATTTTTTGGACTGACACGAGCCTTTAAACATGCTGTGAAGAAAGCTGCTCCAGCACCAAAATAACTCAATCTCTCTTTAGCAACATACCTCCATACCTCTAGCATATCAGGGTGGTTGGGAGCAAAATCAAACATAACTACTGTCGCACCCTGTGATAAGGCAATCCATTGCGCATTCCACATAATCCAACCAGAAGAAGTCAACCAGGCAAAGCGGTCTAAGTGACTCAAATCCATATTC
>Ga0315328_10001754_pt1 | contig 10137 bp, 11 predicted proteins | sample M120032315metaG_FD_203462 | JGI IMG/M metagenome (GOLD analysis project Ga0315328, IMG submission 203462) | Ammonia-oxidizing marine archaeal communities from Monterey Bay, California, United States - M1 200m 32315 | ecosystem: Environmental > Aquatic > Marine > Intertidal zone | place: USA... | reverse complement strand
TAGAACCCAATGAACCAGTTCATTCAGGGTGCCACTTCGATGTTTAGGAGTGACTACTAATGACTACGGATCTTAAGACACTAGTCAATCAGCATTTGGGTGACATAACGGATGCCATGTCTCCGTTGCAGTTGTTGAACCAGACGCTTGACCGTGCGTCTATGACAAATGTGCAGTCGGGGATTGACGCGATCAGTGGTTCGGACATTAGTCGTTGGCGAGATGCGATTGAAACGGGGGCCACGCCTGATGCCCGGTGGCTTGCGGCTGAACAGATCCGTGCCGACATCCTTAAGTACCGGGTCGGTCAGGAAGATTTTGAACAAACGTTTTCGGGCACCAGTTTTAAGGACGCGACACAGGCTGCGTCTACAAGTGAGACACTGGTCGATGGTGTTTACACTGGCACGAAGCGTATGGGCGCAGACGGGGACATCGCTGGTACTTGGGCGCAGCAGGGTAATGCCCATGTATCTAACTTTGGTACCACTGCACAGGGTCTAAGGGTCAACGACGACGACGACGACGACGATGACAACCCGAATACGGCACAGATGATGCAGAATGCATTCTTCGCTGGCCTGCGTGGGGCAGGCTTAGATAAGCAAACCATTGATTCGTTGTGGAATTGGGCCAAGACACAGATGCAGAACGATCCGTCGATGTCAGCGGAGCGTCTACTCATCGGCATGTATGACAGTGAAGCATTCCAAAGGAGGTTTCCGGGGATATCGCAGATGGCTGCCGGTGACCGGGACATACCTACCCCCGGTGAATACATCGCTATGGAGAAGCATGTCTCCAAGGAACTTAAGCGGGTGGGGATGGTGAAGGAGGGGGCGAGTTTCGATGACCTGATTACTAGTCTATTTGTAAATAATGTTAGTAGTGCTGAGGTGACTGAGCGGTTGAATGCAGCAGAGCAGGTCATGTTCAATATGCCACAAGAGGTACGCGATTCGTTTAATGATTACTTCGGTGAGCAGGGTACGACTATCGCAATGGACACATTCCTTGACCCTCTGGATTCATGGGCAGATGTGAAGAGTGACATCAATACTGCCCGGACGGGTGGTTGGGGCATGATGGTTGCTGGTCTGGATAAGGGCTGGGATAAGGATCTCGCTCAGAGAGTCTCTGATCTGGGTCTATCACAGGCGGAGCAGTGGAGTAGGTTCGCTGAGTTGAAAGAGAAAGAGATGCTGTTCTCAGAGAAATTAAATGAGAAGGTAGACCTTGACATGAATGATGGCATCGAAGCAGTATTCGATATGGATGCTGATCTAAAAGAAACTCTTACTCGGCGGGCGGCTGAACGGAGCGCAGAGTTTAGAGGTGGTGGGGGTGCTATGGTTGTTGGCACGCAGACAGGATTCGGAGCAAGCAATACCTAGATTGGAGTAGATAATGTTTACTAAAGACGTTCTTGAACGGGTGGTCGCTACCTTTATTCAGGCATTTCTCGGTATCTTTGTTGTCGGTGGAGACATCGGTAACGCTAAGGCGGCTGCGTTGGCTGGTGCTACGGCTACGTTGAGTCTTATTAAGGGCTTGGCTGCGTCACGCTTTGGTAATGGTTCAGCATCGGCGGTGGACTGATGGCTTCGGATTATGCGCGACGATGGGGCGAGGATTGGCCCGGATATGTCAATACGCAGGCGCCCTTCAACCGGTCTATTCCTCTTAGACCAGCGGGTCGGTCTGCCGGTAATCCGAACACGCCTCGCTCCGGGAAGCATACTTTAGACCCCGGTCAGAGGGCTGCTCGCACCCGGCAGACAACTAGAAAAACCACACCGCCAGTATCGACGGCAAATCCTTACGCGATGAGTCATTTGTATGGGAGTAAAAAGCGTGATTTCTATGGGAACCTACTAATGAAACATTACGGGGTCTGATTATGGGTGCGTATAACACGACTAGTCCCAGCGAAAAAGAACTTGAGAAAATTTACGGGAAGATGCATCCTGCTGCGGTGCAGGCTGCCCGTAATGACTACTGGCATAAGCAAGCAATCCATCAGGGTCGTGAAACACGGCGGGCGGCGGGGCTGCGTCGTCGCAAGAAGATCACCGGCAAGAGTACCGGGCAGGGTTTGGGGGCGCACAAGCGTCCGGTTGAACGTAGGGGTAAGCGGTAATGACTGACGAGAACTGGTGAGTAATGTCACTAAACTCTTGGCGGGTATCACCGCGCTGCTTGTTGCTATCGGCACGACTGTCGGCACAATCAGTATGACAATAGGGAAGAAGGATGCACCAACGGGTGTGACTATCCTTTTGAATAGTCCAGAAGCCTACGAAGATTTCATTGCTAATCACCCAGCGGGTTAGTATAATAACTTTCAGGTTGGCCGCTGTGCGCCATGTATTTGGCCGGTGAGTGCCATCACCATTGGGATCGCCCACGCCCCCGATGAGTAGTAAGTGGAGACAGACCCGGCTGACGCCCGGCGATGTTGAACAAGTCACCCCGCATAGTCCCTCCGACTATGTGCGACTCGGTAAGGAGAGACATCATGGCTACTCAGGAACCCGGAAGCATCAAGGAACTGCGTGATGCCGCTGATCGCGGTAAGAAAGCCACGCAGGAACTAGACGCTGTGAAACGCGAGATGGCGTTTCTAAAAGCGGGAGTGGATACAGATACGAAGGCAGGTCAACTCTTATACAAGGCTTACGATGGGGAACTGGATACAGATTCCATCAAAGCGGAGTGGTCAGAGTTGGCACCGGGGCTAGTAACACAACCGGTTGAAACTGTGGATGCTACTGATACACAGGTAGCAGAGCAGCGTCAAGAACTTGCTGGAGATAGTGTCCCACCAGAGAACCAGACAGAAAGTCCATACGACGCAGGACATCGTGAGTTTAAACAGATGATGGATGCGGGTCGTCCGAAGGAAGACTCAGCAGCCAGATTTGTTCACACGGTGCTTGAAGCGGCGGGTGGAGATAGGCCCGATCCACGGGTTGTTTCTGACCGGTAATGCCTACATATGTTTACCGATGTTCTGAATGCTTGGAGCAGTATCAGCGAACACAGTTAATGAACGATGATCCTGACACGGTTTGTCCGGATTGTGGTGAGACTGTTAAGCGGATACTACATGCGCCAGCCTTAACGGCTGCTGCTGCACCTAGTCAGATGAACAAGGTTCCTCCACCTAAGGCCAATCCGGTTTGGGAGAAGGGACTAGCAGGTAGTGAGAGGCCAGACGGATCGTTTGTCCCCTATCTACATGCTGACGGTAGCAAGATTGGTGTCAAAGAGTTTGCCGACAATCGCATTAAGTACGAGCGGGCCATAAGGGAGAACAAGAAGAAACCCACTACTACTTAGGAGTAAATCATGGCTATTGTCGGACATCCGGGGCGAGTCACTTCGTATGACTTGGCCGTCGGGGTAAAGATCAGTATGGACGAGGCGATCTTTATGATCTCGCCCATTGATTCACCATTTCTGAATGGCGTTGGGACGGACGGGCGACAGTTGCTCGGCAGTTCCAGTGTGGATCAGACATCATGGAAGTGGATGGACGAACAACTCTTGTTGCCTCGCGCGAACATTGCGACCGCGAACACCAACACGGGTGTCGGCGTCACCACCTTCACGGTATCAGCAGCCGATTCATACAAGTTTCAGGTCGGTGACCTGCTAACTACTTTGGATCGGAGCCACGCCCAGTCGGGTACTGTGCTTTTGTGCAGTAATGTTGACAACGCAACCGGCGTTCTAACTGTCGGTGAGTGGGTTAACCATGCTGGACAGACGGCTACCGCTGCCGGAGCAAACGCTGACACTGTTATCTGTGTCGGTAGTGCCTTGGTTGAGGGTTCCGATGCGGGTCCATCCCGTTCGGCTGACCGCACAATCCGTACTGGTAACACGCAGATTTTCGGCCCGACCAAGGTTGACATGACGCGGACAGAGCAGCAGATCAGCCGGTATGGCGTGAGCGACGAGTTTGCCAAGCAGTTGTATGGCCGAACCGTTGAGAACGTCATCATGCGTGAGCAGGCTTACCTGTACGGTCAGAAGAATGACGATTCCTCTGGCAAGCGTAGGTCCAGTGGCAGTTTGTCGTCGTTCATCACTTCCAATGTGTCAACTGCAACTACTTTGACCATTGATTCACTGGAAACCTTGATGCAGACAACGTACAACATCGGCGGGGTGCCTGATCTTCTCATGGCTAACCCCACCTCGTTGGCTACGTTGAATGACATCTCGGATTCCAGCCGGGTGCGTACCGTCATTGACGATCCGCGCCGTGGCCGGGTACCCGTTACCTCTGTGTTCCACGAGTTTGGTGAGACACAGATCGTGCGGAACCGGTGGTGCGATAAGGGCGACGCCTTCATCATCGTGAAGGATAACGTCCAGCGTCGGGTGATCCAGCCCCTCATCGTTGAGGCCCTCGCAAAGACGGGCGACAGCGACTCAGTGCACATCGTGTGTGAAGAAGGCCTTCAGGTGAAGGCCGAACAGCACATGGCTAAGTGGACCACCCTCACTGGTTACACTGGTGCTGGTGCTGGCTACGGATCCGTTTGATCCTTTAATCTAAGCCGGATTGTGGGGGGCGGGGCCTAGCCCCGTCCCTCACTAACCACTAGGATCGGGATATGGCGACTGTCAACGACATAGTTGTACGCACAAAGCGATTGCTTAATAGCAATACACGCACAGAATTGAACAACTTTGCTACGGGTGGCACCACTACAACTCTCAACTTAGAACATAAGACTGATGGCATTCGGGCTGGATCTTACATCTCTGTTGGTAACGGCGTTAGCCCACCTGAAACTATGTATGTCAGGTCGCGTAATGGACTGACCATTGATGTCATACGAGGTGTTGACGGTAGTACCCCGGATAGTGGCTTGGTTAACTGGCCCACCACGGCTCTCATTGAGGTTGAGCCACGGTTTACTGAGCATCAGATACTAGAGGCGGTGCGTGACACCATCCGTGCCATGCCCAACAATCTGTATGCAGTAGACACTGTGGATGTTTCGTTCTCCACCACTCAACAGTCAGTGACGACACCGTTTCTCAAAGGATTCACTCAGGTTCTATCTTCTACCCGTACTGCCCGCTCGGGGGAGGACAGGCTACTGGCCTTCAACGTCAAGGTGCAGGAGTATCAGGATGCTTATGAGGTGATACGGCAGGAGGGGATTGAGAAGGCGGTGACTGTTCAGTTGACATATGCTCATCCATTCGTAACTGGGACTCTAGCGCCGGATACCACTCTTGAAGGTACTGTAGGAATGCCGGTTGAGTTGCAAGATATTCCAGCATTAGGAGCAGCATCGACTCTAGTTCTAGGAGAGGAAAGTCTTCGTCTTGATCTTCATAGCCAAGGGGATAGCCGCTCTGATGGAGCCGTTGCTGCCGGAGATCGCGCAAGGTACTCAATGGTATTACGGTCGCAGTATGATCGTCGGGTAAGTGAAGAGGCTCGTCGTCTGATGTCGAAGTGGGGTGTACGGACGGGTGCCGCAGTTTCGTCAGTGTTCCCAACGACTGTTCGTTAGTCATGGCTCTCCATGATTCGGTGCGAGATGCTCTCCCAATCAGATTGGGTGACCGTAAATATAACATTGATCTGTCGCGTCTAGCCAGAGCCACTATTGATCCTATTCGGCAGGGGTATGACACGCAGGGCCAGCCGGGTGAGCAGTCATTGAATCAGGCTGGTGTGTGGAAGCGTACCCGTAGTGACTGGGAGTTGGGTGCTGGTCAGCAGGATGCGGACATGATGGAGTCCACACTGCGTGAGTACCATACTAGTTTGGGTATAGACCCGTGGACTAAGGGTGAGATCAAGTTACATAAGGCGACATCAAAGACAAGTACGCCTGCGTTTACAACTGACAACGTATTCTTATCAACTGGTGGTAGTTACGTTTACATGACAGAGGGGCAGGATATCTATGCCTCTACGGATGGCGGGCAAACGTGGCCCACGACGTTCACTATGGCAGCACCGGCTACCGTCAATGGTATAGCAAGCGATGGAACGAATCTCTTTGTAGCAGATGCAGCCGGTATCGCTACTGTAACCGGCGTCACCCCCAGCGTGACCGCTATCTGGGCGCTCGTCGGGGCAACCGATGTGTGGGTAGCCAATGGGTATCTGCTTGCTGCTGTGGGGCCACGACTGACTAATCTGAGTGGTACGTTGGCTGCCCCTACTGCTCCGACTGTGACTAGCGATATTGCTGGTGAAAACTTTACGCAGGTAGATGAATGGAAAGAAGTTATCGGTACCCCTGTTGGTATCTTTGCTGCTGGTAACAAGGGCACCCGAGGCAGGATCTATTACGTTGGGATCAATGACTCAACGTCGGCTCTTAATGCGCCAGTTATAGCAGCCGAGTTGCCTGACGGAGAGACTGTCAACACACTGGTTGAGTACGGCGGGATCGTCGTGATTGGTACATCGAAAGGTATTCGGACTGCTCAGATCGCTGGCGACGGCTACCTGACATACGGACCACGGATCGCTATCTCTGGTGGTGTCACCTGCCTAGAAGAACAGGGTGAGTTCGTCTGGTTTGCGTGGTCTAACTATGATGGGACTCATACCGGGCTAGGTCGCCTTGGCTTGTCTGAGTTCACTGGTCAGTTGATACCAGCCTATGCTTCCGATCTCATGGCGTCAGCACAGGGGCCGATACGGGGGCTGGGCACTGTAACCATCGATGGTGAGGACCGGCGACTGTTCACTGTGTATGACAGTGGTACGCCTGCCAACACCGGAGCATGGTTGGAAGATGACGATACCTATGTGACCTCAGGCACACTTGAAGAGGGGCGCTTCAGATGGGGTATCACTGAACTGAAGTCAGTTGTGTCAGTAGATATGCGACACAGCACGTTGGCAACTGGTGAATCAGTGGCTATGACAGTGATCGATGATGCCGCAGGTACATCAACAGTTACATCATCAACTGTTGGTACTGCAACACCGGGGGTTAGAGCAATAGCCTCTCAGATCCCTGAGTCAGCAGGTGGTACTGGTATGAATCCGGTGCAAGGAGAGTTCATCATCCCCTCTCTGACGTTGACAGGGCCGGGTACTAGCACACCTACGTTGTACCGGTGGACAGTACGGGCCATACCCATGCCATTCGTTGCTGAGATCATTCAGTTGCCTATCATCCTTACCGAACGTACTGAATACGAGAGGCGTGAGGTGTATCAGGACATCTACGCTGAGTATGCGTACATAAAGAATCTATTGGAAGATCGTGACCTTGCGTTGTTTATCATGGGTGACGAAACAAAGAACGTCTATGTGTCTGGTGTTGCTTACGAGGCAGGTTCCCTTAACCAGTGGACATCTAGCGATCAGCAGGCAATCGCTACTGTTGATGCTCCCACTCAGGGCAGACGAGACAAGTGGCCTGCCGGTATTCTTACTGTTACGTTGATAACAGTGCAGACAGGGAAGGATCAGTACCTCATACCAACAGCGTTTAGTAGCACAGGATGAGGTACTTCCCTGAGTACGGGTACGGGACACCACCTCGCAGGCAGGTGGTTAATGTTGGTGTCAATGGTAAGACAACTTATTGGGGTAGTCTAAGCCCGAAGCCTAATACGGCTGGACATGCGCCCAAATCCTTCTTAAGATTTGGTACTGACTGGTACACCAGCACACAAGGGTACGGCAGAATCGATTTCCCGTTCATCAGGTTTCAATCCATTGCCTTTGAAAACCATTCGGCGGGCATCGCACTCCACGGTGACCAGTCACCGACCAATGGTTGGTGGAGTTCGTTCCGGATACACGGTGGGTCACAGCAACAGACTAGTGACTACCGGAACACTACATACATGGTTGAGTATGATGACCACCCCACTAGACCCGGCCTTACTTATACATCTACAGGGTTATGGGACCGCACCGATACGGATGCTCAAGGAAACTATAGCGGCAATCAAATGGAGGAGGCCGTAACCCATTGGCAGAAAGAAGATTCCACGACGGGTGCGATTATGCACTACGCGGGCAACCACTACTTCTATAACAACCCTCAGTATGGCGGGACTAGGGAGCAGATGTTCACCTGCTATGGGCCAGTATACAGCCGTCAGTTGCAGGTTGGTTCTGCTGCCCAGAACTACAATCTGAATGTTCAAGGCAACCTTAGTAAGTTGTCAGGTACTTTTGATATTGAACACCCAACTGTGGAGGGCAAGAGACTTAGACATTCTTTCATTGAAGGACCGCAGGCTGACCTGATCTATCGTGGTACTGCTGAGTTGGGGGCTGCACCGATGGTGATTGATATGGATACGGAGTTCGACATGACTGCGGGTACATGGGAGGCGTTGAACTGTGCGCCTTGGAGCATGGTGTCAGCATCCGGAAAGGTAGTGGAATGGGAGTTTGAGGGAAGCACGCTCACTATCACAGGGGACGAGGGAACTACCTGCATGTGGATGGTGATCGGTGAACGACACGACGCCCATATGAAAGGCTCTAACTGCACTATGGCTGATAGTCATGGTCATTTGATAGTGGAGTATGATGCACCAGAACCATTACCGGGAGTAGAGCATGTCGTATCCGATTCGAATTACTAACAAGCGAGTAGACCTGTCGCTGATCCATCCTCGTTTCAAGGCGAGGTTGGAACACTTCTTCAAGGACAGTCGGGTCGATGGTCATGTTGCAGTGTCTTCTGGCTGTCGTTCCTACGCAGAACAGAAGCGTCTATACGATAAGTATAAGGCAGGTAGAGGGAACCTTGCTGCGAACCCGGACTGGAAACGACCCGACGGGTTCTTCCGTGGGTCGTTCCATCAGGAGCAGCCCGATGGTTATTCGTATGCCGTTGATCTATCTGCCATAGGCGGGGTCAGCAAGCCAGAGATCACCCGTATAGCAGCAGACTATGGGATTAAGCCAACTGTTAAGGGTGAGTGGTGGCACTTCCAGCCCCGTGATGGTAACGATTGGTTCCGCCAGAGTGCCTTCACGGAGAACTACACCACTGAGGATGGGCACACACCTCATCCTAAGGCTGTGCCGATGGACTGGGCAGCCCTGATAGCCCTTCATGCAGCCTGCACCAAGTCCGTAGGCTTGTCACCATTGCGACGGGGGTCACGGGGTATCGAAGTATCGATGGCACAGAAGCGACTCAATGCAATAGACTTCTGGTGTGGTACCGCTGATGGAATCTTTGGTTGGAAAACCAAGTCCGCTGTCAAACGGTTGCAGCGTGTGACACTACTCAACGTGACAGGAGTGGTAAACTCTATGACATGGGAAACATTGTGGAACGATCCAGTGGTACCTAGTGGCCTCTGACATATCGTTAGCAGACTTTGCTGACCGTCCCAAGAATGGGCGAGCGTGGATCGATGATCTGCCTGATGACATCTTTAATCAGGTATGGGATGGCAGGCATAGCGGTACTGTTGGTAAGGATACGACAACGGCTTGGCTTAGAACGCTGGGTTATGAGGATGTAACTGCTGGTCGGGTAGAAACGGTGTTGGCTCGTGAGCGACGACAGTCTTAAAGCGTTTGCTGAAGAAGGCGAAACGATACAGGAGATCACTGCTCTGTCTCGTCAGTTAGGCAAGGTACGCACTGAGGCTTCTATCTTGAAGGCTCATGTCAAGGAGTTGGAATCTGATCTGGATCAGGCTGAAGTCAGAGGCCAACTCTTTACACAATTGGCTGGGCACACATACAAACCTCCAACATGGCTAACTCGTAAGCCTAAGAAATCAAGCGGCGTTGTGTGTACGGTGTTATCTGACACTCACTTTGATGAAGTGGTTCGGCCAGAAGAGATCGGCTACCGAAACGAATACAACAGAGAGATAGCAGTTGAACGATTGGAAACATATTTCCAGAAGATCGTTCTTCTAACTAAGGATTACATCACGGGTGTCAACTATGAAGGGTGTGTTCTCTTCCTTGGTGGTGACATCTTTAGTGGTGATATCCATGAGGAACTATCGGAGACTAATGAAGACACGATGCTTGCATCTGTTATCTTCTGGACGGAACAGATCACAGCAGGTATCAACCTTCTAGCCGAACACTTCAACTATGTGCATGTGCCGTGTGTTGTGGGTAATCATGGGCGTCGAAGCCGAAAG
>Ga0315328_10001752_pt1 | contig 10143 bp, 7 predicted proteins | sample M120032315metaG_FD_203462 | JGI IMG/M metagenome (GOLD analysis project Ga0315328, IMG submission 203462) | Ammonia-oxidizing marine archaeal communities from Monterey Bay, California, United States - M1 200m 32315 | ecosystem: Environmental > Aquatic > Marine > Intertidal zone | place: USA... | reverse complement strand
CGGTTGCGATATTGGTCGCAATAATGGACGCATTTCCAGGGGTTAGCCAGTAGTGCGGATTGACCCCGTCATGGTGTTTGTCATCATCATGGTGTTTGTCATCATCATGGTGTTTGTCATCATCATTACTAGTGAGTAAAGAGACATTAGTATGCACTGGGCTCACATTACCCGACTTTACGATCCAATTATCCAAACCATGACCTACCACAAATATGAGATTCGAGTTATCTATTATTTTCTGCACCGACGGGGTCATATTGAATGTGTGTGGCGATTCTCCCGGCTGCAGAATTAGTTCTGTTGTCACTGTTTCTCCGGCTATCTGGCGAAGGATGTCGTAAATCGGAAAAATTGTTGCTGATACGGTGAGTTCAGTTTCGGAAATCGTTGAATCATTTTGTGCGACTACGGATTCGTCAGTATCTGAATTATTTATACATCCGCATAGAAGAATACCTACGAATAAAAGTATGGTTGCCAATAACTGATGTTTTTTAAGTATCTGCAACATTAAAGCTTGACTAAACACCATAGACTCTCCAACTTGTTCGATAAATATGAGATTGGTTCTCAATATGTGTAGTTATTGATTTTAAGAATAGTTCTCATTTTTACATGGCGCAAGTATTTGAGAATCGTTCTCAAATACTTGCGCTTAGTTCGGATCGAGTGTTTTCAATGGGTGGACACTAGTCGAAGCGGCTGGTGGGCCTTAGCAATTTATAATGCTCGCGGAGTGTGTCGGTTTCGTATTTTGTCCGAAAGAGCCCGCGCTTTCGGAGTATGGGGATAACGTCGGCAACAAAGACATCAAACATGTGCGGGAGCACGGGTGGCATTAGGTTGAAGCCGTCTGCCGCCCCATCATTAATCCAATCTTGCATAAGATCTGCAACCTGTTCAGCTGTGCCGGCGAATGTATAATGACCACGTGCTCCTGAAAGTTTGAATAGCAACTCGCGCAAAGTCGGTTTCTGGTTTTTTATTAGGTCGATGATGAGGCTAGGTCGACTTACGGATCCTTGTAAATTTTTCGGATCTGGAAAGTCTTCTGGAATCAGAGGTTTATCTAGATCGATATGAGAAAGATCGATGCCACCAAAATTTCCAGACAGCCTCTTTAGTCCCACCTCCTGATCGCCTAACTCGTCTAATTCCTTGGCATATTGCTTAGCTTTGGATTCGGTTGAGGCAATTACGGGACTCAGTCCAGGCATGATTATGCACTGATCTGCAGGCCGGCCTTGAGACACGACACGAGCCTTAATATCCCGATAGAAATCCTGCGCCGCAGTCTTTTCCAAGACCGCAGTGAAAATTGCTTCGCCATGCTTTGCGGCAAAGATTCGGCCGGGTTCCGAGGATCCTGCCTGAACGAGTACAGGTCTTCCTTGTGGTCCTCTGGGCACAGTCAATGGTCCTCGGACGTTATAGAAAGTCCCCTCATGGTTGATTGGTTGTATACGGCCTGGCAAGGTATATTGTCCGCGAGAACGATCGTCGACTACCGCGTCGTAGGCCCAACTATCCCAGAGACCGTTTACGACCTTCATGAATTCATCAGCCCGTTCATATCGTTCTTCAATACCTGCCTGCGGATCGGCACTGTAGTTGCTTGCAGCGTGGCCTGATGCCGTAGTGACGATATTCCAAGCAATTCGTCCGTTGCTAATGTGATCAAGAGAAGCGAACTGACGAGCTAAATTGTAAGGCGCAGAATATGTTGTTGAAGCGGTTCCTATAATGCCGATTTTCTTTGTAATGGCAGCTAGTGCTCCTGCTAGCGGGACTGGATCAAGCACTGCACGAGGTGTGTACTCGATGTCGGAGCCTAATGACAAAATGTCCGATAGAAAAATGGAATCGAATGCTGCAGCTTCTGCTTTCTTAGCCAAATCCTCGTAGTAACGGAAGTCTGTCAGTAAAAAAGGAGTGGCGTTCTTATGCCGCCAGGCCGCTTCGTGATGGCCACGACTGTGTATAAATAGGTTTAGGTGTACTTGCCTTTTCATGAATATTTCCTATTTTCGATGACTTAAATTATTGAATAAGATAGGCATTTATTTTATGGAAGACCAGTTGGTGGGTCGGCATAACTTGTTATTCTGGCTGGTAACCAAACCTTCGCTTTTGCTGAGGTATTTGGCCCAGTCGGGATCCGCATCTCTCGCTTGTCGCCTTTTTTCTAAGTCACTCAAACTTTCATATCCCCACATATGTACGATTTGGTTCAGCGACCCGTGCTCGACCACAAAATATCCGATTGGGTCACCGACATATCGGCGCATTACGGGCAGCGCGTATTCCTCGAACAAGTCTAAGTAGGTCTTCATTTTTCTGGGAGTTATGTCATATGTACGGACGTCAACAATCATCACAAATTCCTACTCTATTTGGATTTATTAGTATCACCAAAGATGATAACTAATTAGGCACAGTTATATCATGATGTTTGCAGGTGGATTTTCATGATCTGTATACTGGTATGGAAATCAAATGAAGGAGTTGGTATGGCTGACTTTGATTTAGGAGAAGTAAAAGCACTTACGTGGGATGTCGGGGGAACAGTATTTGACTGGCATCACACTATTAAACGAGAAATAACTGTATTGGCTGAATCACAGTCGAAACAGATCGATGCCGCGGTGTTTGCTAACAAATGGCGATTTAAGATGTTTGAGCTTCTCCAGCCCGTTAGAAAGGGAGAAGCGACCTGGAAGAACGCGGATGAACTTCACCTTGAAGCTCTAGATATTGTTTTGGATGAGCACGACTGGGCGATGACGCTTGGGCAGCGACAGGATTTGAACACTGTTTGGCATCGATTAGACGCGTGGCCTGATGCAGCAGCAACCATAGAAAAACTAAGAAGCCGTTTTCAGGTAACCGTACTGACAGTTTTGTCTTTACAAATAGCTGTTTCAAGCTCAAAACACAATCAAATGTCATGGGATAACATATTTTCTTGTGAGTTTCTCGGACACTACAAGCCGGATCCGAAGGCTTATCAAAAGGCGGCTAGGCTTTTGGGTTTACGGCCTGATCAGGTAATGATGTGCGCGACGCATAAGAACGACTTAAATAGTGCGGCAGATGCAGGACTAAGAACGGCTTATGTACATGTACCTGATGAACACGACGTGGTCTCAAAACATTTTTTTGGCGCTGACGCCTCGATTCAGATCCCAACTGACGATCAATTTGATGTTGTAGCCAGAGATTTTTCGGAGTTGAGCGAGAAACTACTTGCGTAGATAGATAAACAAAATCAATAGAGGGGATAGATTGAAGATGAATGCATCTCGAGCTAACTTACTTAACTCAATATCGCTTATCGTAATCGGTTTATGGGGCTATTTTGCAGTCTCATCTGTGACTGCATTGATTCCCGTTGTTTTTGGTGTGGTGCTACTTTTCTGTTTCTTGATAGCTTCCAACAAACCAGATTTGAATCATATTGTGACTCATATTGCTGTACTTCTCACTCTGATTATTTTATTGGCTCTTCTAGGGATGCGACTGCCCAAATCACTAGATACTGGAGGAATAGGACTCCTACGTGTGTTAGTTATGATCGGTACTTCTGCGTTGGCGATGGTATTTTTTGTGAAGAGCTTCATTGACGCGAGGCGGAGTCGATAATTCGAAGATAATGCTATCTGCATGGGTGACCGGTATAAATAGAAATTCTATGTAGATCTGCTGATTTCACTAAGCTGTGGCATTATTTGTCGGGGCAATTCACTCATCCTCCGACCCAGGGAAGAAAGAGATCGTTCAAAAAACCAGGACATTCCGGAGTGTATGTCATCATTGAAAGGGTCTAGCCATGATTGATCAAGATGGCCCGGTCCGAAATAGGCCCCTAGTAATGACCCTGCGGTGGCTCCAAAGCTATCAGTATCAGCTCCTTGGCTAACTTGAATACAAATCCCATGTCCAGTATTTTCGGCGAATTTGAGTGTGTTTATTAACATTCCTGTTTCTTGATAGATACGGCAGTGCCCATAATCTCCATATTTATCATTTAGCTGATCGTATGCCTGCTCCCAAGAGCTTGAAGTTCTTACCACCTCAAGGCATGCAGAAACGCGTTCATAGAATCGACTTTTTTGTGGTATATATTGAAGAGCGTTTTCAAAAATTTCTATTCGATCGTCGGTGACTTGGGCAATTGCTATAGCCGCGGCTATAAACATAGTTCCGTAAATACCAGTTCTATTATGAGTGAAACTTGAGTCTTTCCATGCCATATTTGCTGCATTTTGTGGTCTACCAGGACAGGCATATCCGTAGGCATCTGCTCTTATCGCCGCCCCGCATAACTCATCTCCGGGATTCAGAAAGTCATTAAATAGAGCTAGATGTCCAGGTCGTGCTTTAAAAGTGGTCCTGGGACCGACTCCGCCCTTTTCTAAAAACGATTCCAAGGTAAACCGGTCAAGAGACTCCGTTCCTGCCCTCAGCAGGGTGGTTCGTTCTGGTCCGAATGTCGTGTGAAAATTGAGATGTTTTAGCCATAGATCCTGTACATCGGCGTGCGTGAAGTCGGGGCCATATTCTTCCAAAGTAAGCATTCCCATTATCGTGTAATTTATATCGTCGTCTGGGGCGACATACTGAATAAATTCTCGCGCTGTTTCTGAAAATGAATTATGGACTCGCGGAAGGTGTTGTTCGATGTCTTTAGAAACGTATTTATCTAGAGGCCAATCGCCCATAGCCTCCAAGGCACGTCGTATTTCATGACCAGTGAGACTTGTTTCTAGGGGTTTCCCTAAGACACAGCCAGCGACCGATCCAAGAAACGCGGACTCTACTCGCTCTGCGCTTTCGTCCAAGCTTATATTTGCGACGGCACCAGTATTACGTTTTGAACCAGATTCACTCCAGATTTCTTCAATGTCATTGGGTTCCACATATGGCCAATCGGTGCGAATCGGCAGATCGGATAATTCGCCAGCAAACTCCAACAAGTCATCGTAACTGTCAGGTAACGATTCTAATTTTGAGATTAGGCCGTCAATCTCATGTCCCTGTTCTCCTTTATTTAACACGACACCATGGATTCGATTTTTTAAAGTATCTAGGCTAATTATCATGTGTTGTAATCTCCATTCTCATTACCAGATATTTTGCTCTTATGTGTGACACCTTCTCGACGAGTGTGTAGGTAATCTAGATTAGTGCATCCTCCTAATAATCAGTCATGAATTAAAGGGTGGGTTAATACTCATTAGGGAAATTTAGCGACGTCGATGCACTACTGTGAGTTTCTTTGGGGGTTATCGTCTTTCAGTGGACAACATCATTTGCCCTGAGTAGCAAAATCAGGAAAGCTTCTCATCCTGTGTGTGAGGGGGCTTCGCGAACTAGACCGATATATATAATTGGCTACACTAAACCCATTATGCGATCGTTTAAATGGCACGGAATTCCGGTGAATTTGCCGAGTACTAAAGCTGAGAAGATTGCTATCGGAGTTCTACTAGGTTTCGATGCAATCTTATGTATCGTGATTGGTCTAATTTTAGTACTGAAGTAACCGAACACAATTTAAGAAGTTCTGTAGATATCCGTCATCAGCGATATCTGGTGACGTTTAATTGCTGGGCAGGAGGCAGTCGCCGGTGCCTCGGGAACGGAGGCCAGAATTTCCTGATTGTTAATTTCATCACTGATCCGATAGATTGGGCACTTGATGCTCGGATTTGTTTAGATGAGATAACGCACGCAGAGACTCTACATTGTGGCTAATATTGAGATTGATTCGAGCCCTATTATCAACTCAGGAGACCTACAGTGGATCAAAGAGACGTTACAAAACGACCGTTACATGGGGTAAAGATACTGGAGTTTGCAACAATTCTTGCTATTCCTTCCTGTGCGGTTCACCTGTCGGATATGGGGGCCGAGGTGATCAAAGTTGAATCTCTGACGGGCGACCCCCATCGATATGGACTTGGTCCAATCCTTCCGAATGAGAGCAAGGGTTTTACAGTAATAAATAGAGGGAAACGGAGCATATCGATCGATCTCGGTGCCGAAGAATCTATCAAAATCATTCAGAAACTTGTCGAGCGATCTGATGTTGTTTTGATGTCACTCAAACTCTCTGATCTACAAAAATTTGGATTAGGTTATGAAGATATTAGCGAGTGGAACCCATCTATCATTTACTTGGAGCATGCTCCGTATGGTCCGAAGGGGCCGTATGGACAGGAAGGGGGATACGATGTGGTCGCTCAGGGGATGTCTGGCTTGGGGTCCATCATGGCAGGTGATATTGCGGGAGTGCCAGGTACTATTAACCCAGCGGTAGCTGATGTGGCTACTGGTCTAGCCTCAGCATTGGCAGTGGTGACCGCTTTGCGCCATCGTGACAGCACGGGTGAAGGTCAAAAAGTGAGTACAAGCTTGCTGCAAACATCTCTCATTCTGGCCATGAATAGGATTCACTGGTTTGCTGCTACCGATCCTCCGGTTTGGGAACGAATGTCCTTAGCTCTAGCAGAAGCTCAAGAAAGTGGGGCAGGATTTGCGGAGCAGCGCACTATTTTTAATCAATTAACGAATCCAGGAGGCGGACAGGCAACAAATACGTACTTTCGATATTACCGAGCAAGCGATAAATTTTTTGCTGTTGGGGCATTGAGTCATGGATTAAGGGCGAAGTTTTGTCAGGTCCTTGATGTGGTGGACCCTCGGACAGAGGACTTTGATATGAATCGCTCGGAAGATTATGACAAGCTGCTTCAATTCACTAGGCAGTGTGAGGATATCGTGAGAAGCCATCCTGCAGATTTTTGGATCGCAGAGTTACGTCAGGCTGGTGTTCCATCAGGGCCATTTAATTTTCCCCATGAAATATTCGATGAGGAACAAATCGTTGCAAATGACTTCGTATTGGGCCTAGAGCATCCGAAGCTTGGGGAGTATAAGACGTATGGCACTGCTATCAAGATGGAGAAGACCCCCGTGTTTCCAACCGTTTCATCTCCGGGATTGGGAGAACATACGAGACAGATACTGGAGGAACTGGGTTACTCAGAGGATCATATCAACCTACTAATTCGAGATGATGTAATTATTCAATGTGAATGACCATCGCATCCACCACGTAAATGATTCTCTCTAGTTATGTATCTGTGTCGTTATCGTAGACATTTGTTCATCTATAACTTTTCCTCGGAACATCTGAAATTTTTGGTATAACTCTGTCAGAGAGACTCCAACATTACACTGGAAAGGTTGTTGCTCAGGTCATAGTTGACAGTCGGTGATGACGAAGATAGCATGGCGCCGAATATGTGCCAGAGGGCAGGCATTGGAACCAGGAGGCCAAAAATGGCCAAAAAGGTGCAGGTAGATTCAGTAGCGGAGGCCTATTTAGAGTTATTAGCAGCCAGAGGTATTGAGTATTTTTTCGGCAATGCTGGTACAGATTTTGCTCCGATTCTTGAGGCGTACGCCGCTAGATTCTCCCAAGAACAAAGACTACCTAAGCCAATCTCGGTGCCCCATGAGGTCACCGCGGTCGCAATGGCGCATGGTTACACCATGGTGACAGGCAAGGTCCAAGTGGTGATGGTCCACACTCTTCCCGGTACCGCTAACGCTACTGGAGGCGTCATTAATGCTTCGCGAAGTAACATTCCCATGCTGTTTACGGCTGGCCGCAACCCTCTAACTGAGGGTGACGCAATCGGGTCACGAGATTTGTCTATCCACTGGGCCCAAGAATCCTTTGACCAAGGTTCGATGGTTCGTCAGTGGGTCAAATGGGATTATGAACTGCGATCTGGTGCAGATATCGAGGGCGTGGTTGATCGAGCTCTCGCGATTACTCAGTCCGAACCAGCTGGCCCGGTCTACTTGACTCTTCCGCGAGAAGTTCTGGGTGAAGTCATAGAAGAATTCAGCTATAGCGAAGAGCCCCGCATGGCTCCGGCAAAGAATCAAATGCCATCAAATGAACTAATTAGTCAAGCTGCAAAAATATTAGTTGATGCGCAGAACCCAATCTTGATTACTCGAGCGTCAGGACGAGATCCGGACACCATCCAACCTTTGGTAGAGCTCACTGAAACACTAGGAATACCAGTGTATGAGGCTGGAATGGCTTATGTAAATTTTCCTCAAGACAACCCGTTATTTGCTGGAAGCGATGTCGCTAGCGCGGTGCCGGAGGCAGATGTCATAGTAATTCTGGAAGCCGACGTACCTTGGACTCCAAAACGTACCGGCCCCAGGGAAGACTCTGTGATCATCGCGGTTGGTGAAGACCCACTATTTTCACAATACCCAGTGAGAGGATTTCGTGCGGACGTGACTCTCGCCGGCGCACCTAAACATACACTGACGGAACTCACGAATGTTATACAAGGAATCGGTGTCAAGTCTGAAAAGGTTGCCGCACGAAAAGCTAGATACGGCAAAGCTCAGGAGCAGCGATTAGAAACACTAAGCGATAAAGCTGACGCAGGAGCCAGTCAAACTCCAATCAATAAAGCGTACTTCAGTAAAGAATTATCCAAGTACCTTGATGATGACACCATTTTGGTGTCGGAGCTAGGCGTCGACATGAGTCAGGCGATATTCACCAAGCCAGGCACTGCCTATGGGATTCCTCCGTCAGGTGGTCTTGGATGGGGATTAGGAGCCGCCCTTGGAGCTAAGTTAGCTGCGCCAGAGAAAACAGTCATATGTGCAACGGGTGATGGGTCGTATATCTTCGGATCGGGGACTGCTAGCCACATCGTTTCCGAGGCCCAGAATCTCCCTGTGTTATTTATTGTCTGGAACAATGGCATTTGGAACGCTGTGAAGAATGCTACCAAGTCCATGCATCCTGAAGGCTACGCTGCCGAAACCGACACTTGGGCCATGACAAACCTCTCTCAGGGTTTCAACTATGAAATGGTCTGCCAGGCGTCAGGTGGTTACGGTGAGCGGGTGGATGATCCAGCAGAAGTACCAGGCGCCATTCAGCGTGCTCTTCACGCTGTACAAGTGGAAAAACGACAGGCACTACTCAACATCATTGGGGCATAGTCATCTGATTTGCCACCCCCAGAGAGATTAGAAAGGCAGACGAGTTACTCGATACAGGACGGATGGTGCTCTAAAATGCTCGTTGATATCAATTAGCGGACAAAGCATTCGATGGTGACACGTAATCGTATCCCAAATTATCAGCAACTTCTTTACAGGTCACTTTACCCTTATACACATTCAAACCAGCCCTCAAATGTTCGTCATCTCGGAGAGCCTGTTCAGATCCCTGAGTAGCCAATCTAATGACATGAGGGAGGGTCGCGTTATTAAGAGCAGAAGTCGAGGTTAGTGGGACTCCTCCAGGCATGTTGGCGACGCAGTAATGAACTACCCCATCAACGATATATGTGGGGTCTTCATGGCTGGTAGGCCGAGATGTTTCGCAACAGCCGCCTTGGTCGATAGCCACGTCAACAATCACTGCACCCTGTTTCATGTTTGCAACCATTTCGCTAGTGATAAGTTTTGGAGCCTGGGCGCCGGGTATCAAAACTCCACCTATTACCAAATCAGCCTCTAATACGTGTTGCTCTAAAGAATCTTGAGTTGAGAAAACAGTATGGGAGCCTCTACCAAACTGCGTCCAGTGCCTCTCGAGCGCTTGGTCATTATTATCCATAACCCATACATCGGCGCCCATACCTACAGCTACATACGTGGCGTGAGTACCGACGACACCGGCACCGAGAATCACCACCTTCGCCCGATCAACTCCCGGAACGCCGCCAAGGAGCATCCCTGATCCTCCATGAGGATGCTCCAGGCAGTAGGCGCCCGCCTGTATTGCCATCCTTCCAGCCACCTTAGACATCGGAGCTAAGAGCGGCAATCCTCCGTTCGGGGATGTCACTGTTTCGTAAGCGATGCAGGTTGCTCCACTTGCTATCAGGTCGGCAGTTTGTGCAGGATCAGGTGCAAGATGGAGATAAGTAAAGAGTATTTGACCTTCCCGCAGCATTAAGCGCTCTTCAGCTTGCGGTTCCTTGACTTTTACTATCATCTCCGCCGAGGCAAAAATGCTTGAAGCATCTTCGATTACCCTTGCGCCGGCCCGTTCGTATGCAGCATCGTCGGCTCTAATGC
>Ga0315328_10001747_pt1 | contig 10156 bp, 8 predicted proteins | sample M120032315metaG_FD_203462 | JGI IMG/M metagenome (GOLD analysis project Ga0315328, IMG submission 203462) | Ammonia-oxidizing marine archaeal communities from Monterey Bay, California, United States - M1 200m 32315 | ecosystem: Environmental > Aquatic > Marine > Intertidal zone | place: USA... | reverse complement strand
CATCTCCGGGCTCTACCAGTTACTGTACCTTTTTCTCGCCCAACCGTTGCCAGATGTTCTCCAATTTCGTCAAATAGTTCACATGCGAAAGGACCTTCACCTACCCTCGTTGTATAAGCCTTTACGATTCCTAATACGAACCCAATAGCATTTGGACCTAATCCAGTTCCCGTTGCAGCCATACCAGATAAAGTATTAGATGAGGTGACGTAAGGATAAGTTCCATAATCAACATCTAACAATGCCCCTTGGGCGCCTTCAAAAAGAATTCGTTTTCCTGCTTTTCTTTTTTCATCAAGTATTTTCCAAACTGGTGCTGCATATTTCAAAACTAATGGGGTTATTTTTAAGAGTGATTTCTTCAACTCCTCTCCATCAATCTTAGGCACGCCAAGACCAATTCTTAAAGCGTTATGATGAGCCAGCAACCTTTCAATCCTTGTCTCCAAAGTAATTATGTCACCCAAATCAGCCAAACGAATACTTCGCCTGCCAATTTTATCTTCATATGCAGGACCAATGCCACGCCCAGTGGTACCTATTTTAGATTTTCCTGCAGCCTCTTCTCTGATTTTATCTAAATCCTGATGTACAGGTAGTATTAGAGGAGTGTTCTCAGCAATAATAAGATTGTCAATTGATATTTTAACACCCTGTTGAGAGATTTTTTCAATTTCCCGTAGTAATGCCCATGGATCGAGAACCACGCCATTACCGATAACTGCAAGCTTACCTTCCCTTAATATACCTGATGGAAGTAAAGATAACTTAAACACCTCACCATTGATAACCAAAGTGTGCCCGGCATTATGGCCCCCTTGAAATCTAGCAATTACATCTGCTCGTTCAGATAACCAATCAACTATCTTACCTTTTCCTTCATCACCCCACTGAGCACCTACAACTACAACATTTGCCATTCTGATTCCTTTTACTTGGACTCATCATAAACATAGAGCATCATTCAAACCTCTAAAACACCTAAATGGTCGCGCTCATATTAAGTTTAAATAATGATTCAAATCATAATTTTTTTTCATTATATGTTGTCTTAAAAAAATATAGTTAAATGAACACCTTGTTTGTAAATGAAATCGGAACTAAATAAACGTCGACAACTTGCAAATGTTTGATTAGTTAGCAATAAAATCGCGTAGGAAGATAATATGGAAAACGTTGTACTAGTTATTCACTTAATTTTAGCTTTAGGTTTAATCGGTATAGTACTACTGCAACGATCCGAAGGTGGTGGCCTTGGTATAGGCGGCGGCGGCGGAGCATCTGGCCGTCCCGGCTCAACAGCATTAGGAAAGGTTACTTGGTTATTTGCGATTGCATTCATTATTACTTCCCTGACACTTACAATAATAGCGGCGAAAAACTCTCAAGGAGATAGCGTAATTGAGAGATTGGGCACCGAAAGTAACGTAGATAGTGAAACAAAACCCTTGGGAGATGATCTACTTCCACCTTCCGACACAGATGATCCGCTAACGCCGCCGAAATCAGATTAAAATCAATAATTTGCTTATAAAAGTAATAAAGCTACAAAATATAGATTTTAATGAGTTGCAGATATCAAGCGAATCCTATATGAGTTAAATCCCGTGATGGTAGAGAAATTTGCGATTAAAATAGCAAAAAAGTTTTAACTGATTTACGGGAGAAGTCGCTAAAATGGCGCGCTACATTTTCATAACAGGTGGTGTTGTTTCTTCTCTTGGAAAAGGGCTTGCGTCGGCTGCTTTGGGCGCTTTACTACAAGCGCGTGGATTTTCAGTTCGGCTTAGAAAACTAGATCCATATTTAAATGTGGATCCTGGGACTATGTCACCTTTTGAACATGGTGAAGTTTTCGTTACAGATGATGGCGCAGAAACTGATTTAGATCTTGGCCACTATGAAAGATTTACTGGAGTAGCCGCTAGAAAAACTGACTCCGTTTCATCTGGGAAGATATACTCCTCAGTTTTAGAGAAAGAACGTCGTGGAGATTATCTTGGTAAAACAATTCAAGTTGTGCCTCATGTGACTAACGAAATTAAAGAATTTATAGCTATTGGAGAAGAAGAAGTTGACTTTATGCTATGTGAAATAGGTGGTACCGTAGGCGATATCGAAGGCTTACCATTCTTCGAAGCTATTCGACAGTTTAGCCATGGCAAGCCTAGAGGCGAATGTATATTTATGCATCTAACCCTACTTCCTTATTTAAATGCATCTAGAGAACTGAAAACAAAACCAACTCAGCATTCTGTGAAAGAACTGCAATCTATCGGAATAGCGCCTGATATCCTAGTTTGTCGCTCGGAACACCTAATCCCACAAAAAGAGCGAGAAAAATTAGCATTATTTTGCAATGTTAGACCAGAATCAGTGATTGCAGCTTATGATCTAAGTTCAATTTATGATGCCCCACTTGCTTATCACAAAGAAGGATTAGACCAAGCTGTTTTGAATGCTTTTGAAATCACACCAGCGCCTAAACCAAATTTGGAAATATGGGAAGATGTTTCAGATCGGATCCACAACCCTGAAGGGTCAGTTAAAATAGCCATTGTCGGAAAGTATACGCAATTCGAAGATGCATATAAATCCATTGCCGAGGCTTTAACACATGGTGGGCTTAGAAACCGAGTAAAAGTAAAAATAGGGTGGCTAGATTCGGAGATCTTTGAAACTGAAAGTTTAAAGCCGCACCTAGAAAGCTATGATGGTATATTGGTTCCTGGTGGATTTGGGGAACGTGGAACCGAAGGTATGATAAAGGCAATAACTTTTTCTCGTGAACAAAACGTTCCATTTCTAGGCATATGTTTAGGGATGCAAATGGCCGTGATAGAAACTTCAAGAAATTTAGCAAAGATCGATAATGCAGGTTCTGAAGAGTTTGACCATGAGGCCGGTAAAAAGCGTTTCAATCCTGTTGTTTATCACCTTAAAGAATGGGTTGAAGGGAACCGGACAATAAAGCGCGATGCAACAGATGGCAAAGGCGGAACTATGAGACTAGGCGCTTATAACGCTGTTTTGAAAGACAACAGTAAAATTTCTAAAATTTATGGGAAAAAAGCAATTTCAGAACGTCATAGGCATCGATATGAAGTTGATTTAAAGTATAAAGACAAACTTGAAGAATCCAGCTTATCGTTCTCAGGTATGTCTCCGGATAATCGCCTTCCAGAAATAGTGGAGATGAAAAATCACCCATGGTTTATAGGCGTACAATTTCATCCAGAACTTAAGTCAAAACCGTTCGAACCTCACCCACTTTTTGCTGATTTTATTCGAGCAGCTGTAGAACGATCGAGACTTGTCTGACAAGTGTTAACTAAGACCAGGAAGTTTTAAAATTAATTGAAATCGGACTATTTGAAATGTTAAAGAATATCTTAAAAATTTTTACCAATGATAACATAATAGAGCTAGAAACCGATGATGCTAGAATGGCAATTACTGCATTAATGATCAGAGTTGCAAGATCAGATGATGATTTTACGAATGACGAATTTAATAATATAATCTATTTAGTAAAAAAGCGGTTTGATTTGACTGATGAGGCTGCTAATGAGTTGATTTCAGAAGCAAAACTTCTTGAAGAACAAGCCCCTGATACTGTCAGATTTACTAGATCAATTAAAACTGCGATAGCCTTTGAAAAACGTTCAGCTTTAGTAGAAGACCTTTGGTCTATTGCACTAATTGATGACTACCGAGATGCTAACGAAGATGCACTAATCAGAACAGTAGTTGGCCTTTTGGGTGTTTCTGATAAAGATAGTGCACTAGCACGTCAAAGAGTAACTAAAAATTGAAAATTTCTTCGCTCGAAATGTATAATCGAGCGGAAACAAAAATCGCAAACCAAGAATTTTATGCTTATATTTTTCAAGAGTTAGCAAGTAGAAAAATTAACGCACCTAAAAAGTTAAGTAAGAATGAAGGATCTATTGATTTTTGGGGTTCAAAAGAATTCTTCTTTTCACAAACTTGCGGATTACCTTATCGACTATTTCTTTCTGATAAAGTAACATTGATTGGCACCCCTGATTATGGATTGGAAGGTTGCAAGCCTGGATACTATAATAGTGTTTTTGTCGTAAGAAATGAGGATAAATCTAAAATTTTATCTGATTTTTTATCTTTAAAATTTGCTTATAATGAACTCTATTCACAATCAGGATGGGCGGCGGCAGATGAGCATCTCGGTCGTTTAACAAAAAAATTTGGTAATTTAATTTTATCAGGCAGTCACCGTAGCTCTGCTAAGCTGGTTAGTGAAGGAAAAGCTGATATTGCAGCAATAGATGCCTTGAGTTTTAAATTTATTAAGCAGTATGACAGTTTTTCCTCTAATTTAAGTATAATCGAAAATACCCGACCAACCCCAGGATTGCCATTTATTGCGTATCTAGGTGCTAATGAAAAACTATTTTTTGAGGCTATAACACAAGCAATTAAGCTACTAACCTCAAAGACCCGTGAAATCCTGCATTTAAAAGGTTTAGTGAAAATTTCCAAATCAGAATATCTAAAAATTAAAACTCCCAATTTTAATTGTAAATAACTCCTCGACACAGAAAACTTGAGTTGGTAGCACAAGCTGAGTAAATTCGGAGAACTACTTTGGCTAAACCCAAATCACTACGTGTTTTAATTGCAGACTTGAATGGTATTCCTAGGGGAAAGAGACTGCCAATAAGCTATTTAAAAAAAATATTAAGCTCAAGCTCTAGAATGCCTTTATCCGTATTAAACTTAGATATTCTAGGCAATGATATTGAAGATAGCCCGTTGGTATTTGAATCAGGAGACGCAGACGGTACCTTATTCCCAACAGATAGAGGACCAGTCTCAATAAACTGGTTAAAAGAACCTACAGTTTACATACAACATCAAAGTTTTAATGAGGATAATAGCCCATTTTCAGGAGACCCTCGACAAGCATTAATTTCTATCATGGATAGATATAAAAAGAAAAAATTATCACCAATAGTCTCAACAGAACTTGAGTTTTGTTTAACAAACGCATCAGGCCTACCAACCCCAGCCAATTCTCCAGCAACCGGGAAACCTATGGTTGGGCAGGAAATCCTCTCCCTTCAAGAACTTGATGGTTTAGACGGTTTCTTTAATGATTTATATGATGCGTGTGACCTAATGAATATTTCCGCGCAAGCAGCTATTACTGAAAGTGGACTTGGTCAATTTGAAATTAATTTAAACCATGGTAATGCCATTAAAATTGCTGATGACACATGGTTGTTTAGACAAGCTACTCGCGGTGTCGCCTTAAAACACGGAATGCGCGCAACATTCATGGCAAAACCTTATGCTCAAGAAGCTGGAAATGGCTTACATGTCCATTTTTCGATTTTAGATAATAATAGAAAAAATATTTTTGATAATGCCTCAGAAAAAGGAAGTAAGTACTTATTAAGTGCGATATCCGGTTGCTTAGACTTTATGCAAGATTCAACCTTAATATTTGCGCCAAACCATAACTCATATGACCGTTTTATTGCTGGCGCCCATGCCCCCACGATTATAAATTGGGGATATGAGAATAGAACAACTGCTATTCGCATCCCAGGCGGACCAAATAATGCCAAGCGAATAGAACATAGAGTAGCAGGCGGTGACGCTAACCCATATCTAGTATTAGCAGCAATTCTTGGTGCTGCATTAAATGGAATGGAAAATAAAATAAATCTTCCAAAACCAATAAGCGGTAACGGTTATAATTCGAGTGGAGACTCCATAATTAAAGATTGGAAAAAGTCTATTGAGCGCTTTTCAAGTTCCCAGAAAATTAAAGAAATATTTGATCCTTTGTTAATAAGGAGTTTGGTGGATTGTAAAAAACAAGAACTCAATTATTTTAAGGACAAATCTCACAACGAGATTATCCAAACTACAATCAATGTTATCTAAATATTCAAATTAATGAGAGTAAAAAAATGAAAATTGGAATTTTAGAAGCTGGACATCCCCCAGAAAGTTTAAAAGAGAAATTTGGGACGTATGGAGAAATGTTTATTAAACTCTTGAATGAATATGGGTTTAATTTTGAGGTATATGATGCTGAAAATATGGATTTTCCAAAATCCTCGACTGAAGCTGATGGTTGGTTAATTACGGGATCTAGACACGGGGCATATGAGGACCACGTGTTTATAAAATCTTTAGAAGAATTTATAATAGACATTTATACAAAACAAATTCCCATAATCGGAATTTGTTTTGGACACCAAATCATTGCGCAAGCCTTGGGTGGAAAAGTAGAAAAATATTCTAACGGATGGTCAATCGGCAGACAAGACTATAAAATGCTTCAAGATCAGGCTGTTGTTTCAATAAATGCTTGGCATCAAGACCAAATAACTAAGCTTCCAGATGAAGCAAAAGTAATCGCCACAAACGATTTTTGCAAATATGCAGGGTTGATGTACAGTGGCCCAGCTATGACCTTTCAGGGTCATCCAGAGTACGGGCATGAGTTTATTGATGGCCTAGTTGAAACTAGAGGTAAAGGAGTTGTACCAAATGAATTACTTGAACGAGCAAAACTAAAAATGCAACAACCTCTGTCACAAAATGTAATTGCAAATAAAATGGCAAACTTCTTTAAATCAAACAAATTGAGGCATAATGTCAAATAATAGAGAATGGTTAAAAAAAATACCACAACACGCATTAGATTATATTGGGAAAAGTAAAGTTGAAGAAATTCAGTGCATTATTTCAGACACTTCTGGAATTGCACGGGGAAAAGCTATGCCATCAGGAAAATTTTCCAAAACTTCTGAAATGTATTTGCCAGAAGTCATATTTAACCAAACGATAACAGGCCATTATGCTGAAATTGAAGATCCTGACTGGGTAACAGAACCAGATAGTGTTCTTACACCAGACTTTGAAACCGCAGCTGCAGCGCCATGGTCTAGTGATACAACAATTCAAATAATTCATAATGTTCATACGCGAGCCGGTGAACCAGTACCCCAGGTCCCACGCAATGTTTTGAAACGAGTATTGAAATTTTATGATGAGCTAGGTTTAAAACCAATCATCGCTCCTGAGATGGAGTTTTATCTAATTGCCAAAAATCTTGATCCTGCCATTCCAATCGAACCGCCTTTAGGACGATCAGGCAGAAGAGCGGCTGCAAGCCAACCTTATTCAATGAGTGCTGTAGATGAATATGGCCCCATAATAGACGATATTTACGATTTTGCAGAAGCACAAGGCTTTGAACTAGATGGAATTACTCAAGAAGGTGGTGCTGGCCAAATCGAAATAAATCTCGATCATGGCGACCCTGTTGCTTTAGCAGATCAAGTTTTTTACTTTAAAAGATTGATAAGAGAAGCTGCCTTACGCCATGATTGTTTTGCCACTTTCATGGCCAAACCAATGCAAAATCAACCCGGTTCTGCCATGCATGTACATCATTCAATTCTTGATAAACAAACTGGTAAAAATATATTTGTAAATGAATCAGGTGAGGACAGCGACGAATTTTATCATTTCATTGGAGGGTTGCAGCATCATCTGCCTTCCATAATTGCCATATTGGCGCCGTACATCAATTCTTATAGACGGTATGTACCTGACTTTTCTGCTCCAACTAACTTAAACTGGGGCCGTGATAATAGAACTACTGGTATAAGGATCCCAATTTCTACAAAAAATTCCCGTCGTATTGAAAATAGAATACTAGGTATGGATTGTAACCCATACTTAGGGATAGCTGCTAGTTTAGCTTGTGGCTTACTAGGCTTGATAGAAAAAAGACAACCCAAGCCTGAAATGAAAACAGATGCCTATCATACTGGCAACTTGCCACGATCACTACGCGAAGCACTTGATTTGTTCAATGAAGCTGAAGAAATGCAAAATCTTTTACACCCAAAATTCAGTGAAATTTATTTAGCAGTCAAAAACTTAGAACACGCTGAATATCTACACGTAATTAGCCCATGGGAACGTGAGCACTTACTTTTAAATGTTTAATTATGAACTTATTATTCTCAAACGATAAACAAGGTCAGCTTCCCAATTCATGGTACGCATCTACTGCTAATAAGCATAAACGCTATCAAACACTAAACGAAAATATAGAAGCAGATGTTTGTATCATTGGTGCAGGGTACACCGGATTATCATCTGCGCTACATTTAGCAGAATCCGGCTTAAGTGTTATATTGTTAGATGCACATCGACCTGGCTGGGGCGCTTCGGGACGTAACGGTGGTCAAATCGCTAGCGGCCAAAGAGTTGATCAACAAACACTAGAGCAAGATTATGGCGAAATAGCCGCAAAAAAGCTTTGGAAAATAGGGCAAGATGCAAAAGATTTGGTTAATAATCTAATAAGCAAAAATCATATTAATTGTGATATAAAAAATGGGATAATACATGCCTGTCTACACAAACGCGAAGTAAAAGAAGAGCATAAGAACGTGAAACGATTGCGTGATCAGTATGGGCATAAAAATATAGAGGAACTTGATCAGACTCAGATACAAAATATCATTGGTTCAAAAAAATACCTTGGGGGAAGTATCGATTGGAGCTCCGGGCACCTTCATCCTTTGAACTACGCACTAGGCCTCGCAGATGCGGCTAGCAATGCCGGTGTAAAGATATTTGAAAACTCTCTTGTCGAAGAAATAGAATACGGTCAGAAAACACTGATAAAGACAAAGACTGGCTTAGTTAAAACAACATATACTATTTTAGCATGCAATGGGTATCTTGGAAATTTAAATAGCGATATAAGTAAAAAAGTCATGCCAATCAATAACTTCATTGCAAGTACCGAAGTATTAGATGAGAACAAAAAATTAAATATTCTGAACAAAGATGTTGCTGTAGCTGATAGTAAATTTGTTGTAAATTATTTTAGAATGTCAAAAGACAATAGGTTGTTATTTGGCGGTGGTGAAAGTTATGGCTATAATTTTCCAAAAAACCTTAATTCAACTGTCAGTAAACCAATGTTAAAAATTTTTCCCCAACTTGAAAATGTAAAGTTGGAATATTCTTGGGGAGGAACTCTCGCTATAACTATGAAACGAATGCCATACCTTAGTAAGTTAAACAAAAATACATACTCTGCCTCCGGTTACTCTGGTAGTGGTGTCGCAATGGCCACAATGGCAGGAAAAATTATTTCTGAAGATATCTTAGGGGAAAATGGGCGTTACAAAACTATGGCTTCATTGATCACTCCAAATTTTCCAGGAGGTGTCCGGCTACGTTCACCACTATTAGCATTGGCGATGACTTGGTATAGTATACGCGATGAATTAGGTATCTAAGATACAAAGATCACCTTCGAGCCAAGGAAACTTCTCAATCAAATCAGTCAATATTGTTCTTTGTAATAAAATGCGAATTAATGAAGCAATGTGTTTAGGCATTTTCTCAAATCCGTCAGCCCTTGATAAAACAGAAATTGTTCTTGTGAAACCCTTCATTGGCAAAGGAAGTAATTCCACCTCAGATTGAAAGCGCAGCGCATGAGAAAAGCCCAAAGGGGTAGTAATCGTCCAAGCAGCCTTATTAGCTACCAAAGCAAGCGAAGCATGATAACTATCAAGCTCAAACTTGTGTGGAATATTAATTTTTTGGCGTAATAAATGAGCATCAATCAAGCGACCCATCGCTTGCGTTGATGAATACCTAATAAATGGATAGTTTAAAAGTTGATCCAACTCGTTACCGTTTTGTTTGACCAGGCCTTTTGGAGCAGCAACCAAAAACGGCTCTTGCAAAACAGGATATACTTCCATCCAATCTTGTGATTGTCCCAAGTCAGCGGCGACAATCATATCCAATTGTCTTTTTTCCAATAATTCTTGAAGTTTAAGGCTATAAGCAGTTTCTAATTGTATTTGACAGCCGGTAAACTCCTTGGATAATTCAGTTAATAATTTGGGAGTTATATTGGCATCAAAATCTTCAACTACTCCCAACCGAAATCTTGTAAACTTACTTAAGTCTTGAACAGCCAGTTCAGCTTTTGCATGAGAAGCTTCTGAAAGAATTCTTTTTGCACGCTTTATAAATATCAATCCAGCCTCAGTTAACTGATGAGGACGCTTACTTCTATCAAGAAGATTTGCACCAATTCCAACTTCTAAATTTG
>Ga0315328_10001746_pt1 | contig 10160 bp, 14 predicted proteins | sample M120032315metaG_FD_203462 | JGI IMG/M metagenome (GOLD analysis project Ga0315328, IMG submission 203462) | Ammonia-oxidizing marine archaeal communities from Monterey Bay, California, United States - M1 200m 32315 | ecosystem: Environmental > Aquatic > Marine > Intertidal zone | place: USA... | reverse complement strand
CCAACAAGAAATGGTAATTTAACACTTAAAGACAAGGATTAGCTAAAAAAGTGTAAGAAAAAATGCATATCGGATTTGTTTTATTAAATTGTGATTTGGGTGCTGAAGAATATATTTTAGAAGAATTGAAACAGGTTAATGAAATAAAAAATGCATATGTTACATTTGGTGCATATGACATAATAGCAGAAATTCATGCAGAGACACAAGAAGATTTTGAAAAAACAGTGTCAATGAAGATTAGACAGTTATCTAGAGTAGTGAGTACAATGACACTAAATGTCATCAAAGGCGAATGACACTTATATAAAAAAATAAAGTGAAATAGTGTTGCAGCAAATCGAATATTCTGGAACAGTTTGGGCATTAAGTCACAATGATCCAGAGCCTCTAATTGAACACAGTATAAGAAAATTACAAGATTATGGAGTAAAAAAAGAAGATATTCAGATAGTGGATGCTCCAGATAATCCCAAAGTTGGTCAGGTGGTGGTAGAGATTTGGCCATATGAACTAGTAGTTGCAAGAATCAGAACTGTGAGAGGAGAATCATTTATCAGTGGTACAGAATTGAATATAGAATTAAAAACAGATGAAACTGGAAAATATATTGATTAATTTTGAGGAAAAAACTAAAAAAGAAAAAATACACTAGTAAATTTTTAACAATTTCAATTGCAGTAATTATTATAGGAATCGCAATTTTCTATTTTTACTCTGCAGACCAAGCAAAAAATCGAGGATTTGTATTTGGAAACGAGATAGCAGCATTACAACAAGATATACAATATGAACAAGGGCAATTTATTTCAAATATAGCAAAATGGAATGAGAATGCAATATCGGATGATGAAATGATTAGAATGGGAGAAGAACATCTTGATATATTCAATGAATTATTAAACAAGTATGACAAATTACAGCCACCAGATACGTTTTCAAGATCTGTTAAATTATTCAAATTGTCATTAGAATATCAAATTGAATCGCATGAACACCGATTAATATGGATTAAGAATGGAAGCGATTCAGAGTTCATAAGATCCCAAGAGTTAACACAATTATCCTTTGAAGCAGAACAAGCAGGATTAAAATCATTTAATGATGCAAAAGCAGGAATAGAGCAGTAAATCTTTAAGAGTTTAAAAACAAAGTGTTTGTGTGAGAAAATTGCTATTTCTGATTCCATTATTACTTTTGATACAGCCAGCGTTTGGAGAGATAATTGTTCAAAACGATCAGACATACATAGGAAATGATGGTATGCTACATATTGTTGGCGAGATTCAGAATAATTCAAAATCTCCATTAAATAAAATAAAGATTTTAGCTGTACTTAGTGATGAAAATGGAAATGAAGTAGACAAGTTTGATGGAAAGATGATGTCAAATACTCTAATGCCTGGAATGAAAGGAGGATTCGACATAATTGCAAACAAAATAAATTTTAATAAAAATTTAGATTATAATTTAAAATTTGAGTATAATCTTGCAGCATCAAAAAGTCAAGTAATTGAAATTGTATCATCAGAATTAACTAGAGACAGATTGAATAATGTAGTAATTTCAGGAACCATAGAAAATAATGGGGATATTACTGCAAACATGATAAATGTAGTTGCAACATTATATGACAGAGATGGAAAGGTGTTAACAGTCTCAAAAATTCAAACACAGCCAGATTTTTTGAGGGCGGGTGAAGAAAGTCATTTTTTGATCCCAATTTATGAGAAAAATCAATCAATGAATGTAATGGATTATACTATAACAGCAGAATCCGATGAATATGCAGCGGTTCCAGAATTTCCATTAGGTTCAGGTGCACTATTAATAATTTCAGTTACATCATATGTGATTTTTTCAAGGAATCCGGAGATGATAACAAATGCAATTTCTAGATGTTCAAAGATTCTAGTTAAACAATAATTCTTATACACATATTCTTAGAAGGAAAGTCAAATGGGAATTTCAGATGAGAATAAAAAATTTTTAGATGGGTTGCTACAATACTATATTGACCAAGCTGATTCCTATAATCAATTTGCAAAAGAATACAGTGAATTTTCCAACTCTAAAAGAGAGATAGCGTTTGGAGTGATAGTGGGTACAGTGTATTCAGCATTTTTACAGACATATTCAAATCAACAATTAGAAGTTAGATTAGACGACATACAGGAATTTCACGAATTTGTGAGAGAGAATATTGAAAAAATCACCAATGCATTAGATGAAAAGAATCTATAGGTAGGAATAAATCCGAACAGAAAGGCAATGAATTATGTCAGAAATAATTGGATATAAAATTCAGCAAATTGTTGATAACGGTCAAGCAATTCAAATGTCACTTGTTGAAGATGTTCAAACAGAACCAATTTCACAAAAGCAATTGATTATGGAAAATGTTTCAAAAAAACTTGATCAAGATACAAAAGAACAAGTCATGCCATTACTTGAAGCAATGCTTCAAGCACAGCCAACCATCAAAATGAAGAGTTATGCACAAACAAACATCTCAATTACTATGCCAAAAAACAGATATGAAAAACTTGGTAGACCACAGGTTGGACAAGTATTAAGAATAGATATACAAGTGATTTAGAGATTTTCTTCTATTTCAGACAATTCAGACATTGGTAAAGAACAAGTAAAATTTTTGCAAACAATTACACTAGTTTTATTTGAAAATTCTTTTCCTTCAAAAAATGGATATTTAGATAATAATTTTAGATTTTCATTGTCTTTAATTTGAATTATAATTCCCTCAGGTATAAATTTCTTATACAAAGAATTTACAATTTCAGAATTTTCAGAATTAATTATTGTGATTTCTGTAGGATGTTTTAGATATAGATTTATCACATTAAGTAGATAGCCAAATGCAAATGGATTTTCTGCGGCAGAGGTACAATTTAATTCTAAAATTTGTTTAGATATTTGAAGAAAATTTTCATTATTTGTAAGATGATGAAGTTTTAGTAATGCATTTGACGCAACAGAATTTCCAGAGGGTACAGATAAATCATAATAATTTTTTGGCCGAATTATCAAAGATTCATGTGTATCAGCTGTAAAATAAAATGATTTTTCAGTCTCATTCCAGAAATGTTCTATCATATAATGTGCAATTTTTTGTGCCATTTCTATAAAATATGTATCAGTGGTTATCTCAAAAACATCAACTAAAGAATTTACAAGATATGCATAATCATCTAGATATCCATTAAGTTTTGGAATATCATTCTTGAATGTTCTATGGATAAATCCATGTTTGGAGAACTGTTCTGAGAAATATTTTGCAGCATTTATTGCAGCATTAAGATATTTCTCATTTCCAGAAATTCGATAACCTTTGGCAAATGCAGAAATCATCATAGAGTTCCATGACGTGATAATTTTATCATCAGTTCCAGGTTGATCTCGTTCATTTCTTACTTCAAGCAATTTTTTTGATGAACGTTCCAAAAGATATTTGATTTCATCTTCAGTTTTGTTAAATTTGAACGAAAGAGATGAAAGATTTATGTTATTCGCAAAAATTGTATTTCCTTCAAAATTTCCACCATCAGTAACATCATAATAAATACAAAAAATTTCAGAGTCATCACCTATGATGTTTTCAATTTCACGTTTTTTCCAGACGTATGTTTGACCTTCTTCTCCATTAGTATCTGCATCTTGTGCAGAATAAAATAATCCAGATGTAGAGGTCATTTCACGCATAACATAATCAAGTGTTTTTGTAACAACATTAAGATAAAAAGGATCTTTTGTTATTTGATAGGCTTCTGCATATACAGGGGGTAAAAGAGCATTATCATACAACATTTTTTCAAAGTGAGGTACAAGCCATCTTGCATCAGTAGAGTATCTATGAAATCCACCTCCAATTTGATCAAATATTCCACCTTTTGCCATTTTCTTTAATGTCATTAATGCAAAGTCTTGAAATTTTCCAATTCCAGAGATTTTTGAATATCTAAACATGAAAGACAAATTTGCCGCATTGGGAAACTTAGGTGCTTGGCCGAATCCGCCAAAATTTGTATCTGCTACTTGTAGTAAATTTACTGCTGCTTCATCTAAAATAGATTTTTCAATTTTTCCACCTTCAGAAACTCTTTCTAATTTAGTAAGGTTTGATATAAATTGTTCAGATGATGTAGCAACATCTTTTGGTTTTTCTTTCCAGGTTTGTGCAAGCTGTCTACACAAACTACCAAAACCTGGCCTACCATACGAATCAAGTACTGGGAAGTATGTTCCAACATAGAAAGGCTTTTGATCAGGTGTCAGAAATACACTAAGTGGCCATCCACCCTGGCCAGTCGACATTTGACAAATTTTTTGATATATGTCATCAAGATCAGGTCGTTCCTCTCTGTCAACTTTAATATTTACAAAATTTTCATTCATGATTTTTGCTACATCGTCATTTTCGAATGACTCATGTGCCATCACATGACACCAATGACAAGAGCTATATCCTACAGACAAGAAAATAGGCTTGTTTTCATTTTTTGCTTTTTTTAGAGATTCTTCATTCCAAGAGTACCATTCAACAGGATTATCCTGATGCTGGAGTAGGTAAGGACTTGTTTCTCCAGATAGACTATTTGTCACAATAATAATTCAAGGTATGATTATTTGTATGTAATCTAAATTTTCCAGATTGCCGTATCATTACGTTTGTAAATTTCTATATTAATCTGTTTTAGTAGTTTTTGCTTTGATTTTTCTGCCTTTTTTTCGTTACTGTAGTCTTTCTTTTTTAGCAACTTTTCCAATAATACAAGTTGATCAAGACTAAGATTTTTCAAGCTGCCATTTTTAGTTACTAGATTTAGCAGTTCGACACGTCGAAAATCATCTTTTTTTAAAATTTCTGCCATCATCATCTCTTAAGATTTAGTCGTTCTTGAAGTTTTTCAACAAATCCACCCAAGATTAATCCCAATGTTAACCAATAAACAGATACAGCAATAAATGATGCACCTCTAAATCCTTCAACTAGTTCGATAGGGGCAGTTATTTCATCCGGATTTTCAGGCATTAAAAAGAATGCAACACTGATGAATATTGCATACCCAACAAATGCAAGAATTTTCCTATTTTGTAATTTTTTGTAAACTTGGTAAAATGCAACAGCACCAAATCCAGAAATTGCAATAAATGATACAAAAAGAATTCCACGTATCATAACAGTATCAGATTCGCCCACAGTAGGAGGATTAGCAGGATATTTCAAAAATGGAATTACAAATATTGTAAACCACATCAAACCAGATAGAATGAGTGTTTTTTTGATATTGTTTCCCTCGGGTAATGTATTACGTACAAAAAGAAATATAATTCCAACCAATGCTGCAATAGATGTTCCAAGAATTGCACCTGCTAGAACTTGACCACCTTTTTGCCAAACACGATATGAATTGTATTCCACCCAAAATGCAGTAGTATCTTCTTCCTCACCTGTTGCAAAGAGAGTTTGATTTTCAATTGTAATTGCCTGATCAAGATATGGTTCTACTATAGCAAGATTAATTCCACCATGTATCAAACCTGCAAAACATCCGGAGATTAATACAATGATTATGAAAAGACCGGTTTTCATGTATAGTATAAGGTAATTGTTTTTCTATTTATTTGATAAGCTACATTACTTCAGTTTTTTTAATTCCACTTGTTTCTATTTCATATCGAAGTGGAGCTGGAAGTTCCAGATATGGTTTGTTTACTAAAATCTTAATTTGATCATCAGGTACTTGTACACGTTTTAACAACTTTCCACGTTGATGAGCATATGATTTATTCCAAAAAGTAGTTGCGTCAAAAGTTTCAATTTTAACCATTAGTCTCTATCAATGAATTCAGATGGTTCTGGAGGATTTGGACTTAATCCCTTTCTCTTTCTAATATCTTCAGTCAGAGTTGCAGCAATTGATTTTGGAACTGGAGTCCATGCTTTGAAGTGTGTGTTCCACATTGCTTTACCAGCTGTTTGACCACGCATTTTCTCAGATATGTCAAATGTTTCAACTGCAGGAACCTCACCAATTACAATACTTGTTGCACCTTTTTGTTGCATATCCAAAACTTTACCACGTTTTCCTTGTAAAACGGATGAAACATTTCCTATTAGATCAGTTGGAACACGTACCTCAATTGCAAGCATTGGTTCAAGTAACATAGGTTCTGCAGATAAAAATGCTGCAAGACATGCACGTCGTGATGCAGGTCCAATTTGTGACAAGCCTCTGTGAGCAGTGTCTTCGTGAGGAACAAAGTGTGTAAATGTGAATTTACAGTTTCTTACCTGTTCTTTTGTTAAACCTCCCTCACTCATTACTTCATCAAATCCAGATAGTAACGAATCAGTAGATTCATCTACAAATTGAACACCTCTTGTGCCATTAATCATAACGTTTCCACGAGAATCAAATCTCATAACCTTCTTTGCAACATCTGGTTCCCAACCTTTATCACGTAATAGTTGAGCAGTTTCTTTTTTATCCTTCATTTCACTTAATGTTCCATTTCTACACATCTCAGCAATTTCAGGCTCTAATGGTTCAACTTTCATGAAAATTTTATTGTGACGGTTTGGTGATTTTGCCATAACAGGTTCACAACCACCATTGATTGTTTCTCTGTAATTGATTAATGGTTCAGAGGTTATAATATCAATTTTAGCATCTTTGATTAAATTGACTGCAACATCAAGGTGTAACACACCCATTCCAGCCATTATAGTTTCACCACTTTCCTCATCAATTTTGATTACAAGGTTTGGATCCTCAATTGTAAGTTTTCTTAAACATTCAACAAGTTTTGGTAAATCTTTTGGGTGTTTTGGTTCAATTGCCATTTGAACAACAGGCTCTGAAACATATTTTGATGCTTCAAATACAGGAATACCTTTTACTGTAGAAAGAGTTTGTCCTGCACGAACTTCAGTTAGACCAAGTAAAGCAGGGATATTTCCAGCACCCAATTCACCAACTTGTTCTCGCACATTTGACATGAAAAAGTTTACAGATTGTACACGCCCTTCACGTTTTGTATCAATAATGTTAATTGTTTGACCATCTTTGATTTTACCAGAAAATAGCCTTCCAATAGCAACAGGACCTGCCGCAGGATCAATTGTCATATTCACACACATCATAATTGTAGGACCATCATCATCGCATGCTAGAAGTGCTTTGCCCGTATCAGATTCGAGATCACCTTTCCAGATTTTTGGAATTCTATATTTTTGTGCTACATGTGGTGGAGGATGATGTTTGACTACCATTCCAAGAACACCCTCAGCTAATGGAGCCTTTTCTACCAGATCTTCAACTTTACCTGAATCTGAATATGCATCTATAACATCTTTGAATGTAACACCTTTTTTCTTCATGATATCTACATTGATTGCCCATTTGTCTTTCGCAGAACCAAATGTTACACTACCATCTTGGATAGAAACTTTCCATTTTTCTTTGTATTCTTCTTCAGCATAAGTATCAATTAATTCATTAAAATTCGAAACAACATTTGCAAGTGTTTCTTGCATTTTTTCAGGAGTTAATCTCAGTTCTTTGATTAGTCGATCAATCTTATTGATATACAAAACAGGTCTTACTCGTTCTTCAAGTGACATTCTAGTTACAGTCTCAGTTTGAGTCATGATCCCTTCTACCGCATCACATACTACGACAGCCCCATCAATTGCCCTAAGACTTCTGATTACACGTCCAGAGAAATCAACGTGCCCAGGAGTATCAATCATGTTAATAACATAATCACTATCGTCTTCTTGATAATGTAATGTAACGTTAGCCTGAACAATTGTAATTCCTCGTTCTTGTTCTGCTTTCATCGAGTCCATTGCCAATGCACTACCTGCAGTGGATGGAGATATGATTCCAGAGTGTGCCAAAAGACTGTCGCTCATAGTAGTTTTTCCATGATCTACGTGTGCAATGACACCAAAGTTTCTGATCTTATTTTTGTCACTAATAATTTTCATTACTTCAGCTGTTGACTTGTATTTAGTCATATGGCAATAATCCTAGGTAGTCTGGTATTAAACCTTATGAGAAATTATTGCTAACAAAGAACTATATCGTAAAATTAAAGATCAATTTCACTTTGTTCCATTAGTTGTTTTGTCATTTGAAGATATGTTTCAGGATCGATTTCTTTAGCAAATCCTTTGTCAGTGTTTATTAAATAAACAGAATGAATGTGAGCATTTTGAATATCTTCTAATTTAATCTGAGGGTTTTTGTAAAAACGGTCACATAGTTTTTTTAATTTCTTTACATCATCAAATTTTCGTGCGTTTGGAGGAAGTAAGAATATGTTAGATATTGGCAAAATATTCACAACAGGAGTAGCAAGAGAAAACTTCCCACAATGTTTGCTATATCTTGCAATCTTACTGACAATTCTTGCTGCATAGTAATCAACGGTATCTAATGCGTGTTCAGGAGGAGTAAATCCAGTCTCAATTTCTATTATAGCAGTCCCATCACCCTTTTTCCCAAATAAATCACACACCAAAATATCCGATATTGGTTTTTCAACATCAACAAAGAATCCATGTGAGATTAGCTCTGCTGCACAAATTAATTCAAGAATAGAATGATTGATTTTTACAAGATTTTTTTTATAATATTCGATGAGATTTTGCCTAACAAAATTCAATTTTGGAGTTAATTCAGGCGACAAATGTTTTGACAAGAGTTCAGTTATCGAATAAACATCATCTTGAAACTTTTCAACATCCAACTATACGATTACAGGAAAGATGTATCATAAGAAGTTTAACAAATTTTGTATTGGTGTTAAAGAAAAATAGAAAATAAGAAAGTGGACAGTTTAGATTCTTGGTGTGAAGCTAAGTCTGCCTTTTGCAGATAGTACTACGATTGAAGAAATTGCAACAACAAGTACTATAGATGCAATTGTACCAAATTCTGGGACAACTGCGCCATCAGCAATCTCTACATCAACAGATACTTTATCCATATTGTTAGAACCTTGTGATGCAGTAATTGTATAGACGCCATCTTGCTTCCACATTGGACCACCAACACCGATTGTTGAAGTGAATGAACCATCAGAATCAGGATTAATTTGATCAATAGCAACTACATTTCCATTTGGTGCAACTGTCTTGATTATTACAGGTGAAATGGTTGATGTAGCATGTCCTGTGATGGTGATTGTTGTTGAACCCTCAACTGCATCTGCTTCAATTGTCAAACCTGTTTCGTCAGCAAATGCCATAGGCATTGCTACTACTAGCATCAAGCTTGCCAAAATTGTCAGTGTGTGTTTTGAGTTAATCACTGGTAGAACTATCGAATAGGTGTTTATAAACAATCTGATTGAATGAATCAGCATTTTTTATTTATTTTCTTTTAAAAATATACGAATTGCCTCTAAATGAGAACAGTTTGCTTTCAAACCTTTTCCATAATGAAATTTATAAAAATTTTTGAATCCAAGACACTCACAAGAATCGGATGTTACAAAATATGATTTTGAAGCATCGCTGGAGGATTTCACTTGAAAAAGATCATCCTCGATTTTTATAACCCCGTCATTATCAACAAGTTTTTCTGCTTTTCTAATTGTATTAGAACTCAATTATTGAGTCCATGCCATGTAACCACCTTCAAGATTTACTGCAGAAAAACCAGATTTTACTAATTCATCAGCTGCAATGTTTCCACGGTAACCAGATGCACAATATACACAAATTTTCTTATCTTTAATATCTTCAATTTGACCTTTTTTTGCATTTCTAATTGCCAAACCTAAAGGCATGTGTTGAGAGTTTTCAATTGCTCCATTTGCAATCTCATCAGATTCTCTAACATCAATTATGACAAATTGATCTTGTTCTTGTTTTAGTTGGGCTTTGGATATAGATTCTGCCATGTGTGATTTCAATTGTATTGACATATATTTTTTAAGTAAATTGAGGGTATAATGAACGAGAAAGAACTACAGAAAATAATAGAAAAATATAGTTCACATTTCAACATATTGATCGGAGAAAAATCTTTTGTAATTAATGAAATTAAGATTTTTCAAACTGATAATCCAGTAACAAAACCTACAACAAGAGGAGGAGTGTATTTTGCAGAATTAAAGGAGTCGAA
>Ga0315328_10001744_pt1 | contig 10166 bp, 7 predicted proteins | sample M120032315metaG_FD_203462 | JGI IMG/M metagenome (GOLD analysis project Ga0315328, IMG submission 203462) | Ammonia-oxidizing marine archaeal communities from Monterey Bay, California, United States - M1 200m 32315 | ecosystem: Environmental > Aquatic > Marine > Intertidal zone | place: USA... | reverse complement strand
ATAGAAGGCGACACCTGGTTCATCGGTGGCGCACAACTCTACGCGGCGGCACTAGATTATTGCGACATTGTCGATACAACACAGGTGCCCGATACGGTTGAGACTAAGGATGCTGTGTTCTTTCCCGAGTTGGACCCTATGCTGTGGAGAACGGGGCCTGTATCGGATCTGCCAGGGGACCCGCGGTTGAAACTATGCCGCTATCATCGCGTAGCACCCTGACCACTCAGTCCGACCAGATCATTCAATCTTTGCTGTGCCCTTTCTGAAAATCTCGCTCATCAAATCACTTGTACCAAACTGCCAATGGACGTCTCCCGCCTTCTCGATGACCTCAATGAGGCGCAGCGCGATGCTGTAACAGCCCCTCCAGGACCCACCCTTATCTTGGCCGGTGCCGGCAGTGGGAAAACCCGTGTGCTGACCCACCGCATAGCATGGCTAATAGAGACACTGGATGTTTCTCCATTGTCTGTACTGGCAGTCACTTTCACCAATAAGGCAGCCCACGAAATGCGCGGGCGAATTGAGAGTATTCTTGGCTTTTCTCTGCGCGGCATGTGGATTGGTACTTTTCACGGCATCTGTCACCGACTGCTGCGCGCGCACCCGCAGGCGGCGAACCTGCCCGAAACGTTTGAGATCCTTGATTCCGACGACCAGTTCCGACTAATTCGACGAGCGCTGCGGGAACTCAATGTGGATGAGGGATACTGGCCTGTACGCCAGGTCCAGTGGTTTATTAACAACCGCAAAGAAGAAGGTTACCGCACCCACCACCTATCGGACAGAGAGGACTCACAGGACGCCACGCTGGTTCGAATCTTCGCTCACTACGAAACGCAATGCCAGCAACTCGGGTTAGTTGACTTTTCTGAACTGTTGTTGCGGGCAGTGGAAATGTTAGAAAAAAACGACGACCTGCTCTGTGCCTACCGTCAACGGTTCTCACATATCTTAGTAGACGAATTTCAAGATACCAATACAGTGCAATACCGTTGGCTTCGGCTTCTGGCTGAACCTGCTAAGCAAATTGTCGCCGTGGGCGATGATGATCAATCGATTTACGGCTGGCGCGGCGCGCGGGTAGAAAACATGTCTCATTTCGAGCATGATTTTGGGCCGGTTAAAGTGGTTCGTCTAGAACAGAACTATCGCTCTACCGGGCATATCCTGCGAGCTGCTAATGCCGTTATTGAACATAACACGAGTCGCTTAGGGAAAAATTTATGGACAACAGGTTCCGAGGGCGAAAAGATCTCGGTCTACGCGGCTTTTAATGAAATAGACGAAGGTCGGTTTGTCATTGAGCAAATTCAGGATTGGGTTGGTCAAGGTCATCGCCGTGATTCCGCTGCTGTACTTTATCGCTCCAATGCACAATCCCGTGTCTTCGAAGAACTGCTGCTCGATGCGGGCATCCCCTACCGTGTCTACGGTGGTCTTCGCTTCTTTGAACGTGCAGAAATTAAGGATGCACTTGCCTACCTGAAAGTCGCCTACAGTCGTAGCTCGGATCCCGCCTTTGAGCGTATCGTCAATACGCCAACGCGGGGCGTCGGGGCCCGCACATTGGAAGCCATCCGCATGGCGGCACGTGTCGAGGGCCTCTCTCTTTGGGATGCCACCGTCCAGCTCGTCCAATCAGATACTCTGCCTAAGCGCGCCCGCTCCGCCTTACAGAATTTTCTCGAGTTGATCAACGCGCTGGTCAATCAGCTCACCGACTTAGAATTGGCGGAACAAGTCAACGTGGTCATCAGTCATAGCGGGCTGATTAACCATTACCGAAAAGAACGAGGCGAGCGTGCCGAAACACGCATAGAAAACCTTGAGGAACTGGTTAACGCAGCCCGTCACTTCTCCTTCGACCCGGTCGAGCACGAAGGACAAGATGCCCTTGGTGCGTTTCTCTCGCATGCAGCGCTGGAAGCAGGCGAGGGTCAGGCCGAAGAATGGGAGGACTGCGTGCAATTAATGAGTTTACACATGGCCAAGGGACTCGAATTTCCAGTCGTGTTTCTAAGCGGATTAGAAGAAAATCTGTTTCCTCATCAGCGCTCCCTGGGAGAATCTAACCAACTCGAAGAAGAACGACGATTATGCTACGTCGGCATGACCCGTGCTATGCACCGTTTGTATCTGACGTGGGCTGAAGTGCGGCGCCTGCACGGTCGTGAGAATTACACCACTGCATCGCGTTTTCTTTCCGAAATACCCGAAGAGCTGATTACCGAAGTCCGCGCCGTTACCGCTTATCCGACCTTATCCGCAAGTTCCGACATGGCCGCGAACCCAGGCGGCAACATTATGCTTGGCACCACTGAACTTCGTTTAGGCGGGGCGGTTCATCACGCAAAGTTTGGCGATGGGACGTTGGTCAAGGTGGAGGGGCAGGGGGCATCGGCCCGAGTCCAAGTAAATTTCGAAAAAGAAGGTAACAAATGGTTGGTGCTGGCTTACGCGAACCTACAACCACTATAGCCAGATGACACCGTCACGGTATCCACATAATCTTCAAGCCATCGCGTATGACAGCACAATCCCCGCGAAAATAGACCCGCCAAACCAATTATTGTTACAAAATGCTCTAAAGCACTTTGCCCGATCACGTTGGCGACACAACCAATACTGGTACATAGCTGTGCCCGCGGCCACGCTCAACCCCAGATAAAATATGCCGTTGAATCCAAGATGCCGGCCTAGCAAATACAACACCATGAGTGACAGCGCCTGGCACAAAAGGTTCGCAATTCGGTCGTACTGACCGAACCAAATAGCAGTCGATTTGACGCCAATCTTAATGTCATCCGGTCGATCAGCCATGGCATACATGGTGTCATAGGCCACCGTCCACAACAGATTAGCAAGGACCAAAATCCACGCCAGACTCGGTACGGTATCTTGCTGAGCTGCGAACGCCATGGGGATACCCCATGAGAAAGCGAGCCCGAGATAAAACTGGGGGAAGTGAGTAAATCGCTTGAATAACGGATAAGTCACCGCAATTAGTGCGCCAGCCACGGCCAACCACTGGGTCAAACGATTGAGCGTGAGTACCAATGCGAGGGCCAACAACCCGAGACACAAAGCAAACACCAACGCGCCTCGAACTGAGATCTCGCCGGTAGCCAATGGACGCTTGCGTGTACGTTCTACGTGACGATCAAAATCGCGATCAAAGTAATCATTAACCACACAACCCGCAGCGCGGGTAACAATCGCACCGGCGACGAAGACAAAAACGATCGGCCAAGCAGGGGCTCCATGCCCAGCAATCCAAACAGCCCACAGGGTTGGCCACAGCAGCAACAACCAGCCAATCGGTCGATCGAGTCGCGCTAATCGAAGATAAAGAAAAACAATGTCAAACACCAGACAGAACGCTCGCACACGGAAGCCAGCGCCGCATTACAGGTGCAACCTGATCAGGGAAACGGGCCTGCACATCAGCGGCCGCCTGTTGCACAGCCGGCAGTAACAACTGATGACGGCCGATGTTCGCCAAGCGATATTGTGGCAGACCACTCTGGCGAGTACCGAATAACTCCCCAGGACCACGCAGTGCAAGGTCCTTCTCCGCTATGGAGAGTCCGTCCGATGTTTTGCGTAAAGTAGATAATCGTTCATGCGCCATTTGACTGAGGGGCGGCTGATACATCAAGACACACGCAGCCCGTTCGGCGCTACGTCCAACCCTGCCGCGTAGCTGGTGCAACTGCGCCAAACCCATACGCTCTGCATTTTCAATCACAATTAAGCTGGCTTCGGGCACGTCGACACCAACCTCTATTACAGTAGTCGCCACCAACAAGTCGATCTCTCCACTGCGAAACTTACGCATCACCGCTTCCTTTTCTGACGCAAGGGAGCGCCCGTGCACAAGGCCAACACGAAGCTCCGGCAATGCCTCGCGTAGCATTCGTGCACGGTCAGTGGCCGCTTCCGCTGCCAATACATCAGACTCTTCGATCAACGCACAGACCCAGTAGACCCGACGACCGGCAACACACGCCTTGTGGACTCTTTCCTGCACTTCCGCGCGGCGCAGGTTCGGGACGACCACTGTTTCAATCACTTGTCTGCCTGGCGGCAATTCATCGATCAAAGAAACATCCATGTCAGCATAAAGCGCCATGGTCAGGGACCGTGGAATCGGCGTTGCGGTCATCACCAACTGGTGCGGAACCTCGTCATCCACACGGCGTTTGTCGCGCAGTGCTAACCGCTGATGAACACCGAAGCGATGTTGTTCATCAATGATGACAAGGCCCAAATCATGGTAAGTCACGTCGGTTTGAAACAAGGCGTGTGTTCCCACGCCCACCATTGCCTCACCCGTCGCAAGACGCTGGCAGGCCACGCGCCGCTCCGCTGCAGTCAGTCGACCCGTTAACCAAGCCAGCGGGACATCGACGTGCTTTAACCAACGTTCAAAGTTGTTTAAATGCTGTTCGGCAAGTAACTCCGTCGGCGCCATAATGACAGCCTGGTAACCGGCTTCCACCGCTGCCAATGCAGCGGCCGCAGCAATCACGGTTTTCCCGCAACCCACATCACCTTGTATCAAGCGCAGACTCGACCGCGGTTCTGCGAGTGTGGACAAGACTTCATCCACTACTCGGCTCTGAGCACTGGTTAACGAAAACCCAAGTACCTCCCCCAGACGCGGCCAAAGATTCTGTGGAGCATCTATCACAGGTGCTCGACTTTGTTCGCGTTCTATCCGCCGTTGCACTACTGCAAGTTGGTGTGCCAAGAGCTCTTCAAAAACGAGGCGGAGTTGCGCTGGATGAGTGCCAGCGGCTAACGCCGTAGCATCTACATCAGGGTCTGGTCGATGAACCAACATCAGCGCGGCTTGAAGCCCAGGAAACCCTTCCAAACCTGTCAAGTCGGCTGGTAGTAATTCAACGACATCATCCAAACAGTGTTCCAGCGCCTGCTGCGTCAAATGACGCCATGTTTTCTGACCCAGACCTTGGGTCGTTGGATAAACGGGCGTCAAGGTCGGTGCCACCTTTACCCCCTCACCTGACTGCAACAATTGGTACTCCGGGTGCACCAACTCGAATCCCGCCGACCCGACCCTAACCTGGCCAAAACACTGAACCCATTGGCCCCGGATCAGGTTTTCCTGTTGTGCACGCTTGAAGTGAAACTGGCGCATGGTAACCAAACCGGTGCCATCACCAATGACCGTTGCAAGACTACGCCGGCGACCCGGCCGTACGCCAGACACCTGAATCTGACCTGCAACCAGCGCTTCCTGCCCGGAACGCAAACTGCCGAGGGCGGTCCGTTGCGTCCGATCCTCGTAGCGTAACGGCAAATGAAACAACAGGTCCTGCACTGAATCGATGCCAAGGTGTGCCAACTTGTCGGCAACTGCCGGTCCCACACCCTTCAATTCAGTGACCGATTGTATCGACAATTTAGGTAATAGCTTCTTCTTGTCCACCGCTGAGACCCGCGACAATACGGCCAACTAAGGCCCCTTCAGCCTTTCGCCCGAGTCACACGTATCACCGAACGACGAGCCCGCAACCGACGAATAATTCGCGCCAAATGCTGACGATTACGCACTTCAATGGTAAAACGAATGGCTGAATTCCGATCGTCCCGCGCCACTACCGCTACCCTATTGATATTAGAGTCTTCTTCTGCCACAACAGCCGCCAACTGCGCCAACACCCCTGGGCGGTTGAGTACTTCAAGGCGAACATCAGCGGCAAAATTTCCCTTAACGTCGGCCGCCCACTCGACGCTGAACCAATTGTCTGTTCGTTTCCCCTGTTCAATGACGTTAGGACAAGCGGCGTTATGGATCACAATGCCACGCCCCGTAGAAAATAATCCCAAGATGCGGTCCCCGGGAATCGGTCGGCAGCATCGACCATACGATATGCTCATACCTTCTACACCCTTGATGGGTAGCGGTGCCGCACTATCGGATTTTTCGAGAGCGCGCCCCTCGGGCAACAATTGGCGCGCCACCACCATGGGTAGCCGCCGCCCTGCACCAATATCCGCGAGCAACTCATTCCAATCATCGCGTCCCAACTGCCCCAGTAGTTGTACCTTCTGCTGGGTCTTCAATCGGGTGGTCAAGCCGACTGCTTTGAGCGCGCGTTCCAATAGTTGACGACCCAAACGGATTGCATCGCTCTCATGCTGGTTCTTCAGATAGATTCCAATTGCCGCGCGCGCCTTCCCCGTAACCACGTAGTTCAACCACAACGGCGTTGGTCGCGCCGACCGGGCGGTTAAGATCTCGACATGATTGCCATTACTCAGCGTTTGGTGCAGCGGCGCGAGTTCATGCTCAATCTTGGCGCCCACGCACTGATTTCCCACGTCCGAATGCACGGCATAGGCAAAATCAAGGGCTGTCGCACCTTTAGGTAACTTCTTGATGTCCCCTTGTGGTGTAAAAACATAGATCTCGTCCGGGAAAAGATCGGTTTTCAAATGCTCAAGAAATTCACCCGGATTGCCAGCCGATGCTTGTACTTCGAGCAGATCCATTAACCAACTGTGCGCTAACGGGGGTGTTTCTCCCCTTTTGTTGCCCGATTTATAGTGCCCGTGTGAAGCGACTCCTGACTCCGACACTCGGTGCATGTCGTTCGTCCGTATCTGCACCTCGAGGCTCTGCCCAAAGGTGCCGAACAGTAACGTGTGCAACGACTGGTAGCCGTTGGCCTTAGGTATTGCGATGTAATCCTTAAACTTCCCCGGCACCGGCTTATAGAGATTATGGATAACCCCAAGGACGCGATAGCACTGGTCTGCTGTGCCAACAATGACACGAATTGCAAAGATGTCCCGCATCTCGGACATTGGCACTCGCCGTGCCTGCATCTTGCGGTAAACGCTATAGATGTTTTTTTCCCTACCCACTACCGTTGATTCGATCCCAACCGCTTTCAGTTCAGTGGATATTTTGCGTCGGGTCGATTCGATAATCTTGGTGTGATTACCACGCCGTTTATCCAGCTCCTTACGAATGGCGTTGTAGCGCTTTGGATAGAGGTGCCGAAAACTCAAGTCCTCAAGCTCCCGAGTCCATGCATGCATTCCCAGTCGGTTGGCAATCGGAGCATAAATATCCAGCGTTTGCTGGGAAATACGCTTACGCCTGTCGTGGCTTAAGGAGTCCAGTGTGCGCATATTGTGGAGTCGATCAGCCAACTTGATCAAAATGACGCGGATATCCTTAGACATAGCTAACAACATTTTGCGAAAATTTTCTGCTTCGGCGTGTTCCCTCGAGTCAAACTCGATGCGACCAATCTTGCTGACACCATCAACTAGCTGAGCAATATCATGACCGAACTCGCTAGCCAGTTCGTCCAAAACCACCGGGGTATCTTCAATGACGTCATGCAGAATTGCCGCCGTCACACTATGGCTATCCAGGCGCATATTGGCCAGGATAGCCGCGACCGCCAAGGGGTGATCGATGTAAGGCCCGCCGCTATGTCGTTGTTGGCCTGCGTGGACCTGTGCACCAAACGCACACGCGCGTTGAATGGCTCCTACTTCATTCGGCTCGAGGTAATCCTCGACATCCCGCAGTAACTCCCCGAGCAAGGACTGTCGATGGGGCTCAGCAACGGCAGAAGCCCGATTACTAGGGGGCTTCTTTCTCCGCGTCAGCGGCGTGGTCATGCTCATCAGTAGCCTCAGATCCCGCGCCGTCTGTTTCGCGTCTTGGCACTTCGTCTTCTGTCGATGCTAGGTCTTCAACCGCATCCAGTTTTTCTAAAATTGCGCCATCTTCCACGGATTCTAAAAGTTCGTCACTGCCAGCAAAGTCAGAGAAGTATTCCTCTGCCGTGATCTCCTTTTCGGTCAGAATCTCACTCGTTACCAATCCCTCAGCAATCTCTCGTAACGCGATAACCGTAGGTTTATCACGGTCGTCTGGTACCAATGGGTCCGCGCCGAGCATCAACTGGCGCGTGCGCTTTGCAGCAACTAGTACCAAATCAAAGCGGTTATCAATTTTCTCGAGGCAATCCTCGACAGTCACTCTTGCCATCAGTGGTATCTCCTAAATGCAGACCTGCTAGTCTTTACCCAGTATGAGGTTTTAGCGGCCTACCACATTATATTTCGAAGCGGCTGATGCCCTGCGGTACCAGCCCCCGACTTTAGTCATCATCTCTGCTATTCCGGAGTGTACCGTTTTTCATCGTTGCTATAAATGAGGCCGGATCGAAATAACGCCCGGAAGTTGGTACCACAGCAGAAAAAATCAATTTCTCACATTCTTCAACAGCTGTCTCAAAATGATCGTTAACAATGACATGATCGTATTCATGGTGGTGCCTGACCTCTTCCAATGCTTCCTGAAGCCGTCGTTTCATCGCGGTGTCAGTGTCCTGGCCTCGCTCAACCAAGCGCCGCTCCAGCACTGCGTAGGACGGTGGAACGAAAAATACGCTTAGCACGTCCTCGAAACGTCCGCGTACCAATCGGGCGCCACGCCAATCAATCACCAGGAGAACGCTAATGCCGTCTGCTAACTGTCGCTCTACTGCCCTGTGAGACGTACCGTAGTAATGATCGAACACCTCCGCATATTCAAGAAACTGATCGTTCGCAATCATGTCGAGGAAACTTTGCCGATCAACAAAAAAATAATCTTGCCCATGTTTTTCTTCTGGCCTCGGCCGACGGGTCGTGTGAGACACAGAGACTTTAATATTGGGATGACCTGCAGCGACAGCCCGGGCAATAGTGGTTTTACCGGTTCCCGAAGGAGCCGACAATATAATCAAGCGACCCCGCCCGCCGCTGGCTTGCTGCCCGATCACACTCACTCGATATTCTGCACCTGTTCTCGCATCTGCTCGATCAACACCTTGAGGTCTACGGCAGCGGCGCTGGTGGCTGGATGAGCCGACTTCGACCCCAGCGTATTGGCTTCACGGTTCAGTTCTTGCATCAGGAAGTCGAGCCGCCGACCAACGGGCTCGTCCCGTGCCAGGACATTTTCGGTTTCCCGAAGATGAATGAGTAGGCGGTCCAATTCTTCACTTATGTCGGTCCGCCCCAGTAACATCACCAGTTCCTGCTCAAGTCGCCCAGGATCTGGTGTGCTATCAAGCCCCGCGACGCGCTCAAGCAGGCGTTGTCGGAACCCGGCTTCGATCTCCCCGAGCATGGACTGAACGCCCTGCGCGATGCGCCTGCACTCATCAACCCGCTTAGCGATGCCAATACCCAAACTCTTTCCTTCACGTTGCCGTTGGCTCTGCAAGCTCGACACCGTTCGTTGCAACAGTACCTGTGCCTGGTCAACGAGGATCTGCGGATCTGCGCTATCAGCGATGATGACACCCGACCAATTGAGCACCTCGGCCACGCTTAGTGGGGCCGATTCTGGTGACATCTCTTGGACTGCCGCTGCCCACTCTCGCAAGACCCGCACACGCTCGGGCTGCAGGCGACCACTCTCTGTTGGCAGCGCTGAAGCGTGGTAATGGAGTTGCGCATCAATCCTCCCACGATCAATAGACTCGGTCAGTATTTTTCGAAACAAAGACTCCTTTTCTCTGAATACGTGGCCTAAACGGAGCGAAACATCAAGATAACGGTGGTTAACGCTACGAATTTCCCACGTGAGCTCACTGCCCTCAATCTCTTCGGTTTCCCGCGCAAATCCTGTCATGCTGGCTATCATTTGGCCATTCCTTTGCGTGATGACTTTAACCGTTGCCCGCGCACCCACACGCTTGTGTAGTCTATACTCTTGACGCATCAAAGCGGTGTTAACGCAACCAATTGACAAAAATGACCTACTACACTGTCTGCTAATTACCATGGCCGCTAGATTGCCCCTCAAGCAAGGTTTTGTGCTCAACGGATACACCGTTCAGGAAGTCTTGGGCGGCGGTGGTTTCAGTTTGGTTTACCTTGCGATACAGGAACTCTCGCGCGAGAAGTTCGTTATCAAAGAGTATTGCCCCCAGGATGTGGTTACGCGCCAACCCGACGGCAGTATTAAGATCGATTCGCCACTTTCGACGACGGCTTATAACGATGGTCTCAAAGGTTTTCTGCTTGAGGCCAAGGCGCTGTCCCAAGTCAAACACGACAACATGGCACACGTGATCGATTCGTTTCGGGCCAATGAAACCTACTACATCGTTATG
>Ga0315328_10001740_pt1 | contig 10174 bp, 7 predicted proteins | sample M120032315metaG_FD_203462 | JGI IMG/M metagenome (GOLD analysis project Ga0315328, IMG submission 203462) | Ammonia-oxidizing marine archaeal communities from Monterey Bay, California, United States - M1 200m 32315 | ecosystem: Environmental > Aquatic > Marine > Intertidal zone | place: USA... | reverse complement strand
TAATTTCCCGTTTGTTATTTTCCCTCCGCCAAACTCTACCAACCGCATTAGAGACAATGACGATACAGACTTTCCTGACCCCGACTCTCCTACGACACAAACCGTCTCACCGGGATAAATTTCAAAAGACACATCTTCGACGCCTGTAACTGTGCCATCTTTTGTTTCAAACTGAACCTGCAGTTTCTCAACACGGGTTATGGGATTATCTAGCATTAACTTCCTCTTCATTAGACTTTTTCATGCTACATATTACTGTACTGCTGTCAAATATTTAAATTAAAATAATTCAAAATAACTCAAATAGTTACGTGGAGTAAAATTTTGGCCCAATAACTAATGCATTCAGTATTTTTCACTTGCAATTTAGTTAAACTTTCGTTCCTATAGAAACTTACCATACGGCTTTTTTTCGTACGGCAATATAGGATGAATGCAGAATATACTGCACCATGAGGAAAATGAGCGAAACAACTAGGAGAAAATTATGAAAATTAAATCATTAGTAATAAGTACGGCTACCGCGCTAAGCGTTGCTACAATGGCAATGGCAGATCGAGGATCAGACGGTCACTTAAATATTATCTATTGGCAAGCACCTTCAATTCTAAATCCCTACCTGTCAGGTGGTACTAAGGATTTGGAGAGCTCTTCAATGATAATAGAGCCTTTGGCACGTTACGACGAAGGAGGTAACTTGGTACCTTGGTTAGTTGACACAATACCCACGGTAGATAACGGTGGTGTTAGTTCTGACCTAAAGTCAATCACTTGGAAACTCTCAGCGGGTCTTAAATGGTCAGATGGTAGCGATGTGACAGCACACGACGTAGTATTCACAGCTAATTATTGTATGGACCCAGCTGGTGGCTGTGCACAATTAAACAAATTGGCAGATGTTGAAAATGTTGAAGCAGTTGATGATCTAACAGTGAAAGTTACTTTTGGAGTTCCAAAGCCTTTTCCTTATGGACCTTTTGTTGGTTCTGAACAGCCAATAATTCAAAAAGCTCAATTTGCTGATTGTATGGGCGCAAAAGCACCAGAATGTACTGAGCAAAACTTTGGACCAATTGGCACTGGACCATTCAGAGTAACAGAATTTAAAGCAAATGACGTGATCTCAATGGAAGCAAACCCAATGTATCGGGATCCAGCCAAACCTTCTTTCGCTACTGTTACCTTTAAAGGTGGCGGTGATGCAGCAGCAGCAGCTAGAACTGTATTAGAAACAGGGGAGTTTGATTACGCTTGGAACTTACAAATTGATCCAGCAATTCTTTCAGATATGGAAGCTGCTGGCAAAGGTACTGTAACTTCAAGTTTTGGTACGGCTGTTGAGAGACTTATGGTAAATTTATCGAATCCTGATCCAGCACTAGGCGACAAGAGATCAACACTTGCTGGTGGTCCACACCCATTCTTGACAGATGCTGCCGTTCGTCGGGCACTTAGCTTAGCAATTGACAGAGGCATATTGACTGAAGTGGGTTATGGCGCTGCAGGTAAACCTACTTGCAACGTAGTACCTGGTCCAGCAATATATGTTTCAACTGCCAATGACGAGTGTTTAGTTCAAGATATTGCTAAAGCTAACAACGTGTTAGAAGCTGCTGGTTGGAAGCGTGGTTCTGATGGTGTAAGATCTAAAGACGGTGTTAGACTATCAATTCTTTACCAAACATCTACCAATGCTGTGCGTCAAGATACACAAGCATTTATCAAACAGTGGTGGTCAGAAATTGGTGTCGAGACAGAGTTAAAGAATATTAGTGCGTCTGTTTTCTTTGGCGGAGATCAATCTTCACCAGACACTTACCAAAAGCACTTCTCAGACATTGAAATGTACACAAACATCTTTAGTGGAACTGATCCAGAAGCTTATATGGGAAGCTGGGTATGTTCAGAAATGCCAACACCAGAAAATAACTGGTTAGGCAACAACATGCCACGTTACTGTAATGCAGAGTATGATGCACTGGTCGCGGAATTAGCAGGGACTGCTAATATCGATGATCGCGCGCGCATTGTTATAACATTGAATGACATGCTCATGCAAGAAGGCGCTATGATACCACTCATTCACCGTGGTAGAGTATCTGCATTTGCTAACTCGCTAGGTGGAGTTAGGCAAAACACATGGGATAGCGAACTTTGGAACGTTGCTGATTGGCACCGTAAATAAAAATATCATTTTTTTGCTACCCCTGTCGATCGACAGGGGTAGCAAAGTTAAACTCCTTAAACTACTAAATTGAGAAACTGCTATGTTGAAATACACGATCAGACGATTGATTTTCACAATTCCAGTTCTTTTATTTATTAGTTTGGTGATATTTTTACTATTAGACTTATCTCCAGGTGACCCAACAGCACAACTACCAATGACTGTACCACCTGAAATTAGAGAGCACATCAGACAGGCGCTAGGCCTTGGTGAACCGATGTACTGGCGATACCTAATGTGGTGTAACCAATTCTTTATTATTGAACCGCTTAACATTATTGAGCAGGCATGGGGTATTTCGATTGGTGACGGCGCCAATCGAACCAGAGTAATGAGTTGGTCAACTCGATCACCAGTTGTTGATTTAATAATAGAAAGAACACCCCAAACACTCTGGGTTGTAGGCATGTCATACATCGTCGGAATTATTATTGCCATCCCGATAGGAGTTATTTCCGCATACAAACAATACAGCTGGTTTGATCAAACAGGTACTTTCATTTCGATGGTTGGTTTTTCAGTTCCAACATTTTTTACGGGTGTTCTACTAATTGTGATCTTTTCAACTTTAGTACCTACTGATAGTATTTTCTGGCTCCCTTCGATATATGACACGACCCATAAAGTAACAGATTGGGACAGCTTTATATTCCAAATTAGACAAATAATAATGCCAGTGTTTGTTCTTGGATTATATAACGCCTCTCAAATAAGTCGATTTATGCGGGCATCAATGCTTGACAATTTGAGTTTAGATTATGTGAGGACTGCACGAGCTAAGGGCATGAGAGAACGAGTTGTATTACTAGTCCATGTCTTACGAAACTCTTTAATACCAGTAGTTACCGTTTTAGCTTTAAATATTCCTCACGTGTTTGGAGGAGCAATAATTACGGAACAAGTATTTAAAGTTAATGGTCTTGGTGCTCTCTTAATTTTAGGTATTGAAGGGGCAGACATACCGCTTGTACAGACCTTAACATTTATTTTTGCTATATTAATTGTATTTTTTAACTTAATTGCAGATGTTCTATATGGTATTTTAGATCCTAGGATCAGGTATGACTGAAGAAATAACAACAAAACAATCAAGTCAGTGGAGAGACGTTTGGTTGCAGTTCAAAACCCACCGTGGCGCGGTCATTGGAATGATCGTATTTTTTGCTATAGGATTCCTCGTAGCCTTTGGGCCTTTATTTTGGACGCTTGATCCCAATTTCATTGATATCAGGGCAAGAAATCAAGGACCAAGCCTACTACATCCCATGGGCACTGATCAGCTTGGTAGAGACACATTTTCTAATCTGTTAGCTGGTGGTCGAGTTTCACTGTTAGTGGGGGTTACTGCTATGGCATTATCAGTTCTATTTGGCACATTGATTGGAGTAATATCAGGATTTTTTAGGCGATTAGACGGTCCTCTAATGCGATTAACCGATCTTTTTTTAGCGTTACCTCTTCTTCCATTACTGCTGGTTATGATTATGTTATTCCGAGACACACTTAGAGGCTTCTTTGGTCCCGAAACTGGAATATTTATCTTAATTGTAACTGCGATTGGGTTAACAAGTTGGATGCCTATAGCTAGGATCGTTCGGGGTGACGTCTTAGCTGTAAAAGAAAGAGAATTTGTTTTGGCTGCAAGATCATTAGGCACGCATAATACTCAAATGATTACTCGACACATTTTACCTAATGTAATGAGCCCGATCATGGTTTCTGCGACTTTAAGTGTCGCTGCAGCTATAATCACAGAAAGCGCTCTTTCTTTCCTTGGATTAGGATTCCCTTCAGATTTTCCTACATGGGGAAGACTTCTATACGATAGTACAAATTTTATGAAATTAAGTCCTGAAAGAGTTATCTATCCTGGCCTAGCAATTAGTTTGACAGTTCTAAGTGTTAATTACATCGGTGATGGCCTTAGAGATGCGTTAGATCCGAGAATTCGTGGAAGATAAAATCAATACGCAAGCCTAAGTAATCATAGTAAGTAACTGATCAATAGAAGCTTTGGCATCCCCATAATACATACGTGTATTTTCTTTAAAGAACAAAGGATTTTCTATCCCTGAATAACCCGTCCCCTGCCCTCTTTTTGAGACAAATACTTGCTTCGCTTTCCATACTTCTAATACTGGCATCCCGGCTATTGGGCTATTTGGATCATCTTGAGCAGCTGGGTTTACGATATCATTTGATCCAATCACAATCACTACATCTGTACTAGGAAGATCATCATTAATTTCATCCATCTCCAATACAATATCGTATGGAACCTTCGCTTCGGCCAGCAATACATTCATATGACCTGGCAATCTTCCGGCAACAGGATGAATACCAAATCGTACCTTAATTCCCTTTTTTATTAGTCTTTTGGTAAGCTCAGCAACTGACTGTTGAGCTTGCGCAACTGCCATACCGTAACCTGGGACAATAACTACAGAAGCTGCGTCTTCTAGAGAGCTAGCAACCCCACTACTATCTATAGCTATTTGTTCACCTTCTATGTCCATAGCAGGACCCGAACCACTTCCAAATCCACCCAGTATTACAGCAATGAAGTGACGATTCATGGCTCTACACATAATATACGACAGAATTGCACCAGAAGATCCAACTAGAGCACCTGTGACAATTAAAAGGTCATTCCCCAATAAAAATCCCGTAGCAGCAGCGGCCCAACCAGAGTAACTATTAAGCATAGAGACCACAACAGGCATATCTGCTCCACCAATAGCGGCCACTAAATGGGCACCTAATATAAAAGCGATCAAAAGCATCAAATATAATGTCCAAACCTGTGACGTGTTTATATACATAAATAGCAAGATAAGGCTTAGAACTACGACCAACCCATTTAGAATATGGCGGCCAGGTAAGATTAAAGCTTTCCCATCAATCTTACCCGCTAATTTCGCATAAGCCACTATTGATCCAGTAAAAGTAATTGCTCCAATAAATACTCCTAAAAATATTTCAACTTCATGGATAACAAGCTCTGCATAGGTTAAATTGTGATGCATACCCATTGCTGAATTTAAACCAATAAAGACTGCAGCTAATCCAACGAAACTATGTAGGGCAGCCACTAATTGTGGCATTTCAGTCATTTCAACTCGCTGCGCAACAGTCTTACCAATAAGTGCCCCTATTCCTAGAAGGGGAATCAAAAGAACATAAGAGAGAGTTGTAAAACCCGGACCAAATATTGTTGCAATCACAGCAATTGCCATACCAAAAATACCGTACCACACGGCTCGTTTTGCCTTCTCTTGATTAGACAAACCTCCTAAAGAAAGTATAAACAAGACTGACGATGCAATATATGCCGCTGATAATATTCCTACACCCATTAAACCAACCTTCTAAGATTTTTGAAACATTTGGAGCATTCTTCTTGTTACCATAAATCCTCCAACAATATTTATAGTAGCTATTAAGACGCTAATAGAAGCCAGTATGGTTATAATGATATTGCTTGAACCCATCTGCAACAAAGCTCCTAATATGATAATTCCCGATATTGCATTTGTAACAGCCATTAACGGAGTATGAAGTGAATGACTAACATTCCAAATAACCTGAAACCCCACAAAACAACTCAACGCAAAAACAATAAAATGCTGCATGAAACTTATTGGAGCATATGCACCAATTAAAAGCATCAATGCAGACCCAAAAACCAATGCGTAAGTTTGCTGTTTGCCAGACTTTGCAAGCGCAGCTGTTTTTTCTTTTTCTGATTCTTCCTTAGTTTTCTCAATTGGTTTAACTTTTTGAGTAGCGATAGCTTGTATTTTTGGCGCAGGCGGTGGAAAAGTTATTTCTCCATCAAAGCAAATCGTAGCACCTCTTATTACGTCATCATTCATATCATGATCAATTATACCATCTTTTTCTGGTGATAAATCAGAAAGCATGTGACGAATATTAGTCGAGTACAGTTCAGAGGATTGAGCCGCCATTCTACTTGGAAAATCTGTAAAACCAATTATTGTGACACCATTATTAGTTGAGATCTTCTTATCAGGTACAGTTAATTCACAATTACCACCTCTTTCAGCAGCTAAATCCACTATCACAGACCCAGTCTTCATAGAAGAAACCATACTAGTCAGCCAGAGCTTTGGAGCATCTCGTCCAGGGATAAGTGCCGTTGAAATTACAATATCAATACCTGGAGCTAACTCATTAAATTTCTCCAGCTGCTTTTCTCTAAATTCTGGTGAAGAAGGAGACGCATAACCACCAGCTTCAGCTCCATCTATTTGGTTTTCAGTAAAATCCAAAAACACAAATTCAGCGCCCATTGATTCAATCTGCTCTGCCACTTCAGGGCGAACATCAAAAGCATAAACTTGCGCACCTAATGATGCGGCAGCACCAATAGCGGCTAGGCCCGCTACACCAGCTCCAATTACCAGTACTTTTGCTGGTGGAATTTTTCCAGCAGCAGTAACTTGCCCTGTAAAAAATCTACCATAATTATTACTAGCTTCTATGACTGCCCTGTATCCAGCAATATTTGCCATTGAGGACAACGCATCCATCTTTTGTGCCCGGGAGATCCGAGGTACCATATCCATTGCCACAACTCTAACACCCTGCTTATTAATCAAATTTAATAAGCTCTCAGATTGACCAGGATAAAAAAAACTTATTAAAGTTTTCGATTTATCGAATAAACTGATCTCATCAATAGTGGGCGGTTGAACTTTAATTAAAACGTCCACCTCATTAAAAAGACTTTTCTCTTCTTTGAGTACTTTAACACCCGAATTAATATAATCTTGATTAGAAAATCCAGATTCAACACCTGCATTTTCTTCAATAAAACATTCATGTCCAAGCTTTATAATTTGAGTGGCCGAAGTTGGGGTCATCGCAACCCTGCGTTCGTTTTTGGCCTTTTCTTTTAGAGCACCTATCTTCATCGCAAATTCCACATTATTAATTGAAATGGATATAGTATAAGTTTACCAGTTATAAAACCAATTAAATGAGAATTATGATTTTAAAATCATTTTATCTGGTTTAAGATGACGTAATTTTAATTAAGTTTTTGGTTTAACATAGTTTTTTTATACAATTTGAAAGAACCAAGATTATTAAATTTTCATTGTGGAGGAAATTATGACACATTTAAAAGGTAAACACGCCTTAGTTACAGGTGGAGGAACTGGCATAGGACAAGGTATTGCAGTAATGCTTTCGAAACTTGGTGCTACTGTAACTGTCACTGGTCGAAGAATGGAAACACTAGCAGAAACGTGTTCATTAGCTGACAATATTTTCCCAACCATCATGGATATGGCTTCTGAAGAGAGTATAATCATCGGAACTAAATCAGCTATTAGTGAAAGAGGACCAACATTAATTCATGTAGCAAATGCAGGAATTGCAGAAACGATGCCTGTTCACAAAATGGAATTGGCATTTTGGAGCAAGATTATGCGAACTAATTTAGATGGAGTGTTTTTAGGCATCCGCGAAGCCTTACCTAGTATGAGAGAACATAGTTACGGTAGAATTATTACCATAAGTTCAATTGCAGGATTAAAAGGACTAAAATACGGTGCAGCCTACTCTGCATCAAAGCATGCAATAATAGGATTAACAAAAACATTGTCCGAAGAATATATGAGTTCTGGAATAACAGCAAATGCCATATGTCCAGGTTACGTAAGAACGCCAATTGTAGATAGGAATAGAGATTTAATTGCGTCTAGGAGCAACATGACAAGTGAGCAGGCCGAAAAAGCAATGTCTCAAGATAATCGCCATAAGCGTTTAATAGAAGTCGACGAAATTACCTGTGCTGCAGAATACATGGTAAACCCAAATTCTGAGTCAATTAACGGGCAAACAATTGAAATCGCGGGCGGTCAAATTTAATTAATTTATAATAAGATCTATTAACTCAAAAATAAGATCTATTAACTCAAAAGCTTTTTTACTGCCTTTTTCCAATTAGAATAATCTCTATCAATGGCAAATCTATTGCTTTCAGGATTAAAAACTTTATCTTTCTTTACGATTTTTTCTAAATCATTTAAATTTGAAAAATAACCGAGTGATAAACCTGTTAAAAATGCTACTCCAACAGCGCTGGCTTCAATGTTTGATGGTCTTTCAACCCTGATTCCAATTTGATCAGAAAAATTTTGCATCAGCCAATTGTTTTGACTTACTCCACCATCAACTTTTAATATCTCTAGCTTTTGATCCAAATAATCAGAACTCATCGCATTAAATAAATCACGAGCTTGGAAAGCTATGCTTTGTAAAGCAGCTTTGGCGATATCATTAACATTTGTATTTCTCTGTAATCCAAAAATAGCACCGCGGCATTGAGAATTCCAGTATGGCGCACCAAGTCCAGTGAATGCAGGAATAAAAATGAGTTCATTTAGATTATTAGAGTTATTAATAAGTTCATCTAAATCTTTGTAATCTTTAATAAAGTTCATATTGTCCTTAAGCCAATCGATTACTGTACCTACATTAAATATAGAGCCTTCTAAAGCGTAACTGGTTTTACCTTCAAATTGATATGCTATTGTCGTTATTAAATTAAATTGAGATTTTTTTGGTGCATGTCCTGTATTCAGCAAGGTAAAGCAACCGGTGCCAAATGTAGCTTTTATCATTCCTGACTTAAAACAACCCAACCCAATAGCTGCAGCCTGCTGGTCGCCAATCATAACCCTAATTGGTACATTTTTTCCAATTATTGAGGTTTCAGAAAAATCTGATAAATTATCTTTCACTAAAGGTAAAATTGACTCAGGTATGTTAAATAGCTTTAATAATTCGGTATCCCAACATCCTTCCAAAATATTATAAAGCATTGTTCTTGAGGCATTTGTTGCATCAGTCGCATGAACTCTACCGTTTGTTAAATGCCAGAGAAGAAAAGAATCTATAGTACCGAATGCCAGCTTTCCATTTTCAGAATCTTCCCTTGCGTTAGGAACATTATCTAAGATCCAACATATCTTTGTCGCTGAAAAATATGGATCTAATAGCAAACCTGTTTTTTCTTTAATAAATCTTTCGTAACCCATTTTTTTCATTTCATCACAATGAACAGCCGTGCGCCTATCTTGCCAAACGATAGCATTATAAATGGGTGATCCCGTACTCCTATCCCAAATAACAACTGTTTCACGTTGATTTGTAATGCCAATTCCAACAACATCAGTCGATGCTATTTTATTAATGGTGTTTTTCACACTTTGAAGAATTTTTAAGGGCTCTTGCTCTACCCAACCTGGATTTGGAAAACTGCTATTTAATTTTTCATTGCAAATTTTAACAACATTAAGGGATTTATCAAATAAAACGGCGCGTGTGGATGTAGTTCCTTGGTCAATAGCAAGAAAATTAGTCATTTTTTGTCTCTATATTAAATTAATCCACTTAATCAAATCTTCAACTTAAGCTACAATTAACAAAAATTTAAAATTACTTTTGTACTACCAAGGATGCCTTACATCCAAGACTTTCTGCCAAATTAGAAAATCGCAATTGAACCACTTCTCCAAATAAATCTTTATTATTCTTGGATATAGTAATTTGCAAAACATTTTTATCCTTAAATAATTTTAATTCACCCATAGTATTGTTCGTAGATCCTGACAACATAGCTCCAAAACGCATCGCTTTGCCCAATGTTTTTGCTAACATCAGATCATTTTTCTTTAAAATTAATAAAAAATCTTTAAAATAGCTTTTATTCCTTAAACTTTTATATCGATACAGCAAGGCAAAGGCGAGAAAAATGCGCCCACTATGGTCTAAACCACCCAGATTAGCTCTAGTAGCATTATCAAAACATACTTCTGCACGATAATCTGGATGTGCTCTCCAAGTCACATCGTGCAATAAACAGGCAGCCTTTACTAACCTTATAAATTTCAGATCATCTTGATCAAATATTGG
>Ga0315328_10001735_pt1 | contig 10187 bp, 8 predicted proteins | sample M120032315metaG_FD_203462 | JGI IMG/M metagenome (GOLD analysis project Ga0315328, IMG submission 203462) | Ammonia-oxidizing marine archaeal communities from Monterey Bay, California, United States - M1 200m 32315 | ecosystem: Environmental > Aquatic > Marine > Intertidal zone | place: USA... | reverse complement strand
TTTTTTTGCGTCAACTTTTACTAGTTTGTCCCGTTTGAGCCTTGAGAGCATGCCAGCCATTGATGCAGGCTTAAGTTCGAGTCTTTCTGCAAGCCGAGCAGCTATTACTTCTTCACCCTCGTCATTTGCTAGACGATAGATCTGTGTCAACGCATCGTCAGCTGCAACATTCGTAACTTGCTTTGGCATTGCGAGCTCCCTAATTACTTACAAACATATTTTACTGGTATTTATAGGATACGAGTTATGCCAATGCCTCGTGTTGGGGTACGCTATCGCCTCTCTCGACCATTTCGTTTTCGTTCCAAATCGTCGCTAATAACCGAAGTGTTTTCAATCGATTTTCAATACTAAATGTTGAAGTAGATATCATGAGTTCTGACGCCTGAGTCGTTTTGGTGAGCATTTCAAGGCCGGTTGATACATCCTCGGGTGTTCCAATAATTGAATTAGTAGGCATAGCCTTCGCTGCGGGTAGATCAGGATGATTTGCGGCGTCCTCGGGAGATATTAGGGGACCTCTTCGTCCTGTCCGCATACCGTATTTTCGGATTCGTCCAGGACCTGATTCCCATTCGGCTTCTTCGCGTGTCTCCGATACAATTACCGAAGCCGTAACCATGGTGTATGGCTCACTTAGCACTACAGACGGTTTGAAGCTTTCTCGATAGATTTCCACAGCCTGCAGAGTGCCACCAGTATCAAAATGATTTGCGAATACAAACGGTAGACCCAACATTCCGGACAGTTCAGCACTGAAGTTCGAAGAGCCAAGTAGGTATATATCTGGATACGTCGTAGCTGCAGGTGTGGCTGAAAGATGGTTCCACATCCCCTGATCAGCACGCTCATCTCCTAAGAGTCCCATGAGGTCGATCAAATTCATAGGGAAGTCTTGAGCATCTCTGTTGTCTGTAGTTCTTCGGAGAGCCGCGGCCGTGTGCTGATCAGAGCCCGGGGCTCTGCCTATACCAAGATCAATCCTGTTGGGGTGTAATGCCTCGAGTAAAGCGAATTGTTCCGCAATAACTAATGGGGCGTGATTGGGCAACATAACCCCTCCAGACCCGAGTCGAATACGACAGGTTTGAGAAGCCAGGTGTGCAATAAGGACAGCTGGATTTGTACTCGCAACAGTGTCCATATTATGGTGCTCAGCAACCCAGAAACGACGAAATCCTAGTTCATCCGCGCACTGTGCCAGTCGAGTAGCATTATCCAGGGCAACAGACGTTGTATCGCCATCTGTTGCCATTGCCAGATCTAAAACTGAAAGTTTAACTCTCTTCATGTGTTGATGATATTGCATCCTTTGATGCACGCGCGAGTTAACCTGGCGAGCTTTTAGATTGGGAGCTAATTTATCGTAACTTCTGCCGCGACCGGTATTCGAGTAGGTGCGACGGTACGTGAAATAATCCGTGTCAGTACAGCTACTCCAATGAGTACCAAACTTCCCATTACTACAAATGCTACTCGTTCCCCGGCTTTATCTGCCAGATAGCCAACCGGCCAACCGATCAGCATGAATGCAGCGAATGATAGTCCTATTAGTGAGCTGACTCTACCGAAGAATTTGGGGTCGCAATCGATGGCGATAATCGCGCTGTTTAGCGTTTGGAACATGCCCATACCAACTCCTGTAAGCAGGACCGGTATGATGACAATGGTATATGACGGGCTTAAACCAGTCGCAATGACGGCGACTCCCATAAGTGCAGCGCCAGCACTATAAATGTTCAGTGCTCGCTTAGAAGCCGCATAGCCCGCAACTGCGAGACTCGCCGCAAGGCCACCTACAGCTGTAACCGCTTGGAGCACTCCAAACTCTTTGGCGCTGGAATTTAGCTGATTTTCGAGTAAGCCTGGAAGAGCCGTTACTGATGACATTCCTATCATAATCATGAGAAAAAAGAAGACCATCATCCACCCAAGTCGAGGCTCTTGACGGAGGTATAAAACGCCCAACTTTACTCCAGCTAGAACAGATTCACCTTCTTTGTGCTCTATCGGTCTTGTATTGGGCAGTAGGAGCATGATAATGACACCAATAATGTTAAATGCGGCCATGGCGTAGTATGCGCCGGCTGCTCCAAAATAGGCAGCTGAAATCATGAGACCTCCGATAGCGGGTGCCCATATGCGGGTGGCGTTGAGGGCCACTTGGCTGAGAGCGATCGCATTTCCACGAAGTTGGGTAGGGACAATCTCAACCACCCAACCTTGTCGAGCCGGCATCATAAATGAAGAGGCAACTCCGAGAACAAAAGAATTTACTATCAGATGCCAAAGTTCTAGTACATCGAACAAGAGGAGTGTGCCATTTGCGAGAAAGACATAGGTCATAATGGTCTGAGAAATTAAATTAATGCGCTTTTTTGAAACTCGATCAGCGATTGCACCACCGATTGGACCAAGAAAAGTCATTGCTAGTCCCTGTCCTATCATTACAAGTCCTACGGCGCTATTTTGACCGGTCAGTTCAAATGCGACAATTGATTGAATAACCACATACATAAAAAATGACGTCATTGAGCTTAGTGAGCTAATCCAAAGCAGACGAAAATTAGTGTGTGCTAACGCGTCAAAAGAGTTTTTCATGTTACTTCAATCAATTGTTGACTGGGATACTTTTCATAAAGGTAGTCGTAAATCTTATTAGGCGCTCTTCGAATATTTTGGCCTGGAGTGTTCGATGATTAACGATATTTCAATGTTGATATATTGAATGAATAAGATCAGGATTAACTCAATCGGCCTAGTACCTGCTTGAGTATCATCTCGCCGACCGACAACACATACTGGAATCACGCTACTAAAATTTTGGAGCGGAGGACGGGGATCGAACCCGCGACATCCTGCTTGGGAAGCAGACGCTCTACCACTGAGCTACCCCCGCATATTAAACACTTTTCTCTTAGGAATGATACGCCAAGTCTTAATAATAATTCGTCGGAACCATATATCCCATAAACTGTGTCAACGAAATGTGTTAATTAGATATTAGATAATCTAGTTTCACATGTTAGGAGTCGTACAATATGAATTCTTCTGAAGAAACCAAGGCCGCATTTCAGCGATGGCTGGATGGGTTTAATGCCCGAGATAGTGACGCGATGATAGCTGAAATGCATTTTCCTCATCTCCGTCTAGCCAGGACCAAGTTTGATAGTTGGGACACTTCTGTAGATTGGCTTAGTGGTCACGATGCGTTGACCGAAAAACTTTTGGCCGAGGACTGGGATCATACGGATCTAATTTCAATGGAGGCAGTACAGGTGAGCGATGAGAAGGTTCATCTCGTGTTGCGACAATCTCGGAGAAAGAAAGATGGCACGGAATATAGTGGATTCGATACACTTTGGGTCTTCACAAAAGAGGATGGTCGCTGGGGGGCGAAATTGCGGTCGTCATTCTTGACGGCGAATGCGCAGCTTTATTCCTGATTGAGAGATCGCCGCTAGACGCGTACAGGTTTATTCTTTTTCAGATTGGAGAGACAATGTCAATTCTTGTCGATGAACGAACAACTTTCATTATTCAGGGAATCACAGGTCGTGAGGCCGTGACGATGACTCGTGAATGTCTAGATTATGGCGCTAAGGTAATTGGCGGGGTAACACCCGGTCGTAGCGGTCGAAAAGTACATGGTTTGCCAGTGGAGGATACGGTCAAGGCCTTTACAAGTCGAGAGCGCGTTGATGCCGCAGTTGTATCGGTGCCTCCGGCGTTTGCTGCTGACGCAGCCCTAGAGGCTATTGTTGCTGGTGTGCCGCTTGTAGTGATCGTTACTGAGCGAATTCCTCGTAAACAGGTGGCTCAGATAGTGGAAGTCGCTGAAAAATACGGAACTAGGATTATCGGTCCCAACTGTTTGGGCATTATATCTCCCGGTAAGTCCAGAGTAGGCGGACTGGGCGGTCAAGCCGAATCGTGCGCCCGAGCTTTTAAACCCGGTAAAATTGGCGTCATGTCACGCTCCGGTGGAATGACGGTTGAGATTGCCAATTCATTGTCTGAGGCTGGTCTTGGGATCTCGACAGCTGTAAGTATCGGTGGGGATCCGATTATTGGTTCATCATACGCCGAACTAATGCCTTTGTTTGATGCTGACGCGGATACTGAGGCGATTGCTATATATTCTGAGCCAGGTGGTCGAGCTGAGTATGAATTGGCAGAGTACATGGCTAAATCTGGTTCAACAAAACCAATCGTTGCTTTTATGGCAGGAAGATTCATTGATGAAATGCCGGGTATGCGATTCGGACACGCCGGCACGATTGTTGAGGGAAAAGCTGATACGGCAGCTTCTAAGATCACAAATCTACGTGGTGTTGGGATAACGGTTGCTGAACGAATCGGTGATATCCCAAATCTGTTAAAAGAAAAACTATCTGAAATATAGAGTGAGGATCACGATGTCAGATAACGCCGCAATTTTTATTCGAGTAGACATTCATGAGACAGTTCAGGACGACAGCGAACTTTGCAAACTGCTAATAGAGTCTTGTCCTGTTGATATATTTCAGGCGTCTGATTCAGGCGGAATAGAGACTATTGAGTCAAATCTGGATGAATGCACGTTGTGCGACATTTGTGTTGAGGCGGCACCCGGCAAAGTAGAGGTCGTAAAACTTTATCGGGGCTCGTGAGTCAAAACGCGTTTACTTGTTTGCTGTGGCGTAACTCACGCCACTCTTCTGCTGGTGCTTTGCCTCAGTTCGCATGCACTGTGTGCAGGTGTTTATCCGTTGCCATCGACCATCGATAAATACACGTTTGCGGTGTACGTTTGGCTTGAACATACGATTTCTTTTTTGTGCCTTGCGTTCCCAGTTTCCACCATGCTTGTATCGAACGGATCGACCGAAGACCGTTTTCTTATCGCACACGTCACATTTACCTGAAGCCATATCATCACCTTAACCTGCGTAGGAATTATTATTATTAGGGATCTATATATTACCTATAGTTCACCGCAACAGTCGAATCAGAGGGGGTTGGATTGTGAACGAACAACATATAAGCGTTGAGAAATTTCATGGGGCATTGGTTGTTGCCGAGCAATGGCTCACTGTAAACCGAGATGGTATTAATGCCATTAACGTCTATCCGGTGCCTGACGGAGACACAGGCACCAATATGTTATTGACTTGGCGCCAGGCCTTGGAATCGATTAAGGATACGGATGCACACACATTTAGCGAATTACTGAATAAGTTTTCACATGGTGCTCTGTTGGGAGCTCGAGGTAACTCAGGAGTTATTCTCTCCCAGATGATCGGTGGGTTAGCATCGGCACTGAGTGAGAGTCTTGATTCGATAAGTGTTTCGGATTTGTCACTTGGATTGCGAAGTGCGTCTGATAATGCCTACCGGGCGATCACAGAGCCAGTCGAAGGCACTATGTTGACTGTAATGCGAGAAGCGTCCACAGCCGCGGAGAACTCTACGGTCAATTTAGAAGCATTTCTAGAGGCTGTGGTAAGTGAGTCCTATGATTCGGTGGCAAGAACTCCAGAGTTATTACCTCGGCTCAAGGAAGCGGGCGTGGTCGATTCTGGTGGTATGGGCGTGGCTGTTATTCTCGAAGGTATAGCCATCGCGTTACTTGAAAGAGAGCTGCCGTCTGAGCCGGTGGTAACCGGCGAAATTAAGGTTGAGATGTCTGGCGTCGAGCATGAAGGCTACGGATACTGCACCGAGTTTGTCATGTTGGCGGATGTAGCCCTTAAGGATTTTGAGGAAGAACTTGTTGAGCTTGGTGGAGAATCTATTCTTGTCGTTGGGGATCCAGGCGCTGTACGAGTGCACGTGCACCTTGAAGACCCCGGACCAGCACTTTCGGCCGCAGTGAGTCACGGTGAAACAGTTTCTATCAAGATTGACAATATGCAAATTCAGCATGATAACTGGGCCGATCAGCAAAAGAGCGGCGGTAGTGCACCACAAGGAGTTATCCCATCCATAGGTTTAGTATCAGTAGTTCGTGGAGATGGATTAATTAATAACTTTCGAGAATTAGGGGCAAATATAATTATCGATGGTGGTCCAACTGGTAAAGCCTCTGCGGGAGAACTCATCGAAGCTGTCAATGGATCAGGATTAGAGCACGTTATTATTTTACCGAATGACAAGGATGTGGTGCTCGCTGCAGAACAGGCGGCAGAATCTGATCCTGATTTCATCAGAGTGATTCCTACTAGATCTGCTGTATCTGGCTTAAGTGCAGCGATGGCATATCTTCCTGAAGGAGATATTGATGAAATATGTGCTCTGATGAACGAATCGATCGAACTAGTCCAGTCAATTGAGGTTTCAAATTCAGTTCGCGATACCTCAGTAAATGGAATAGATATCCGTGTTGGAGCAGGAATTGGATTTCTCGACGGAGAACTAGTTGCGTCCGAGCCTTCACTTGCTGCAACATTATTGGAGGTACTTAAGCGGGGAGACGTATCTCAGTCCGAGATTATGACGTTATACACTGGGGACGGTGCTACACCCGAAGAAATCGAAAAAATAAGTGAAATGACCGAATCGCATTTTCCCTCGCTAGAATTGGATATAGTAGAGGGAGGACAACCGCTATATCCCTTTATAGCTAGTCTTGAGTGAGCGATTGCGTAGAAGAACTTATAACGTATTAGTCAGGAGACATAATGACACTAAGAATACTTACAGACACTGCAGCTGATATTCCAGATTCGTTAGCAGATGAGCTTGGAATAGGTTTAATCCCGTTGAATATCCATTTTGGTGATGAACAACTAAAAGATCGTCGAGATATTACGGGGGATAATTTCTTTCAGCGACTCGCCTCATCGGATGTCCATCCAACGACTTCTCAACCGTCTCCAGGAGAATTTGCTGAAGCGTATCAATCGCTCATTGATGATGGAGCAGATGAAATTCTATTTGTGTCTATTCATGGAAATCTTTCCGGGACATTGGATTCTGCTAAGCAGGCAATAGAGCTTGTTAATGGAGCAAGGATTGCTACCGTGGACACCAAGAGAGTTTCGTTGGCGCAGGGAATCCCAGCCATACGAGCGGCTGAGCTAGCTAACAACGGGGGAGGACTTGACGAAGCAATTGCTCTTGCTGAAGATGTTATAGGCCGCACTAAATCATTAGTCATCGCTGACACGCTTGAATACCTAAAAAAAGGTGGGAGACTCACTCAGAGCCAGTACCTGCTTGGCTCGATGTTACGAGTTAAGCCAATACTGGGGGTAGTTGAAGAACCACCCTATGTCACTATCGCTACGCGCGTCCGAACTTTGAAGAAGGCGCTTGAGACCATGGTTAATATGGCCAACGAGGATGAGATTGAGTGGGCGAGCATTGTGCATGGTCAAGGTCAAGAAAACGCTGAAATTGTTCAGACTCTGATGAAGCCACATGTTGGGGAGGTCCCAATATACGAAATAACGCCAGTTTTGGGTGTGCATTTGGGACCTGGAACGGTGGGACTTCATTGGACATCCGCTAAGAGCTAGGGGCTAATCCGTGGCCACGGATTTAGCTTGGTTATGGTCGCTGCTTCAGCGGGAAGGACAGGCTGGAGCGACTAATTTAATCTCTGGTGGGATTGATGCAGCGATGCGTGCTGCCATACGAGGCGAATCACGCGACTCCGTAGTCAGAAGAATTTATCGCCATCTTCCAGCGTCCGGCTATGCTGTACTTGGTCTAGATGATCGAAAACTCTGGCTACAAAGAGCTCTGGCTACGATTGAAATTGCGCGTTCGTCTGAAAATATGAAAACGATTACGTCGGTTAAGTCGGACAAACAAAAGAAAGCGGTATCTGCAAAGTCAAAAAAAGAATCGCCTGCGCGGGTGCGGAAAAGTCAAATAGCTCCAGGTGAACTTGGACTTGACGCTCCTCTTAGTGATGCAGCATCCGGGTTATCGCAGAGTGATCTGAAAAAATTGAGCACGAGTAAGAGCATCGTCACAATTCGTGATGCGCTGTTCTATTTCCCACGAACGCATAATGATTATTCTTCTATCGTCCGAAAGGCAACTGACCTAATCCCTGACAAAACGCAAACGTTTAGAGGTGTAGTCAGAAGGACATACGTTAGGAAGACAAAAAGAGGATTATTTTTTGCGGAAGCTGTATTGAATGATTCGGAGGGCAGACCGGTCAAGGCGATATGGTTTAATTTATTTCGGACGCAGGGGCAAATAGCTCAGAGACTACCTGTTGGAAGTGACGTCGCTTTAGCAGGTAAGGTGAGATTAAAGTCGAAATCTTTTGAGTTCCAGGCGCCAGAAATTGAGAGATTAGATTCGGACGTAGATCAGGGTAAAGTGGCTGGTCGACATGCTCCTGTTTATAGCCTGACAGAAGGCATATCCCAGCAAAAGTTACGATCAGCACTATCGCGTATTCTCGAGAAATTTGCTAATCGTATCGAAGATCCACTTCCAGAGGAAATCCGAGAAAGGCAACATTTAGTCCCGCTGAGACAAGCTGTAACAGATTGGCACTATCCGGCATCAGATGAAACACGGAGTGCGGCTCAGCGGCGCATTAGCTTTGATCAATTGTTGATTAATCAACTTCAGGCTATCGGGAGGCGTCAAGATTGGATTCAAGGCCGGGCTCTTGAATTGGGTGAAGAATCAGCAACCAAGGCTTTCATCAATTTTCTCCCGTTTCCATTGACGGGCGCCCAAACACGATCTTTATCAGAGATTAGGATGGACTTAACTAAGTCAGCACCAATGGCTCGGCTTTTAGAAGGTGATGTAGGGTCGGGTAAAACGGTTGTCGCTTTGGCGGCTATGCTTTCTGCAATAGAATCCGGAACCCAGGCCGTGCTAATGGCGCCGACTGAGGTTCTTGCTGAACAACATTACCGCACCATTTTAAAATTGCTTGCAGACAAAGAGGCTGGATCTGAACTTCTTCAAGGAATGGTTGATACACCCGGATTTGATAGACCCCTTCGGGTTGTGCTCCTCACGGGCTCAACAAAAGGCAAGGAAAGGACAGCCGCAATTGAATTGTTGAAGCATGGCGGTGCCGATATTGCAGTTGGGACACACGCACTAATTCAGGAAGGGGTGGACTATTTCAGGCTTGGGCTAGCTGTTGTAGATGAGCAACATAGATTTGGAGTTATGCAGCGAGCTGCATTGAGGAAAAAAGGTCAAGTAGTAGGGGTCGGTGGCACGACAACTCCACACCTGTTGGTTATGTCGGCTACACCGATACCTCGAACTCTACGATTAGCGTCCCGCGGTGATTTGGCGTTTAGTAGGCTTGATGAATTGCCAGCTGGCCGCAGCCCCGTGGCGACGAAATTTGTTCAGGGATTAGAGCGTCTTGAAGCGTACGCGCAGATACGAAAGGAAGTCAGTGAAGGACGACAAGCGTTCATAATATGTTCGCTGGTTGAGGGATCAGATAATATTCAGGCCCGTGCAGCAACTGATGAATTTGAGCGGTTACGGACCGAAGTTTTCGCGGATATATCTGATTCAATTACATTGGTTCATGGGCGTATGTCACCGACAGAAAAAGACGCAAGAATGCGGTCCTTTTCAGAGGGAAAATCTTCGATTCTGGTTGCGACCTCGGTGGTTGAAGTTGGTATTGATGTACCGAATGCCACCGTGATGCTGATTGAGGATGCTGATCGTTTCGGTTTGTCCCAATTACATCAATTCCGGGGTCGTGTCGGCCGTGGTCTGGATGCGGCCTATTGTTACTTGGCGGCTGATGCTCCAACGGCAGATGCTGAACAACGTTTGAATACGCTGGAGGTTAACACTGACGGGTTTAAGATCGCTGAAGCTGATTTAGAATTTAGAGGACCAGGTGAGCTATTCGGGGTCGAACAGAGTGGTGAGGGGGTCACAAACCTCTTCGCTGCAGCACTTCTTGATATTGAACTAATTTCTGCGGCTAAAGAAGAGGCAGAAATATTGCTAGAAAAAGACCCGGGCTTGAAGGACACTCCACACCGACTGCTTAGGTACCAAGTCCCAACGATTCAAGACGGGAATCTTGTTATCGGGGAAGTTCACTAAAGAGATTACGTGTCCCCGTTACTCGAACTCTTTTAAGACAGTTTCAAGTATTTCGAAAGCATCATCTAACTCACTCTCAGTTATCACCAGTGGCGGCATTAGGCGGATAGCGTTCGGGCGAACAGGATTGGCGAGCA
>Ga0315328_10001730_pt1 | contig 10199 bp, 10 predicted proteins | sample M120032315metaG_FD_203462 | JGI IMG/M metagenome (GOLD analysis project Ga0315328, IMG submission 203462) | Ammonia-oxidizing marine archaeal communities from Monterey Bay, California, United States - M1 200m 32315 | ecosystem: Environmental > Aquatic > Marine > Intertidal zone | place: USA... | reverse complement strand
TAGAAGCGGCTTCCAAAGATGAAAGAGTAAAAAACTTAGTCCTTCGTCTTGATAATATCTCTGGAACAGGACAGGCCGTTTTGTACGATGTAGGTTTAGCATTGAAGAAAGTTAAAGATTCAGGGAAAAGAATTATTGCTATTGGAGATGACTATTCTGAAAGCGGATATTACCTAGCTTCTTTTGCTGATGAAATAATAATGAATAATGAAGGTTCGATTCTTATTGACGGATTTGGAAGAAGTAAAATGTATTACAAATCTTTCTTAGATAAACTAAAAATAAGCTTCAATATTTTTAGAGTAGGAACTTTTAAATCAGCTGTAGAGCCCTATTTAAGAGATAATATGTCTGAAGCAGCTAAAGAAGCTAACTTGGCTTATTTAGATATTTTATGGTCATCTTGGGTTGAAGTAGTCAGTAAAAATAGATCCTTAACTCCCAACGGTATTCAATACTTAGTGGATAATACCGATAAATTAGTTAAAAAATCGGGCAAGGGAATTGCCGAAGCCTTTTTTCAATATGGCATGGTTGATAAGCTTCTAAGTAGAATTGAGCAACGCGAATATCTACTTGAATTATTTGGCGAATCAGAATCAGGTGATTCATTTAATCAAATTTCAGGGGGCAGCTATTTTCAATTAGTGCAAAACGAAAAGGATACAAAGGACTCTGAAAATAGAATTGCGGTTGTTGTTGCTAGAGGAACCATTGTAGATGGAGAACAACCCCCTGGTCTCATAGGGGGTGATTCCACTTCAAGAATAATTAAAGATGCTCATGAAGACGAAAATGTTAAAGCCATTGTCTTAAGAGTAGATTCTGGAGGGGGAGGTGTTTTTGCCTCCGAGATTATTAGACAAGAATTAGTCAAAGCTAAAGAAAAGGGAATAAAAGTCGTTGCCTCTATGAGCAACGTTGCCGCCTCCGGTGGGTATTGGATTTCAGCAAATGCTGATGAGATATGGGCATCACATAACACCATAACAGGGTCTATTGGAATTTTTGGAATGGCGCCTAGTGTTGAAAAGAGCTTAGATCATGTCGGTATCCATACGGATGGTGTTTCAACAGGCAAACTAGATGCAGATTTTGATCCTACTAAAAGCTTAGATCCGATGTTAGCAAATATAATTCAAGCGGAGATTGAATACGGATATGATCAATTTATTAGTTTGGTTAGTGAGTCCAGAGGAATTGATAAAAAACAAGTTGATAAGATTGCACAAGGTCGTGTTTGGGCAGGAAAAACAGCACTAGAGCTAGGTTTGGTAGATAAGCTTGGCAATCTAAAAGATGCTGTAGATAGAGCTGCTGAATTAGCTGGGATTGATAACTTCAAAACCTTTTATCCCGCTGAAGAGCTAGACTGGAAACAAAAACTCTTAAGTTCAATCTTTTCAATTAGTGGAGGCATTATCCCTGAAAGTATTAAAGAAAACTTTCTTGTGAAGAAGTCCCTAAAAGCTTTAAGTGAGATGGAAAGCTTTAATGACCCAAAAGGAATTTATGTCAGATGCGAGGATTGCTAGACCTCTGAGATAAGAGCTCTCGTACTAAAGAAGGAGATAATTTCTTCTTCTTTTCCAAAGAAAATTCATCAAGTTCTGAAAGCAACCTAAGAAGGTCTGACAGGTTCCTAGACGTGTAAGTTAATATATATTTAACCGTCTTCTCTTCAAGTTCAATTCCCTTTCTTGCGGCAGATTGCAGCAATGCTTCTATTTTCTCATTTTCTGTAATCTCTGGAATCTCTACTGCTGTAAAAGCTGATAACCTAGACCGCAGATCTTTCAGCGTTACCCCGAGATCCTGAGCAACGCAGTTAGAAGAGAAAATTAGTTTAGTTTCATTGATAAGACTTTGATTGATAAGATTAAAAAGAGCGCTTTCCCAATCTTCCGAATCTCTTAATTCACTAACATCTTCTATAAATACAGCATTCATTTGATCAAGCCCTTCGAGAATGGTTGATTCATTTATTCTAGGATCAGAAAGAGCAATAAAAGCCGTATTCAAATTTTGTCTTAAAAAATCCTTGTTCAGTGCATGCATCAAATAACTTTTTCCTACTCCTGATCTACCCCAAAGAAGAAAAGAGTTTGAGATAGAAGAGGATTCCATTATGTTACTCAAGATGCTTAAAGCAATATCGGTTGAATTACATCTTATAAAGTTTTCCAGACTGACGGACTCATCTAATTTAATATCAAGAAATAATTGCTTTGGATCTTTGGTACTAGTCATAGAATCTGCTTAAAGATTTCTTTGCCTTCCTTCCTCATATAAGAAGTTAAACTTAGTATTATATAAAGAAGTACTCCTCCCATAGCTAGCAACTCTAAGTAGATAGGAATTAATTCAAAAGAAGCCCTTAATAAAATAATTATAAATAAAGCTATAGTCCAACCAGTGTAGTGTTTTCCCCATTTATTAGGCAAGGATTCAGAAGATTCAAAAAGTAATAAATAAAGCATAGAGCCTATTAAAATTAATCCATCTCTACTTAACATTGTATAAACGAACCACAATGGAAGCTTCTCTGTAAAGGCTAAAGCAAGCAAAGTGCCAATTATCAAAAATTTATCAGCCAGGGGATCTGCGAATTGGCCAAATTCACTTGTCCAATCATATTTCCTAGCTAAGAAACCATCTAGACCATCAGATAATCCTGCAATAATAAACAGCATAAGGGCCAACAAATCATTGCCTTGATATATATAAATACTAACCGGTATGACTAATAAAAAACGAATAGTTGTAATTAAATTAGGTAAAGCTGAAATCATCAGGATCTTTTCTTAAAAATAAAATTAAATTCTTCTTTATCTTCTCCACCTGGTGAAGATTCAAATTCTCTGCTAGCAATCATTATACTTTTGAAATCTAGTTTTGTTCCTAAAATACGAACTGAAAGGTTAATGTCATCATTTTCTATTGATAGTAAATTAAGATTCTTAACTAAAATATTTTTGTCAAGATTGTTTAATACTTCTATTAGGGTTTCTTGATCTTTAATATTCCTAATTTTTATTTGAATAGTGGCCTCGGTCTGGTTATTAATAAGTAATTGAGTTCTACTATTAATAAAATTAATTAACTTATTCGTTGCTACTTCAAGCTTATCAGCTCCTTTACTTACAGAACTAATACAATACGACTTGTCTAAAAGTATTCCAAAATCATCTCTATTAAAACACACCAACCAATGTCTTAAATTATACCTTCTAGCAATCCTCTTTATAAAGGCATCATTGGATAAAGGATTCAAGATATCTAGTAGATTTAAATCGACCAAATCCATAGAAGGAAAAGCTACATCAAAAAGTCTAATTGAAGATACATTCTTAATTTCTTGTTTAGCTTTACGACAAGATTCATAAGAGATCTTATCTTGCACTGAAGAACTATTTTCTTCAGAAAGGCATGGTAAATACACCAATATTGTTGAACTCTGTCCTATCCAAAGAGGCAAGTTGTTTTCTATTAATGCTTCTCTAATTAGACCACCATTAAAAGAAAAATTACCCTGCAAGGCCCCTTCTTCATCATTCCCTAATCTGTATTCACTCACGTATCTTTGTGGATCCTTAAATAACTTATTAGAGCTTAAGTTGTCCAACTTACTTGAAGAACCAGAAATATTTACTATTAAAATACTTAAAGCATCTGATATGCCATTATCAATAGAGACCTGATCAGACCCTTCTAGATATACGCTAACATCATAAGAACCCTTTAAACCAAAAGTTTCTTCAGTAAATATCTGATTACTGAAGGTGAACATTAATAGTAATATATAAAAAAATTTATGCATTTAATAAATAACTAGCAGAACTCTTCTCTGAAGGTTGATAAAATAATGCAAAATCACACCTAAGTCGATGACTTCAAAATTTAAAGACAATAATCCTCCAATAAATTACAAAGATGCGGGCGTTGATGTCGAAGCCGGACACAAACTTATAGAGGCAATAAAACCTTATGTTGCCAAAACAAAAAGGCCTGAAATTCTATCTGGGCTAGGTTCGTTCTCAGCACTAAGCAGAATGCCTAAGCACATAGAAAATCCGCTGCTTGTTACATGTACCGATGGAGTTGGAACAAAAATTGAGATAGCTCGAAGCATGAAGCAATTCCAAACTATAGGTATTGATCTTGTAGCCATGTGCGTTAATGACCTTATTGCTTGTGGAGCGGAACCTTTGATGTTCTTAGATTATTATGTAACGGATAAATTAAAAGTTGAGATAGCTAGTGAGGTTATAGAAGGAATAGCCGAAGGATGCTCAATCTCTAATTGCTCTTTGGTGGGTGGTGAAACTGCAGAGCACCCTAATAGTTTTCCTGAAGACAGTTTTGACTTAGCTGGATTTGCAGTTGGTGTTGTTGATGAAACAAAAGTGATTGGATTAAAAGGAGCAAGAACTGAAGATAAATTAATAGGCATTTCTTCAAGTGGCTTGCATTCTAACGGATTTTCTTTAATCAGGAAGCTCATCCAAGAAAGAGAAGTAAACTTGGAAGATAAAATTAATGCTCTTTCTTTAGGAGAGATTCTGCTTAAACCTACTAGTATTTATGTTAAAGATATTCTTGTCTTAAAAGAAAAAATAGATATCTCTGCCATTGCTCACATAACAGGTGGTGGATTCTACGAAAATATACCAAGAATGCTAAAGCCTTCTGACAAGGCTCTAATAGAATTCAACTTTGAGGATTGGCCTTCAAGGAACTTATATGAATGGATAGACTCTAAAGGAGTTAACAAAGAAGACATGTTAAGTACATTTAATTGTGGAGTAGGAATGGTTATAGCTGTAAGACAAGATGAAATAGAGGTTGCTCTAGATTCTCTTAATAAAGATGGTCAATTTGCTAAGATCATTGGCGACGTGCAAGAAAAAGAAAAAAACGATCTTGATATTCAATTTATTTAATTATTAATCAACTATGTTCTCTTTTGCTGTCTTTATTTCAGGTAATGGGTCCAACCTACAAGCCATAATAAACGCTACAAATAATAACCAGATAGATGGAAAAATTTGCTGTGTCTTAAGCAATAAAAAAGAAGCTTTTGGTTTGGTTAGAGCAAAAGAAGCCAATATTCCTACTATTGTTATTGAACATCAGAATTTTAAAACACGAGAAAAATTTGAAACAGCCATACTTGATTCTCTTAAATCTTATCAGGTTGATCTTATTGTTCTTGCTGGTTTTATGAGGATTCTAAGTCCTGTTTTTATTAAGCCCTACCTTGGAAAGTTAATGAACATACATCCTTCTCTACTACCAAAATATCCCGGTCTCAATACCCATCAGAAGGTCATAGATAATCACGACACCCAACATGGTGTAACCATTCACTTTGTGGATGAAACTTTGGATGGAGGGCCAATATGTGCTCAGTCAATCATGAAAGTAGAATCTAATGATATTGATGTATTAAAAAATAAGATCCATAAATTAGAACACGAACTCTATCCCAAAGTGATACAAAGCTTTGTTAAAGGAGAATTAAAACTATTGAAAGGAAAATAATAAGTTACTCAAAAATGAAAAAAATAATTACTCTCCTGATTTTTCTTACTTCTATTAATATCTTTTCCTCCGAATTGACTGAAATTAAAGGCTCTATAGCAATCCTAACCTCAGAGATAGGCGAAATGGAAGTATCCATGACTAAAAATGAAAAGGGCTATTGGACACTAAAGAGTTATCTCGATGGGGGAAGAATAGTCCAAAGAAAAGAGGAAGAGCTATTTATACTTGATAGTACAGGAATCAAGCCAACCTCTTACTCATTCAATCAGAGAATTTTATTCACTAGATTAAAATCTACAGCTCAATTTGATTGGGATAATAAGACTGTTAGTTTTAAAGAAGGAAAAAAAGAAGGAAAAGTATCTTTAAAAAATAAAACTCTAGGACCTAGTACGGCACAACTCCAACTGAGATTAGATTTTAAAAATCTAGACCTAGATAACCTACCTCCTGAAATTATTTACAACGTTTATTGGAAAGGAGAAGTAAAAAAAAGAAGCTATACAATATTAGGAACAGAGAATGTCAAAACTCCAATGGGTGAATTCTTGTCCTACAAAGTTGGTAGGACTTTCCCTGAAGGAAGCGAGAGGTCTCAAACTTTCTGGCTGGCTCCTGAACTCGATTTTTCGGTTATTAGAATTCTTAATGTTGATGGAAGAAAAACAGATATCAAAATTAAAACATTTAAAATAATAGATTAAGCCTTAGGTAAGGTAACTCCCTTTTGACCTTGGTATTTTCCACCTCTGTCCTTATAACTAACTTCGCAAACTTCATCTGATTCAAGGAATAACATTTGCGCAACACCTTCATTAGAATAGATCTTTGCTGGTAAACTAGTTGTATTAGAGAATTCTAAAGTCACATGCCCCTCCCATTCAGGCTCAAGAGGTGTAACGTTAACTATAATTCCGCAGCGGGCATAAGTAGATTTGCCAAGACAAATAGTTAGAACATTTCTGGGAATACGAAAATACTCAACTGTTCTGGCTAAAGCAAAAGAGTTAGGAGGAATCACGCAAACATCCCCTATAACATCTACAAAGCTTTTTTCATCAAAATGCTTTGGATCAACCGTAGCTGAATGAATGTTAGTAAAGACCTTAAATTCATTAGAACATCGGACATCATATCCATATGAAGAAGTTCCATAAGATATAAGCTTAGTATCATTTTCTCCAGTTCGAACTTGGTCTGACACGAATGGCTCAATCATTCCTGTTTCAGAAACCATCCTCTTGATCCACTTGTCAGATTTTATTGCCATAAAAAAACCAGATATTTAAATTTTAAACTTAAGGTATGATACTTATCTGTATCCGTTAAAAAAACCTAATTTTTAAAAGTAATGAAAATAATTCAATATTTCTTATTATCACTTGCCTTAATTATCAGTTCTTCTTTGTGGAGTGAAGAAAATCTTAGCATGATGGAACTATATAAAGACCTTCATTCAAATCCAGAACTTTCCTATAAAGAGGAAAAAACATCAAAAAAACTAGCTTTACTATTACGTAAGCTTGGATATGAAGTAACGGAGGGTATAGGAGGATATGGTGTGGTAGCCCATCTAAAAAATGGAATTGGAAAAACTATACTTATAAGAGCAGATATGGACGCCTTGCCCGTAGAAGAAAAAACCGGAGCCAGTTATGCCAGTAAAGTAAAAAGCACTAATCAGGTAGGTCAAGAAGTTTTTACTATGCATGCTTGTGGTCATGACATACACATGACGGTCCTTATGGGAACCGCAAACTATATGGCAAAAAATAAGGAAAAATGGCAAGGAGATTTAATATTAGTCCTTCAGCCTGCTGAAGAGGTAAGTGGTGGTGCAAGAAACATGATTAAAGATGGTCTTTTTAAGAAATGGCCGAGACCTGACTACAACCTTGCCTTACATGTTAGTGCTGACATGCAAGCTGGCAAAATAGGATACCTCCCTGGATGGGCTATGGCCAATGTTGATTCTGTAGATATAATAATTAAGGGAATTGGCGGCCATGGGGCTTACCCTCATAAAACCAAAGACCCAATAGTTTTAACTGCCCAAATTATAAATAGCCTCCAAACCATAATTAGCAGAGAAATAGGTCCTATAGAACCGGCCGTATTAACTGTTGGTTCTGTACACGGCGGTACTAAACATAACATTATACCAAACGAAGTAAGGCTTCAATTAACTCTCCGCTCTTATACAGATGAAGTGAGGAGTAAGACCATTAGCTCTATCAAAAGACTAACAAGAGGTTTGGCTATTTCAGCGGGAATACCTCCAGATCTTTACCCAGAAGTAATTTTAAAAGATGAATATACTCCTGCTGTATTTAATAATCCTGATTTAGTACAAAAACTAGAATCTAGTTTTAAAAAATCTATCGGCTCTGAAAATATTTTCAAAACTTCTCCAGTTATGGGAGGAGAAGATTTTGGAATGTATGGAAGAGATGAGCCAATCATTCCTACCGCTATATTTTGGCTTGGAGCAGTGAATAAAGATGTTTTTGAGGAATCTAAAAAAGAAAATATACCCCTCCCCTCGTTGCACTCCGACTTATTTTTGCCTGACGCAGAGCCAACAATTAATACTGGCATAATAGCCATGAGTCAGGCTGCTATTGATTTATTCAAAGAAGAGCTATAAAGCACCTAAATGCTTAGGTTTAATAAATCTTGATAGGACAAAACCAGTTGCAAGCCAATTTAAAGATTCAGCTCCTATTAATATTAAACTCCAAGTAACATCTTCTAAAGAAGACCAAAACACATCTATTTGGTTGTAAATCGCAAAAATAGTTCCTACGAGATAAATAAACAATATTCTTTTCCTTGGTTTATCCAATAACGGCATTACCTTATTTAAGATCCAAGTAAGAACAAAGATAACCAAGAACTTCAAGAAAAAACTATAGATGTATTCAGTGCGTGTTATTTCACTCCCTACCAATTGAAAAGTATTGACCAAAAAAACTGAGTTTATAGCTATGGTGTAACCCAAAAAACCTAGAGTAAAATTACATACGGTTGCTAATAGTATTCCGATAAATACCATTTCCTAAATCGTCTCTTTTAAATTCACTCTACCGCTAAAAGCATGCATTATTGTTCCCCTATCAACGTATTCCAATTCCCCTCCCAGAGGTACACCTTGTGCCAATTTTGTTAAATCTAGATTCTCTACATCTTTTAAAGCATCATAAATAAAATGAGCCGTTGCTTCTCCCTCTAATGTTGAATTAGTCGCCAAAATTATCTCGCTAATTTCTCCTGACCTGACCAATAAGAATAATTGGTTCAAACCTAATTGTTCGGGGCCAATGTCATCTATAGGAGAAAGATGTCCGTGTAAGATAAAGTATCTTCCTCTAAATTGATTGCTTTGCTCTATGGCAAAGACATCTGCAACTGACTCTACTACACAGATAACTTCTTTATCTCTTTTCTCATTCTTGCAAATTGAGCAAAGATTATCTTCGGAAAATATTCTGCATTTTTGGCATTGTCCAACGGAGTCTAGTGCCAGGCGAAGAGCCTCTGATAATATCTTGCCCCCCTCTCTTTCTCTTTCTAATAGGTGTAGAACCATTCTCTGGGCTGATTTTGGACCAACCCCTGGTAAGCATTGAATAGATTCAATTAAACCATCTACGAGAGGACTTACTTTACTCATTCAGAGTTCCAAGGTTCTATTGAAGAATCAACCACTTTTCCACCTAACGAGTCTAATAGTATTTTTACATTTGGATCTTCCTTAATTGCTTTCTCCGCATCATTCTTAATCTTATTTCTTTCATCAGTCTTTATTGTATTAGGCGAAATGCGAGGACCCTCACCTGATTCAAAAAATAAATTACATTCGGACCCTAAAAAATTAGAGACGCTTTCTTGTAATCTCTGCCTGTGTTTACCACTAAACAGATCAAGTTTCTCTTCTGGCATAGAGAGGTAAATTATTGAATCATCTGTTCTTACAAAAGAACAATGGGAAGCAAGCTGTTTTGTACCAAGATCTAGGTCTAATAACTTAAAGGTATCGTTCCAACTAGACCTGTCTAACTTAATATTAACAATACTAGATTCGTTCTCCGGAGAGTCCTCTTTAACCAATTCAGGTTCAGGATTTAGTAAATTCGTCTCCTTGGATTCCGTGTCTTTTTTAATTCTATGGTTTTTAAATGCAGATTTGTCTTCCCGATCTGTAGCAAGGCTCTTTTTTTCCTGTTCTTTGCTAGCGGTTACAGATTTATTGGGTTTTTTTTTAGGAATATCTATTTCTTTATTTTTAGGTACAAACGCTAACATTCTTAATAAAGCCATTTCAAAACCGCTAGCTATATCCGGAGCAAGATCCATATCTCTCTTTGCAAGCAAACCAATTTGGTAGAGTATCTGCACTTCTTCCAAAGTAAGTAAATTCGACAATAAGATTATTTCTTCTTTTCTTGCGTCTATATCTAAGAGACTTTCTGGAGATATTTGTGCTACTGCTAAATACTGAATTGTTTCTAAGAGAAGATCCATTAATCTTAAATAATCAATACTTAACTGGCTTATTTCATTTAATTGCTCCAATAACGCTTTCGCATCATGAGAAACTATTGAATTTAACAATTCATTGACATGATCGAAGGTGAGCGTACCTAACATTT
>Ga0315328_10001719_pt1 | contig 10226 bp, 22 predicted proteins | sample M120032315metaG_FD_203462 | JGI IMG/M metagenome (GOLD analysis project Ga0315328, IMG submission 203462) | Ammonia-oxidizing marine archaeal communities from Monterey Bay, California, United States - M1 200m 32315 | ecosystem: Environmental > Aquatic > Marine > Intertidal zone | place: USA... | reverse complement strand
ATACCGTTAATCGGAAGAAAGTGATTTAATAGTGGATAGAAAATATTTTACTGAAAAGAAAACTGGTAAAAAGGCATTAGGTACACATACCGTATGTTGTAATCAAGTAAAAGATAGACATATATTAAATAAGAAGAAACCTCATGAATGGAAGTTAATAGAGGATTTTTGTGAGGAACATTTGATGCATTATCCTAATTGTGAAACCATCACACCCATATGTTGTAAAAAATGTGGTAGACTTTTAGAATATAAATCTACACTTAATGATAGAACATATGGCCGTAGTAAGAAAGTTCAAGTTGAGGAATAGAATTATAAATAGTAATGATACTTTATATGAGATATTGGGTTCAATGCGAATAGTAGATGCGGATGAAGAAGGTATTGATGTATGGAAAGAGAGGTACGGAGCAGATAATTTATTACGACACGATGATATGTATTATTTTTGTCGGAAAGTGATAGATGCTGAATTTGAAGATATTTAAGTTTTTTATGGTATAAAAATCTATTTATATAAGAGAATATTATGAAACTAAATAAAGATGATATGATAGATGCAATGGGATTTTTAAATTTCCTAATAGAAAGGAATTTAATTAGTCCCGAAGAAGTGCCTCAATCTGATGAACAACTTAGGGATTGGTTTAAACAAGTGAGAAGTAATATAGATAGAACTGAAGCTATATTGATGTGGATGAATAAGGATAATTTACCACAGGCATAGTTGTGGATGAAAAATTAAAGTTATATACCTTAAAGAAACTTAAAAAACAAATAGAATTTTTAAGATTAGAGTTACAAGAAACTCAATACGTTTTTGAAAAGGCATTAACAGAGTTTAATCGTGATTTTTCAGATACTTTAGAAAAGGGTAAACCAATTAATCCTCAAAAGATACAAATTACAGATCAAGAAGAAAAAGAATGTAATACTTTATTTAGAAGAATAGCCACACGAACACATCCAGATAAATTGAATAATGATAGTGAGATAGAAGAAAGAGATAAGAAAAGACTTGAAGAATTATATAAAAAATCCAATGACGCTTCTGAAGAAGGAGATTATGATACATTGGTAAAGGTGGCGGGTGAATTAGGATTTGAGGATGTAACCGAAAATGAATTTTATTTAGAAAAATCTGTTTCTAAGTTGAGTGATAAAATAAAACATTTACAAACCACTTACGCGTGGGTTTGGTATCACGAGAAAAATACAGATAGAAAAGAAAATTTAAAACAACACATAAAAAGGACTTATGCATGAGACATAAAGATAGAGTTGAGCAAATTGTAGATACAATAAAAAGACTAATCTCTCAATTTAAAGATGCGAGAGATTCAGAAAATTGGGCGGTTATTAGTAAATTAATAGATGATTTAGAAAACCAAACAGATTTTTTAGACAATTTTATCGATTTGGAAGAGGACGAATAACATAACTATCCTATATATACTATATTTATTAGTAACATTATAGGAGAGATATTTTGTTTTTAGAAAAGATTAAGTTTTTTATACCTTTGCTGGGATTTACCGCATTGTTTGTCGCAGGAAACGCGGCATTCTTCTCAGTATTTGGGTTAAGTAAATTATTTGCTGGAGCCACACTATCAGTTGTATTTATGGCTAGTAGTTTGGAGTTAGCTAAATTGGTTACCGCCGCATATCTATATAGGTATTGGGGAATAATCAATACATTCATGAAAACATATTTGTTAGTGGGTGTAGTTACTTTAATATTAATAACAAGTGGTGGTATATTTGGATTCTTATCTAATGCATACCAAGGAGCCACAATAGAGTTTGAGAAACAATCAACAACTCTATTGTACAAAGAAGATAGATTAGTACAATTAGAAGAAGATAAAGTATATCTTAAAGATGAATTAGAACAATCTATTGCTACATTACCAGACAATTATCCTACAGCGAAAAGAAAACTTCGTGAGGAATATAATCCAAAAGTATTAGAGATTAATGACCAGATATTAGGAATCAAACAAGAGATTGGTGATTTAAAAGTAGGATTAATAGAAACAGGTGTTGATGTAGGGCCAGCTATTTATTTGGCACGTGCCTTCGGAACTGATATAGATACTGTTGTAAAGTTCTTTATCTTTGTTCTTATCTTTGTATTTGATCCTTTGGCTGTTAGCTTAGTAGTGGCGTATCAAGTAGCATTAACTGGTGGAGTTCGTAAATATGAAGTCCCAGAAAAAAAGATAGTTGTTAAAAAGAAACCAAAATCAATTAAGAAAACTACTTGGAAGAAGGAAAAAGTAAAGGAATTAGAACCAACACCAGAAGAAGAAGAAGAACTCGCTCTTAGGAATAAAGTAAGGCGTGGTGGTATAGGACAAGGTAAAACTTAAATAAAATGTATTTAGAAGAAGTAAAGAGATATTTATATATGGTTGATTACGAGATTAATCATATGACTTATAAGTTGAAGTTAACATATAACAGAGTAGGGCGCACAAACTTTTTTTGTTCGCCCTATTTTTGTTTATTTTAGTTAGAGAGATATTTACTATTGAATAGAATAAAGGTTTCACCTCGGGAATCTATCTTTACGGAGAAGATAGTTGGTTGGGCGACAATACCAAGAATTGTCATAATATGTAATAAACAAACAGGAGACGTTTTATGAAAACGAAACGTAACTTAATCTCGCTGTTGGGTATTTTACTGTTACCAGCTGCAATTTTTGCACAAGGTCTATCAGGTAAAGTAACCGACGCAGGTACAGGTGAACCCCTGGTTGGAGCAAATGTAGTTGTTGAAGGAACGGATTTGGGTACTGCCTCTTTAGAGGATGGCACTTATTCAATCCAGGTTGGTGATGGTTCTTATACAGTTACAGCTTCAGTTATTGGGTACGCATCTTCCACGGCATCTGTTGATGTTAGTGGTGATGCAACACTCGACTTTGGATTATCAGTTTCCGCTGTCGAGTTATCGGCATTAGAAGTGTTAGCTTCTCGTGCTGGTGGAAAGACACCTGTTGCTTATACTACTGTAGATAAAGAAGAACTTGAATTTCGTCTTGGTTCGCAAGACTTACCAATGTCTTTGAATACTACACCAAGTGTATATGCAACTCAACAAGGTGGTGGTGCGGGGGATGCTCGTATCAATGTTCGTGGTTTTAATCAACGAAATATTGCTGTAATGATTAACGGTGTTCCACAAAATGATATGGAAAACGGTTGGGTCTATTGGTCTAACTGGGATGGTGTAGCTGACGCTTCACACTCTATCCAGATGCAACGTGGATTATCGGCTGTCAATTTAGCAGCTCCTTCAGTTGGTGGAACTATAAACATCATAACTGATCCCACTCAACACGATAAGGGTGGTAAGTACAAACAAGAAATGGGTGCTGGTGGATTTTTGAAATCTACTATTAACTACAATTCTGGTTTGATTAACGATAAGTTCGCTTTAAGTGGAACTTTAGTTCGTAAGACAGGTGATGGTGTCATTGACAAAACGTGGACAGATGCTTGGGCATATTATCTCGGAGCAAGTTATCAGGCAAATGAAGATAACAGATTCGAATTATACGCAATCGGAGCACCACAACGTCACGGTCAAAATCTATACAAACAGAATATCGGTGCATATGATGCTGAATTTGCTGCAAGTGTAGAAGGATACGATGAAACTGCACTCGGTGAAGATGGTAAGTTCAAGGATGTTGGACGAACGTTCAATCAGAATTGGTCACCCATTGATCCGTCATATAAAGGTAAACAATACTGGTATATGTATGGTGTCGGTGGATTATTCGGTGGTGGAAATCAAGATAGATACAATCCTAACTTCCTAAATGAAAGAGAAAACTTCTTTCATAAGCCATTAGTTAACCTTAACCATTTTATGAAGATTGATGATAAAACAAATTTATCATCCGTTCTTTATTGGAGTGGTGGTTCTGGTGGTGGTACAGGAACTTATGGTAGGATTCCTACTATGGATGCTGATGGTACATTAGGTGGAGAAAACTATAAATTCTATTATGGTCGTTCTCCTTGGACTCGTGATTGGAATACTCTTATAGACTATAACTCTGGAAATGATTCAGTTGTATATGTTGATAAGAGAGCTATCAGTAGAGCACCAGGTCAATCAGTAGGTATTCTACGTAATTCAATCAATCGTCAAAACACTTATGGTTTGATTTCAAAACTTAACTATGAAGTTAGTGATGAATTAGAACTACAAGTTGGTATCGATTGGAGAACTGCTGGTATAGAACACGCACGTGAAGTTCGTGATTTACTTGGTGGTGATCACTATATTGATTACGCTGATGACAACGCACCCGATGGTAAAAGAGTTGAGTTAGGTGATATAATCGCTTATCACAATGAAACTACCGTTGATTGGTTAGGTGGATTTGTACAAGGTAATTATACTGCTGATAAACTATCTGCTTATGGTATGGTAGGATTATCATCAATTGAATATTCATATCAAGACCATTTTACTGTAGCAGATGAAAAGATCGAAGCCGATCCTATCTCTACTTTACAATGGAAAGGTGGAGCAATGTATGATGTTTCTGATAACATTAGTGTTTTTGGTAACTTCGGTATTGTTGAGAAACCACCTATTATGGATAATGTAATCTACTTTGATGGTACGGTTGCTTCAGATCCTGCTAATGAGAAATTCATTAGTTCAGAAGCTGGTGTTAATTATAACTCTGGTATATTTGGAGTTAAAACCAGTCTTTATAATACAGATTGGAAAGATAGAAACCTTACCAAATCTGTAACAAGTGGACAAGGTTCAAGTGGTGATACTGATGTTATATTCCTAAGTGGAATTAATCAGAATCATAAAGGTATAGAAGTAGAAGCTTCTGTAAAACCACACAAACAGATACAGTTAGACGCTGTAGTGAGTGTGGGTACTTGGAAATTTGTAGGTGATGCTGATGGTAATTATCAAGAAGATGAGTTTAATGAAGAAGGTCAAGTTATCGGACAGACAACTACACCTTATACTTATGCACTTGATGGATTATTCGTAGGTGATCAACCACAATCTTCATTTGTTTTTAAGACAACTGTTGATCCGATTCCTGGTTTGAGACTACAAGCTCTTTATAATTCTTATAGTGAGAATTATTCAGATTGGAGTCCAGGAGCTAGAGAGTATGATGGTTCAGACGCTGATGCTGATAGAGCACAAGTATGGAAGGCACCTGGATATTCCAGAATTGACTTACATGCTTCATATGCTTTACCAATTAGTGGATATGATGTATCCTTATTTGCTCATGTGTTTAACGCAACGGATAATGTTTTTATCCAAGATGCGGTAGATCATAGTCAATACAATAGCTATGGTGATAAAACACACGCAGCTCATAACGCTGAAGTATTTCTTGGATTACCAAGAACCTTTAACTTAGGATTAGCTGTTAATTTCTAAAATAGTATTATGTGAGGGCTGGGAAACTGGCCCTCATATTAACTATGGTTTTAAAAAATCTAAAATAAAGCTTGACTTTAATCAAAAAATATCGTATATATAGATAACTGAAAAGTCCGAGAGCTGGGGCTGTAGCTCAGTTGGGAGAGCACCACACTTGCACTGTGGGGGTCGCAGGTTCGATTCCTGTCAGCTCCACTATATGAATATGAAATGTGAATTATGTGAATTAAAGATAAAAACGAAAATTTATCTTGAATGGGATAGTTTTATAATTCTTGATTGCAAGGATTGTAAAATTCCTATGCTTGTATGGAAAGAACATACTATGGATGTGCATGAATCCGACATTTATGTATTAGAAACTTTCCTAAAAGAAGTCGCAAATCAGTTTTATAAAGGTGAAGAATATTACATATCGAAAGACCAACGAAAGATATCAGATCATTTCCATTGGCACGCTAGAAAAAAAGAGTGATATACATCACATTAGATGAAAAAAAGGCTTGACTTATATAGCTTTTATGTTGTATATTCAGTTAAGATGAAAAAGTTAATGAAAGAAATTCGTGAAATCAAACGAAAAATGTCTTTACCGTTAGTTCGGAAAGGCCCTCGTGGGGAGTTAGTTCGACCTGAGTTTTCTGAACGCGAAAAAGAATTGATGATTGAGATGTTAGTTCGTAGGTCTAAACGACACCCTATTAAAGGCCCAGGACACATTTTCGCTCCGATGCAGATGCATAAGAATCGGGTAAAACGGGGTGAAGGTCATAACGAAAAAGGTGAATTTTGACGGTTAGAGTAGTAAAGGCAGTTAAGAAGAAGGCTAAAGTCAAACGGGCTACAGGGTCTATGGTTAATTATAATAAAGAAAATTTTGGTAAAAGAATAAAACAACTTCAACATATAATTAAAGATGAGAATTATATTCCAGAAGGTAGTACTAATGGTTATCACGAATTTATATTAAGTATGTATAAGGCGTTAATACAAGGTAGAAAGATTACACCTAAGATGGAATCCTCTATTACTAAGATTGTTAAGTCATACGCCAAAACTTTAAGTCCTGAATATAAAAAAAATAAAATAGATTATGTAGAGAATACTATAGCTAAATTGAGTATGATTAAACGAAGATTATATGATTGTAAATATACATCATCATATGTGAGAAATACGGAATATTTCTTGGAATCTATTGAAAAACAAGTTTATAGTAGAGGTAGTTTGAGTAAAAAACAAAGAGAAGCTTTAAACAGAATGTATAAACAATTCACTAAAAGACTTGAAAAGGGAACTGTAAGTCCAAAAGAAGTGTGGGATACCGAAAAAAGATGAAAAAAGTGCTTGACTTATATAGTATTTATGTTGTATATTTATAGTAGAAAATGAGAAAGAATAATATGAATTTAGAATATTTAGATAAAGGTGGGTTTGATGTAGATGTTGATGAAAACGGCCCATTTATTGTGGAAAGTAATTCAACACATTTAATACCACTTGAAAGTGTTGGTATGTTTGTAGATCCTACTAATGCAGTAACATATCCTATGTTGGCGGATGGTATAAACGCCGACTTATATGATGGTATGGCTTGTCCTATTGGAGATTTAGAAGAAGAATGGTTTGATGATTTAGATGAATCTGATTCAATCACCGTTAAAGATATTATGGATAATTTAGATTTAACTCCTTATGGAGTTGAAATAGCTCCAAATGAAGTTTATGAACCAGAACATTTAGGCGATAGATAATGATGTGGATGTTTGACGAAGAATTTGATTATATTGATGTTGATAATAAACCTATAACTGTATCTTGGAATATGGACAATGATGATATAGAGATTTCTACAATAGAGTGGGAAGATAAAACAGGATCCAATCACTATACAAGTGATGAGTTATGGGAAATGGATCCAACATTATACGAAACTATTATGGAATATATTGATGATGAGTTTTTACATAGTGAAGATTTTTGGCTAACAAAACACGGCTATAACTTTTAAATGGGAGTTTAATATTGAAAAATACTAAAATTGAAGTTGGTGATTGGGTTCACGTTTTATTAATTGGATTAAGTGATAAAAATGAACCAGCATATCAAGTAGAGAGTATTGAAGATGGGGAATATACAGTAATACAAACAGAAGGTAGTTATCAACATAAGATAAAAGTACCTGTAACAAGATTAAGGAAGTTGTAAAAGAAGTAAAAAAATGAGTAGGAAAAAGAAAATAGAATACCATAGTTATATGGAAGGACACATACGGTATATGATTTGTAAAGTATGTGGTAGATATGAATCAGTTGGTGATGAAGCCACGGCTGTAAAATGTTCTAATTGTGTAACAAGATCAATACCTTTGGATAAACCAAAGGGGTATGTACCAACAGGTCGTCCAGCAGGATGGCATTGGATGAAAGAATTTGTAGATAAAGATGGTACGGTGTATCATTTAGGTAAAGAACAACCAAAATTGAAGGGCACGCTAAAACCCACAAAGGTTACAGTAAAACCTAAGAAAAAAACTAAGCGTCGGAGCAAACAAGAGATACTTGTAGCCCGACACAAAGAAAAAAAAGAAGCGATAAAAAAGGCTGTGAAAAAACAGCAAGATTTCTTGAATCACAACATAAACAAAGAAGGAAAATCATGAGTGAAGGTAAAGTAAAGTGGTTTGATGGCAAAAAAGGATACGGCTTTGTATCTGATACAGCATCAGGCGAAACTGATTACTTTGTTCACTTTTCCGAGATACAATCAGATGGTTATAAGACTTTAGAAGAAGGTCAAAAAGTAACTTTTGAAATCGGAGAAGGAAAACAAGGGCCCGTTGCTAAAAATGTTAAAACATTAAATTAGTAGGTGATCTAATCTACGGGTGTTAATTCACCCGTAGGTTTATTAAAATTTAAGAAAGTAAATATGATTACAATCGAACAACAAAAATTATTGGATGAAACCACAAATGGTAAGTGGAGAAAATTCGTCCATCCATCTAAAATAGAAAAAATTAAGGAAACAAAGAATGTCAAAAACAAAATTCGTAGAAGCTAGTGGTAATTTTTCACTATATGGCGTAGTAAGATTTACAGCATATATGATGTCTGCAGTGGCAATGTATATGGAAAATTTTCAAGTAGCGGCAATAGCATTTGGATTCGGAGCCACTTTAGGTTTCATCCGTAGATTAGCAAGGATATGGGAGTAAGATGACAAAAGAAGAAATATTAAAAGAATTAGAATCAATTAGTTATCAGTTAGATTCAACATCTAATGGGTTCGTAGAAAACGAATCAGATTTAGGTGGGGCAAAAAATGATTTAAACTATATAATAGATACTTTGGATAACGAAGTTATTTGGGGAATCGATCTTAATACACAATTAGCGGAAGCTTAAGGAGTAATATGGCAAAGAAAAAGAAAGTACCATTTCACATTGCACATAATATGAAAGAATATTCATATGAAGATGGTGGATTAACAATAACATTTTGGGCAGATAGTGATGAAGATGCTAAACTTTACAGAGAAAAGTTAGAGGAACGAAATGCCAAGAAGTAAACATCATAAGAAAAATATGAGTGCGGGTAAATGGAGAAAATTAAGTAATATTAGGAAAGCAGTTCGTAGATATATTGATGCTACTGATGGTGAAGTTCCTGATTGGTTTATTGAAAAACACCTTGGAAGAAAAGGTAAATATAAAGGGAAAATAATTGTTTGAATTAGTAGTAGTATGTTTGTTAATTTATATAGCAGTTAAATTATCAGACATACATAATAATACCCCGAAGTTTTAATGAATAATAAAATAATTAACTGTTTTAAAGAAGAAAATCCAGTTATAAATAAAAAGTTAAGGAAGGTTACGGTAGATGAAGGATTATCTATTGCGAAAGATTTATTCAATATCCTCAATGAGCGGAAAGATGGTATTGGTCTGGCTGCTAATCAAGTTGGGATCGATGCTTCTGTTGCTGTTATTAATGTCAAAGAGCCTCTAATTTTAATTAACCCTGTTATTAAAGAACAATGGGAAGAAATAGATTATTATGAAGGATGTTTATCCTGGCCTAAGAAAGGTGTTAATACTAAACGATATAAAAATATAATAGTACATACAGAACAAGAAGAATGTGATTGGTATTTTAGTGGAGAACCAACTCCAGGTGAAGGTATGGGAACTTGGGAACAAGATAAATCTAATAAAGAAGATGAAACACAAAGAGTGTTAGAGGCAGTTTGTATACAACACGAGATAGACCATTTAAATGGTATTAGTTGTATTGATAAAGAAGTAAAATTAAAACCAATCAAAGTTAAAAAAGGTTTTAGTCGTAATGAAAAAGTAGATATTACAGATGGTAAAGAATTAAAAACAATGAAATACAAAAAAGCAAAACCACTTATAGATAGTGGTGAATGGGAAATTTATATTGGAGGCCCGATAACTTGAAAATAGATACAGATAATTTATCAGTTATGAAAGGATTTATGTCAAGTTATGGTTGGGTAAAAGGTAAGACAAGAACATCTATAGATTACAAATCAGTACCAGATCATATATGTGAGGATTTTGATGATGATTGTTATGACTTACCAATGACGCATTGGCAATGTTGGGAACATGATTCAAAATGTGGTGTATGTCCTTTTCTTTTACAAGAAGTTACAGAAGAAATGGATAAAATAAATAATTAAAAAAAGGCTTGACTTATATGGGGTTTTATCCTTATATTTGGGTATAAGAAATGAATGATAAA
>Ga0315328_10001713_pt1 | contig 10235 bp, 7 predicted proteins | sample M120032315metaG_FD_203462 | JGI IMG/M metagenome (GOLD analysis project Ga0315328, IMG submission 203462) | Ammonia-oxidizing marine archaeal communities from Monterey Bay, California, United States - M1 200m 32315 | ecosystem: Environmental > Aquatic > Marine > Intertidal zone | place: USA... | reverse complement strand
GTACGCCGAACTAAAGTCCCAGGGTTTGGACTGGGACCCCCCTACTTTGGAGGCAGCAAATGAGCCTAGGTGCATCATTGACGGCAGGGAGATGATCATGCTATCTGCTAACAATTACCTGAATCTAACCACTCACCCCAGGGTCGTGGAGGCCGCAGTCGAGGCCACAAAGAAGTATGGCACGGGGTCGGGTTCCGTCAGAGCGATTGCGGGGACGATGGACCTCCATCTCGAAGCAGAGAGGACCTGTGCAGAGTTCAAGGAGGTCGAGGCATCCCTGATTTACTCGGCTGGATACACAGCGAACGTGGGACTGATCCCCACTCTAGTGCGTGGCTCGCAGGACGTGATCATCTCAGACGAGCTAAACCATGGGTCAATAATCGATGGAGTTAGGCTGACCAAGGCATCCAGGGCAGTATACCCACACAACGACATGGAGGCACTTGAGAGGGTACTGAATGATCACAAGGACTCCGAGCGCAAACTGATCATCACCGATGGGGTATTCAGCATGGACGGTGATATCGCACCACTCGACGAGATTGCAGACCTCGCAGAGGAGCACGGGGCAATGACGTTCGTGGACGATTGCCACGGAGAGGGAGTCTTGGGCGATGGCCGCGGAATAGTCTCCCACTTCGGCCTACAGGGGAGGGTCACCTTCGAGATCGGCTCATTCTCGAAGGCACTGGGCGTCCAGGGGGGGATCCTAGCAGGAAGCGAAGATGTCAGGACCCATGCGCTGAATCACAGCAGGTCATGGCTGCTCTCGGGTAGTCAGCCTCCAGGGGTGGCAGCAGCCCAGAAGGCAGCGATTGAGGTCCTAATGTCAGAACCTGAGCATGTACAGAGGCTGTGGGATAACACATCATACTTCAAGGAAAACCTCGACTCAATGGGTTTCGATACTGGCGTTAGCGAGACGCCAATAGTGCCAGTAATGTGCGGAGATAGCAGGAAGGCGCAAGAGCTTTCCTCACTGATGAGGGATGAGGGAGTGATGGTGGGTGCGATAGTCTTCCCAATGGTCGCTAGAGATAAGGCCAGAGTAAGGACGCAGATTTCAGCCGGGCTAAGTAGGGAGGAACTCGACACAGTCCTGGAATCATTCGATAGATGCGGTCGAAAGCTAGGTCTGATTTGACTGCAATTTCTGAAAGTCGGCTGTCGGAGGGATTATGACGGAGTGTCAGTTACCCGCTATGCTGGGAACCGTATGGATGATGAAGAAACAATATTCTCGATTTCAGAAGGTCACTTGGATTCTGGATTGAGGGGGATTCCGGTAGGGACCTGCAAGACATCCTACGTGGACCCGATTGAAGGCGTCCATTACGTAGGATATCCCGTTGGTGATCTCGCCGATCTGGAGGAGGAGGACGTCATCTACCTGCTTATGCACAAGAGGCTCCCAGACCCCGAAGAGTCAGCGGCATTTCGCAAGGAACTGGCACACAGGGGCGAGGAGATGCCAACCGGTGCACTGAGGGTCTTGGAGAACCTAACTCCAGGTAGCGGACACCCGATGGACTGGCTTTCCATCGGCATCATGGCCATGGGTGCTGCTGAGACCACCTCAGACGAGATAGGCGATGTCAGGGCCGACTCGATGAACCTGATCGCCAGAATGCCCGAACTCATGGCCAGAATCTTCCTCCTCCGAGGTGGGCATCCGGAGAAGCTACGCCCTAGGAACACCGAATTGGGCCTAGTCGAGAACTTCGTCCACATGCTGGGGGTAGATGGCGAGGAAGCCGAGATGATGAACAGGGTCCTCAGATTCTTCTTCGTCCTCCATATGGATCACGGAGGTGGAAACCTCTCCACATTCTCCGGAAAGGCCGTTGCATCAGGCAGGGCATCGGTTTACGCATCCATGGCTAGTGCGATGAACGCACTCTCTGGCCCCCTTCACGGAAGGGCCAATCAGGCTTGTCTGGAGTTCGTACAGAGGATAGGCACCTCAGATCCAGATGAGATTGAGAAGTTTGTAAGGGCAGAGCTAGCCGCGAAGAGGCCGATTTACGGCTTCGGTCACGGAGTGCTCAGGGCCGAGGACCCAAGAGCCAGACTCCTGATCGAACTTGGCTCAGAGGTCTGCCCAGATGACGAGTACTACAAGATCGCTAAGGCCCTGAGGGAGGTAGTCCCTCCGATACTGAAGGAGCATCCAAAGATCAAGAACCCATTCCCGAATGTAGATTTGGCCAGTGGGAGCCTATTGCATGCTATTGGATTCCGAAAGCCGCACTACTATACCACGTTCTTCGGATGGGCTCGAGTGGCAGGAATTTGCGCGCAGATTCTGGATGAGAGGAACGCACGAGACGGGAGAGGGGTTCCGATATACCGCCCGAAGTACATAGCCAAGGGACAACCGCATAGAAGGCTCGAGTGATCACACGCCGTGAGTGCTGCCCGCACCTCTGTGCCCTATTATCCTCGGACTTCCCCAAGGCAAACCATCGTCTGCTAGCTTAACCCATTTCTCAGTACTGCCCGGCCAGAGCATCCTTGTCGCCTGCTCTTCCACGATTCTCCGCTTCCGCTCGCCCCCCATATCCCCCCACATCGGGAGTGAGGAAAACGCCTCACCCATGATATCGCCCCTCTCTAGGGGGCCAGCCTCGCTGATCCTCTTGCTCCATTCTTCGTCGAGTGGTTGGCTACCTGGTCTAGGCCATCTCGGAGTGCCATCTGGTTTCACCAGAACCGTTGGGTCCATGTTATCAGAAACAAGAGAGATCCCAGCATTTACCAGGGCATCCTCGTGCTTCAATGGTGCCGACCAAACGAACGCCCCCATGCCCTGTCGAGCCTCGAAGAATCGCTTCAGCCCCCTTCCTTGGAGGCCGGCAGGAAGGCCCGGGTGGATGAATCTCGGCCATCCTACGAGGTAATCCAATGCCATTCCGATTGACTCCATCCCTTCTTTTCTGAGGCTCCGTGTGATGCCCTTCACAGTGGTCCTAGCAAAATGGGGGACTGCAACTACTCTCTTCAGCCTCCAGTACCTGCCCCAAGCCCTGATGTGAGGCATCAATCGAATCACGGGGATGCCGAAACGAGAAGACTTGGCAGCCTCTCCAATCTTCGGTGAGAAGCAAGAAACAACCACCGATCTATCTGGCAGTTCCAAGGGTTCCAGAGCCACTTCCAATTTCCCCATTATCGAGCTCAAGTACTCCATTGTGCCGATTTTTGTTGAGGGGTGTGGCAGCTTGAACTCGATGTCAACCGTCTTTCCGCCAGATTGCCATGAATCAGTGAAATCTCGATTGGCCAATAGGTCGCTGAGCGTGGGTATTCCTGCCGATCTGAGGTAGTCAGTTGGGAGGTTTTCCACGCACCTCTCCCCGATTGGCCCTTCTCCAGGGGCGAACTCGTCATGGAAAATCACCAACTCCCCATCCCCATCGACTCTGAGGTCGAACTCTACCCCGTCTCCAAACAGCATCCCATGCTGGAGTGCCTCGATAGAATTCTCTTCAGGTTGCTTCCAGTCACCCATCACCCCTTCCGAGAGGGAACCAGTCCAAGAATGCAGGGGCGTCACTCCTTCGAATGATCCATCATCAAACAAGTGTGGGATAAGTTACCGAGTATCCGGGACAACACTGATACTGTGTAACTTGACCCTCGTCATGATAGACATGTCAGAGACAGTGGAATTAGACCGAGCATCAGACCCGAAAGCAGTCAGAGGATACGCATTTTACGATTGGGGCAAATCAGCATTCGAAACAAGCGTAACAACCGCAATCCTGCCGTTCTGGTTTGCTCTTCTCTTCTTGGAAGCAAATGGTCTGACCACAACAGTTCTTTCTAAATCAATGTCTAGTGATGCAATTTGGTCATTCTCTGTTTCTGGGGCCGCATTGCTCGTCGCACTCGTCAGCCCCTCTCTGGGCGTAATCGCAGATCGCAGGGCAATCAAGATGTGGTGGTTGAAGATTCTAACATACGTAGGGGCAGGATCAACATTCCTTCTTTTCGCTGCTCCTCTTCTGCCAGTCAGTACCCAATGGGTCTGGCTAATGGTGATGTTCATACTGGCAAATATCGGATTGAACGGAGCTGGGGTGTTCTACAACGCGCTCCTGCCTCACATGGGTAAAGATGACGAAATGGACCGCATATCCAATCTGGCCTTTGCATATGGCTATCTGGGCGGGGGATTGCTACTAGTCATCCACATTGTTATCCTCATGATCACGGATTACGCAGAATGGGCCACCCAACTGGCGATGGCTACTTCCGGAATTTGGTGGTACGGCTTTGCCCTACTGACATTCAATTGGGTCCCTGAACCCCCAATAGAGAACGAAATGGAGTCATTGGGGGTAAAGGAGTCCGCCTCCCTGGCAATAAGGGAGATCAAGAAGACCATAGGAGAGGTAGACAAATTCAGGACACTCTTCATCTACATGCTCGCTTACTTCTTCTTCATTGATGGCATCAATACCGTAACCGCATTAGGTGGAATCTTCGGAACGACCGTATTGGGAATTACAGGGCTTGACCTAATGGTCACAATTCTAGCAATCCAGTTCGTCGCAGCCCCTTCTGCAATCGGTTTCACCAAACTATCTGAGAGAATCGGGACAAAACAAGCGTTGACCGCATCTCTGATCGGTTGGGTCGTGCTATGTTTTGCAGCCCTTTCCTTCGCACCCCTTCAGTTCGAGTCCCATGAAGAGTATCAGATTCGATATGACTGGGACGATGCATCTAGTTCATACAATGTCCAGGTGGATGAGAATATCCCTGAACTGGCTCAGAAGTTAAAATACCAGGATGATGAGTTTGATGAACAGGGTTGGGCCACTACTTGGAGTCATGTACTGCCCATCGAGATTGACGATAGGAGTGACACAAAGAGATGGATGTTTGTGGAAAGAGACGCAGAAGGCGAGAAGACCGAAGAAACCCACATTCTTTCCCTCTCTGGCATTGATTCTGGGGAGATCGAGTCATTCATCGCCACTCTAGATAATTCGAGATTCAGTGTGAGCATTTCAGGGGGTTCATTGGATGCCGCCTCCAATATAGGAGTTGACCACCCAACCAACCTAGGTGACGGAAAACTGGATTGGGTTCCTCAGACTGCCAGAGACAAAGTCTGGGAACCCCTAGGCCTATCAGTAGGGTTCCAATTCTTACTCTTGGGATGCGCTATGGGTACCCTATTGGGTGGATCCCAAGGTCTTGCTAGGAGCCTTTTCGGACAGATGGTCCCAGAAACCAGAAGTGCTGAGTTCTTCGGCTTCTTCGGCTTCTTCGGCAAAGTTGCCGCTCTAATAGGGCCCTTGTTGTATGGGTTAATGACGGTGGTATTCGATAGCAGAGTCGGGATTCTCAGCATCTCAGTACTAATCCTGATAGGGACCTTGTTGATGAGAAAGGTGGATGTAGAGCAAGGAAGGAAAGATGCTGCCGCAGAAGACGCTAGGAACCGAGGATTGGCCTGATATTAATCAGAACGGATCTCTTCCAGTGCCTCAATCACCGAGGCTTGAGTGATCCTGCCTCCCCTTTCCCTGAGCATGGATGCCACCTTGTCTACCTCTTTGCCCTCGGCCCCAGCGGTAACTGCCATGTTCCTGACATGCAGCTTCATGTGGCCTGCTTGGATCCCCACGGTGGCTAGGGCACGCAGTGCACCGAGGTTCTGAGCCAGTCCCGATGCCGCCATCACCTTCGCTAGCTCGTCCGCGCTCTCAACGCCCAGAAGGGCCACATTCGCCTGTGCGGCAGGATGGACCCTTACCGCACCGCCAACCAGGCCAACTGCCATAGGGAGCTCGATAGACCCGACCAGATTGCCGTCATCGTCCTTTGACCACTTGGTAAGCGAACCGTACGTCCTATCGTGAGAGGCATAACTGTGAGCCCCAGACTCGATGGCCCTCCAGTCCTGGCCACAGGCAAGAGCTACCGCGGATATCGCGTTCATTATCCCCTTGTTGTGGGTCGTGGCCCTGAATGGGTCTGCCTCAGCGAAGTGGTATGCCTGAATGACCCCGTCAATCACCTCAGAGCCTTGTTTAGCATCCTGCCCCCTGTCTGACATCTCTTCTGGGGTGAAAACCGCACTAACCCTAGCGAGACGTAGAACGGCCAAGTTGCTGATTATCCTCAGGATGACCGTCCCACCAGATATCTCCTCCACCCTTGGAGCGATTGTTTCAGCCATCGTGTTCACCGCATTGGCGCCCATCGCGTCCCTGCAATCCACGTGGATGTGTACGATCACCATCCTTCCCGAGCCAGTCTCAATTACTCTGGCAGCGAGGTCCCTGCAACCGCCTCCGAACTTCACCAGTATGGGATCTACTTCGTTGCAGTCCGAAATCAACTCGTCCTTGGCCGCCAGAATAGACTCCACGGCACCATCTGGGTCCTCACAACCGACGACTTGGATCTGGCCGATCATGACCGGGTCGTCATTGTCCGAACTGAAGCCACCGTTGGCTAGACACCTCTTCGCCATGTTGCTCGCTGCCGCAACCACACTAGGCTCTTCGAGAACGAATGGGATTGCATAGTGGGCACCATCAATCACGAAGTTGGTCGCCACCCCTATGGGGAGCGAGTACGTCCCCACGACATTCTCTATCATCCTGTCTGCCGACTCTTCATCCAACTCTCCCGAGTTGGCCCACGCCTCTACCTGCTCATCGCTCAATTCCGCAATCTCAGCGAGAAGCTCTCTCCTCTCTGAAACTGATAGTTTGTAGAACCCTCCGATGCGACTATTCTCTATTGGCATTGTACTCAGACCGAAGACATGACAACGGGCTTCTAACCTTTTTCGAGCAAACCACCTCTCGAATAATGCGTTAATTTCCTCGTTAACGCTTTGTTAACGCTTTACTAACCCGTTAATAATGCGTTAATACAGTAAAGAGGAAAAATAGATACTGAACCAATTATTCACAATCCTAACTCCCCGCATTTGCGAATTACCCGTTAATTGGCACTCTGCAATGCGTGAGTATACGTGAACATTAAGAATCCCAGAGGGTGCTGAGGGCCTATGGTGTTGAGCGACCTTTCTCCGTCAGACCTTCCTACTCTGCGAGGAAACCCATTCGACTCTAGACCAATCGAGAGGAACCGGGCAAGTGAGATAGTCGGAAGAGATGACACCATGATTAGGTGGAAGGAACATATGCACTCCCAGTCTCCCAGAATGATACTTCTTACCGGTGAGAGGGGTTCTGGTAGGACATCTCTGATCAACGCAATCTCATCGCTTACTGACGATCGTTTCGTTGGAACATATTGGCATAGCGATGACCCTCTTAACTGTGCACTGGACGAGCTTGCCATAACATTCTGCGGCCATGAAATACCGCCGAGCATACATCAGAAAATTGAGAGGATTGTGGAGACCATGGACACGCTCTCGGGACCATTGCCCCTCGTCGCTCTGGACTATCCCTCACACGTCGACTCAGCCTCATTCTTGTCCCTAATATTGCCAATACTGCAGCGACTTAGAGCCCTCGTAGTAGTTTCGGTTTCTAACTCCCAGATGGCATCTCTGGACGAGAATACCAGGGAGGTTTTCGACGAGATAGTCACAGTTGCGCCCCTTTCTCGCGAGCAAATCCAATCGCTCAGCGACCTTAGGATCCGCAGGATGTCCCCCGAGAGGTGGCACATCAATAGCGATTTACTGGGGGCAATTATGTCCAGGACAGGTGGAAACCCAAGATCTGTCATCAGTATCCTCAGAGATCTTGTAGACGAGGGAAGGGGCCTTGGCTCCAAAGGAACTCTGGAATCTCTGACTAGTTGGAGCCCCGAAAAGAAGGATACTACGCCCGATTATGACCTAGGAAGACACCAGTTAGAAACCGTTACGGCACCAATCGATGAGACCCAGGATGTTGTCCTCGAAGAAATTGTGGAAGATTGTCCTGAGGAAGGGGATCCAGATATCATTGAGAACGAGGCAGAAGATGAGGACTGGGACGTAGAACCAGATGACATGTGGCCAAATGATGAGGGCACAGAGCAAGAATCTGTTTTCGATGAAATCGATGAGGAAGAATACAGCGAAATCTCACCAGATAGTGAAATCACCTCGGAGAATCCAGAGAAAATCACCGGATGGGCAGCCGACGAAGGGACAATTCTGTCAATGGACGAGGGTACAGAACCACCCAGCAATGGCCGCAATAGGGGTTTCTCAGGCCTAGTAAACAGGTCGAAAATAACGAATGACTCCATGCCAAAGGGACCCGATTTCACAGTCCCCATCCAGGAGCCGGATATTGGTGAACTCAAGACCACTCCGAAGGAAGCACCAATCGTAGAAAGGCAGCAACCCATTACCGAGGAAAATAGGAAGTCAATAAGCACGGAAAAACCCTCTTTCGAGGAGAAGCAGGTATTGTTCTCTGAGGGGGAATTATGGACAGTTGACTCGGATTTGGAGGAGACTCTGCCTGAACTATCCAGCGAGCCCGAATTCGAGCCCGAGGAGTCACCCGTAGAATCCGAGATTGTGGATACTATCGAGGAACCGCCCCAGATAACCAACTCTGAAACTGCAATTTTCGTCAGAGGGCCTTCATGGGAATCTAAGGATATCGTCGATCAGAACCATCTTGGAAGTATGAGCGTCGCTGAGAGACTGGTTGTCTCCGTAGCCTCATTGCGGGAGATATCCCCTTCCGACGCCGAGATCCAAGCACGTCTCGAGGTGGGGAGGCCTCGCCTTTCTCAGATTTACAACTCACTCCACAAATCAGGCATACTGGCCGTGAGGAAGGAAGGGAGAAGTAGGTTGTTCAAGCTAAGCGAAGGTGCTGGATCCTTGCTAGGTGAGGGGTGATGATGTCCGATACAATCACTCCTGAGAGAATCGAGAGATACCTCGCACTTACTGCCGAGGCTAGGTCAAAGGCGACACCTTCTACCTCGAGCAAGCTGGATGAAGATAGGCTGAACGAGATGCTTCGGATGTGCGATGATTATACTGCCGATGCACGGCATTTCGCCTCTCAGGGGGACTTAGTAAGCTCCTTCGGAGCAATCAACTATGCCCATGCATGGCTGGATGCTGCAGTAAGGATAGGTCTGATGGACGGTCATGGAGACGATAGGCTGTTCACGCTTCCCTAGGCCTCAACCATTCTCAGGGATGGCCCAGATGTCACTTCTATGTACGAACATCCCCCTTCTACGAGTCTCTTCTTCAGCACCCTGTCCACAGTTAGAACCGGCCACCGGTTCTGGGTCGCTAGGGCCAACAGGGAGTCATCCGTGTGACCCTCCTCCGAATCGATCACTTCCGACCTGCTGTACAATAGGTCCAGAAGGAGGCCACTGCGAGTCTTTGAGAGAGCGTCAAGCTCATCCCTTACCCCAGCAGTGATCTTCAGCTCAGCCTTCCCTACCACCTCATTGAGGGAAATGTCCAGGTTCAGGCCTGCATCGATTAGGGAAACCCATCCACAAGCATCAACCAGGACTGAAACCATGGGATCAGCCCGAGATGGTCCCGTGCCCAATCAGGCGCCATCTGGAACCGACTCTCCTAGAGAGTGTGATCCTGCTCCCCTTCTTGGCGCAAATGGGCAGCCTGAGGCTTAGCGTAGCCTTCTTCCCCTTGATGTTAGCGACGGTCCCTACGCTGGTCGCAGTAGCGGAATTGACCATCAGCATCTCGTTCGGCTGTAGGGGCCTGATGCCACCATCGTCATCGCTTCCCGAGATCATCTTGTCCAATAGTTGCAGGTCTAGGGCCAATTCCTCCCATATCGGCGGCAACTCCCCTTCTCTTGCCATTACTTGCCCCGATAGGTCGTCAGCCTTCGTAGCAAGAGGGTCCAGGGGTGTCGAAATACCGCAGAGTCCCCCTGAGACGGCAGTCTTCAGGTCCTTTCCACCTCCCTTGATGCCATTTATTGTGGTCCTGAGGGGCTCCCATCGAGTCTTGTTACCTTCCTGGATCCTCCTTCCCGGTGCAATTAGGATGCTATCACCGAGGCTGAAGGAACCCTCCACTATGCTCCCCCCAATCACGCCTCCTTTGATATCAGAAGGCCTGGAACCCGGGCGGTTCACGTCAAAAGACCTCGCGACGTACATCAAACCCCCATCATCCTCGGATCTATCAGGGGTGGGGATGGTCTCCTCGATGGTCTCGATCAGGATGTCCAGATTCACGTCGTGATGCGCCGAGACTGGGATTATCGGCGCATCCTCTGCAATAG
>Ga0315328_10001711_pt1 | contig 10237 bp, 9 predicted proteins | sample M120032315metaG_FD_203462 | JGI IMG/M metagenome (GOLD analysis project Ga0315328, IMG submission 203462) | Ammonia-oxidizing marine archaeal communities from Monterey Bay, California, United States - M1 200m 32315 | ecosystem: Environmental > Aquatic > Marine > Intertidal zone | place: USA... | reverse complement strand
TACTCCTTCTACATCAAAAATTGCTAGCAATTGTTTTCTATTTTCACACAAAAAATTCATCATATAAAAGTTGAAACAATGAAGTCCGATCAGCGATAGCTAGTAATAAATCAGCCCTCATAGAGATTATATCATGGTTGAAGAATTAGAGCATAAATTCGAAGTTAAAGTGCAAGCACGAGAAGGAAGACAGAAACTCCCAGATGATGTCAAAGCAATTCTAAAAGATGGCGGGATGATGGATGAGAAAGGAAAATTAAAGTTGAAAGGAGTCAGTCCAAAGATGCTAAAGAAAATGAAGCAGGAATTTGTCGAGTGTCCAGTCTTAAAAGACGAAATTCATTTCATTCAGTGTTTTGTTTGCCCAAACTTTCAAAGTAGAGTCATGGGCAGTGTTTTGTGTAAAGGCGATTCACTCAAAGATTAGCAGTGATTCTCTTAATTTGATTAACAATCTTCATTTTTCGTTGTACTGTTAACTCGGGCTCCATTGTAAAGAATATGGTTTTTCTTGCAGTATAAATGACAAATTGAGTCACTTTTTCACGTTCAACATGGACATATCTAACCTTTCCAAGAGGACGGTCAAATTCTTTTCTCATTTTACGTCTTTGAGATACTTGTTTGCAAAAGTGTTCTTCTTGACGTTGTGATTCAAGTGAAGCTTTGCCAGTTTTCATAATTCCTTCAACAATGTTACCTTTTAGATCAATTATAGAAGCAAATCTCATTTGAGAATCTAAAGAAATTATTTTCTCAACCATGTTAAGAAGATCTTGTTTTGCCATGTTTTTCCTCATTTTAGATTTTCTATATAATTCTAGGTTTTCAAAATACACGGCGGAAACAAGACTAAATAATTACAAAATTCTTGTCATTACAAATGGGAAAAGAGATAGGAATTACTGTGAAAAAATCAGAAGATTTTAGTGAATGGTATACACAAACGGTCATTAAATCAGAGTTGGTGGATTATGCCCCAGTCAAAGGATTGATTGTTCTTAGACCAGACGGATATTCAATTTGGGAATCACTCAAGTCATCACTTGATACAAAATTTGCAGCCACAGGCCACAGAAATGGATTTTTGCCAATTTTAATCCCAGAGTCATTATTAGGAAAAGAAAAAGACCATTTTGCAGGATTTAACCCAGAAGTTTTTTGGGTTACAAAATCAGGAGATAGTGAACTAGGAGATAGATTAGCATTAAGACCAACCTCTGAAACTTTAGCATATACATTATTTTCAAAATGGATTAGAAGTTGGAGAGATTTACCTTTAAAAATTAATTTTTGGAATACAGCACTTAGAGCAGAAATAAAAGCAACAAAACCATTTTTGAGAACATCCGAATTTCTATGGCAAGAAGGACATACAGTACATATGAACAAGGAAGAAGCAGAAAAGGAGGTTACAGATATTTTATCATTATATAAGAAAACAGTTGAAGAAGAATTAGCAATACCAGTGATTACAGGGAAAAAATCAGAGAATGAAAAATTTGTAGGAGCAGTATATACACTAACTATGGAATCGTTAATGCCAGACGGAAAGGCATTACAGATGGGTACATCACATTTTCTTGGACAAAATTTCTCAAAACCATTTGATGTCAAGTATGCAGACAAAGAAAATGTTGAGAGCTATGCATGGCAAACATCATGGGGCGTATCATGGAGATTAATTGGTGGAATGATTATGGTTCACGGTGATGATAAAGGACTAGTTTTACCTCCAAGAGTTGCGCCAATTCAAGTAATAATAATTCCAATTTATTATTCAGATGAAGATAAAGAAAAAATTCAAAAGGTATCACAAGAAATTGAAGAAAAATTAAGAGAATCAAAAATTAGAGTTCAAGTAGATAATAGAGAACAACTTACTCCAGGTTTCAAGTTTAATGATTGGGAGATGAAAGGAATTCCATTACGAATTGAAATTGGACCAAAAGATTTAGAGAAAAATAAGGTTACATTTGCCAGAAGACATAACCGTCAAAAAGATGATCAAGAGATAGTAGGTCTTGTAGACAGAGTGATATCAGAATTGGATAAAATTCATGAAGATATGTTTGCAGATGCTAAAAAAATTCTAGACGATAAGACAGTAGAAGTGAACAACTATGATGATTTCAAAACTGAATTAGAAAAAGGACGATTGATTAAAGCACCAATTTGTGACAACCCAGATTGTGAAGAGAAAATTAAAGAAGAAACAAGTGCAGATGTTAGAGTAATTACAGAAAATTCAAGCGACACAAGCTCAAAATGCATCAAATGCTCAAACCAAAGCGTGATTAGACCACTTTTTGCGAGAGGATACTAAATTTTATTAGTTTTCAGGGGTATCTAATCATAATGATGTTAAAATTAACAATCAAGGATGTCTTGAAACAAAAGCCATTTGGAATGATTGGTATAATTTCAGGAATTTCGTTAGGAATATTGTATTATTTTCTCACATTAGAAATGGCACTAACACACATGGCAACAGAGATGGAATTACTACCTATGTATATGACAGCATCAATTACGTTGACAGTAATTGTAGCAGTGTTAGCAGGAATTAATATTGCTTTAGTAGCATACAACATCAAAACACAGAGAAATAAGAATATAAAAAATGGTACAAGTGCAATATTAGGAGGAGCTCTAACAGCATTTACACCAGGATGTCCAGCATGTACTACTTCACTTTCAGCAGTTTTAGGAATAGTTGGGGGATTAGCAATTTTTCCACTACAAGGATTAGAATTAAAGATAGTATCAATTGGTGCATTAACATTTTCAATTTGGTGGGCTATGCGTAACATTAACAATGCCACATGTTGTGTAATGAAAGAATAATCACAAAACCAAATATATTCAAAAAATTTTAACTACTATATGACACTTGAGCAACAATCACAAAATTCACTACTAAATTCATTCAATAATACAAGAAATACAACATTACAATTAGTAAAAAATTTGGAAAGAGATGATTTTGGAGTCCAAACTGCAGTTTTTATGAGTCCACCAAAATGGCATATTGGACATGTAAGTTGGTTAAATGAAATAGTTTTAAGTAAAACACAACAAGATTACAAATTCTTTTCAGAAGAACTTTCAGAGTATTTGAATTCTTACTATAATCAATTCGGAAAGCCTCATGATAAATCAAAACGCGGAGTAATGTCAAGACCAACAGTAGATGAAATTTTAGAATATTTTGAGGTTATAACAAATAGAGTTAGAGAAGTGATTAGTAAACCATTAGATAAAGAAACTATGTATCTTTTTACAATGGCAATTCATCATGAATGCCAGCATCAAGAACTTTTAGTTTATGATTTACAACATTTGTTAGGAGATCAATACAGACCAGCAAAGAGAAATGAATCTCCAATTTCATTGAATAAAGAAAAAAAGAAGATTAGAATTAATGGAGGATTATACAATTTAGGATATTCAGGTAAAGACTATTGTTACGATATAGAACTTCCAGAACATAAAATATATCTAAATGATTATCAAATTGACACTTTTCCGGTGAGTAATGCAGAATATTTAGAATTCATGAATGAAGGTGGATATGATGACTATTCATTTTGGCTTTCAGATGGATGGGATGCAGTTGAGAAAAATGAATGGAATTCGCCAATGTATTGGGAAAAAGATGAGGACCAATGGATAACTAGAGATTTTGCCGGAAAACGAAAAATTAATCAAAATGAACCAGTCTGTCATGTAAGTTTCTATGAAGCATCAGCATACTGTAAATGGGCAAATAAGAGATTACCAACGGAAGCAGAATGGGAAAAAGCAGCATTATGGAATAATGAGAAAGGAGTCAAAACAGATTTTCCATGGGGTAATGAAAAACCAACAGAATCACATGCAAACTTGTTAGAATCAAATATTTGGAATTGTAGTGATATTGGTTCTTATGAAAACGGAAAAAGTAATTATGGATGTTACCAAATGATAGGTGATGTTTGGGAATGGACAACATCAGAGTTTGTTGGATATCCAGGTTTCAAAAGTGGTTTTGATGAATATAATGACAAATGGTTTACAAATCAAAAAGTATTACGTGGAGGATCATTTGGAACACCATCAAAATCAATTAGAGGATCTTACAGAAACTTTTTCAGATTAGATGAAAGATGGTTAATTTCGGGATTTAGATGTGTAGAAGATATTTAGATTTTTTTTGCCAAGACAAGAACAAAATATTTTTGTGAATCAAACCACATTTCAAGTTTTTCAAAGTTTGATTCCTTCAATGAGGACTCTATTTGTGAGATAGAAAATTTGTGTGAATTCTCAGTATGAATTAATTCATCTTTTGAGAGAGTAATTGAAAGTTCAGATTTCGAGATTGTGATAGATTGTTCAGATAATGAACGGAGATACATCTCAATTCGACCTTTTTCTTCGTCATAAACAGCATGATGTTCAAAATTTTCTATATTAAAATTAGCATCCAATTCATCATTAATTCTTTTTAGAACATTTAGATTGAATTTTGCAGTTGTTTTTTGGGAATCATTGTATGCATTGTGTAGAACTTGTTGATCTTTTTTCAAATCCAGTCCAATTAAAAACAGATCATCAGATTTCATCAGATTATTGATTTTTTGAAGAAATAGCATCCCTTCATTTTTACTAAAATTTCCAAAGCTTGAACCAAGAAAAGTTATCAGATTAGGTTTATCATCATAATGTTCAATAAAATCAAGACCATTTTCAAAGGTATCAACTACACCAGTCACTGAGAGATTTGGATAATCCATACAGAGATTTTTAGCACTTTGATCTAGAATTTCAGATATGTCTATTGGAAAATATTGTAAATGGTTTTGAGATTTTAGTAGAATATCAATTAAAAGTCGAGTCTTCACTGAAGAGCCACTTCCCAATTCTACTAAATGAAATTCATTTGAAAGATATGGGATTAATTTTTTCTCAATTGCTTGTAAAATTTCAGTTTCAGCATTGTATGGGTAATATTCAGGAAGTGAACATATTTCATCAAAAATTTTTGAACCATCTTTATCATAGAAAAATTTTGGACTGATTGATTTTTTTGGTTGTAAAAGTGTATGACGGATTTCTTCAGCAAAGGTGGTAGTAGTACTAATCTTAGTAGGCTTGAAATACGTTAAATTTTCTTGAATTGAATATGATTGATATCCTAACAGTTCCTGCTTTGATTTATTGTTCATATTTTGACGATTTTTGTTTTGCATAAATTTCTTATCACAGGAGAATATAATACCGATAATGAATAATATTTTAAAAGTTGAGAATTTAACAAAGAAATTCAAGAAAAAAAACTTTTTTTCATCTGATTCTGAAGAGGTTATTGCAGCAGATTCAGTAAATTTTTCAGTAGAGCAAGGAAAAATTTTAGCCATAGCAGGACAGTCGGGTTCAGGAAAATCTACTATTGCAAAATTAATTCTAAGAGCAATTAAACCAGATTCAGGAAAAATTTTCTATAAACAAAAAGAAATTAAAGATAATTCAGATGAATTAAAAAAATTTAGAATGAAATGTCAAATGGTCTATCAAGATCCTTATGATTCAATTAATCCAAGAATGACAGTTTTAGATATAGTTAATGAACCTCTAGAAATTCATAATTTAGGTACAAAAAAAGAACGTAAACAAAAAGTAATTGAAACATTACAAATGGTAAAACTAGAACCAGCGGAAGAAATTTCAAAAAAGCACCCACATATGCTTTCAGGAGGTCAGAGGCAAAGAGTTGTAATTGCAAGAGCAATAGTAGTTCAACCAGAAATTATTATTGCAGATGAACCAGTATCAATGCTAGACGTTTCAATACGTGCTGAGATTTTAGAACTAATGAAAGAAATTCAAAATAAAAATAATATTTCTATGATATACATTACACATGATCTTGCCACAGCTAAACATTTTGCAGATGATATTCTAATTTTGAATTCAGGCAAAGTTATAGAATCAGGTTCAATTAAACAAATATTATCAAATCCAACAGATTCATACACTAAAGCATTAATTGCTGCAATATCAGAACCAGATCCAGATAATCTCTATAAAGAAAAGAAGATTTCAGTTTAGAGGATTGCAATTGATGATTTTTAATGTATAATTTCAAGATGTGAAATTTTCTTTAGAATTTTTTCGTTGGTATCTCTTGTAGACCAATCCAGTAACAACCATTAGTACTGCAGTTATACCAGACCACATTACAAATGCTATAAGATTGGTATCTGCCATAGATGGATGTAAAATTACACTAAGATAAACATGATTAAGATGTTAATAATTGTTAGATTATAATATTCAAAGATACGAGGAATTTTAGTTGGAAGAATTAAATTTTGATGTAGTGGTAGTTGGAGGAGGTCCAGCAGGTTCATCTGCTGCACGGATAGCCGCAGAAAATGAATGTACAGTCGCATTAGTTGAGAAAGAGAAAGAGATTGCAGAAACTGTCAGAACAAGTGGTGTCACATGGATTTCAGATATAAAAAAATTTAAAATTCCAGAAGATTGTTACAATTCAATAAAGAAATTTTCTTTCTGCTCTCCAAAAAATTCCGTCACAATTTCAGATAATGTCGCAAAAGCAGCAGTCTTAGATGTAAGAAAGACATACAGATTCTTAGCAAATAGAGCACAATCATCAGGTGCGAAGATATTCACAAGTACAAATGTTTCAGAGGTTTTAAAAAATTCAGATGGAAAATGTGTAGGAGTTATTGCAAAATCAAAAGACAAACATATTCAATTTAACGCCAAGGTGATTATCGATGCAAGTGGTTTTGCATCAGTTGTTGCTAAAGAATTAGGACATGTTGAACAATGGAAAAAATTTGGGGTGGGAGCAGAATTTGAAGTAAAAACAGAGGAATTAGAACAAGATAATTGGTGGTTAATGGTGGGACAGGAATATTCGCCTGCAGGATATGCATGGATTTTTCCAACTTCTAAAAACACCGCAAGAGTTGGTGTAGGAATTGGAAAGCCAGATTCAGAAGTGGATCCAACAATTAGATTAAATGAATTGATTGACAAAAAAATTGGCCCCATCAAAGATTTAGGAGAAATTGAGAAGATAGAGTTCCATTATGGTTTGATACCAAATGAAGGATTATCAAGAAAGACAGTATATGATAATTTAATTCTAGTTGGAGACTCAGCAGGTCAAGCAAATCCTCTTGTTTTAGAAGGAATAAGATATGCAATTAGATTTGGAGAAGTTGCAGGAAAAGTTGCTGCAAGTGCAATAAAAAATGAGGATACATCCGAAAGATCATTAATTCCTTATGAAAAAGAATGGAGAAAAGCTATAGAGTCAAAAATTAATTCTGCGATTAAGGTTCAAAATAGATGGGTAGGACTAACAGATGAAGAATGGGATAAAGAATTAGACATAATCAATGAATTAACAGCAGATGAGTTTTTAGACTTTATTCGTGCTGACTTTGGAGTATCAAAAATGGTAAAGCTTGCAACACATCATCCAAAGATGATTGTGAGGCAATTATTCAATATGGTAAAAGGTACGTAATCTATAATCACATATCTAAGGTAAGGCTTTATTCATCCATATTTTGTCGCTAATTGTATGGCATTTGAAAAATCAGAATCAGGTCTAGTTCGTAGCCTATCTCTAAAGGACTCAGTAATGATTGGAGTTGCATCCATGATTGGTGGTGCCATTTTTGTTCTAGTGGGACCAGGAATGGCACAAGCTGGTGCAGCATTAATGATTGCATTTTTGCTTAATGGGATAATTACAGTATTCACTGCACTAACATATGCAGAATTAGGATCTGCATTTCCTGCAACAGGAGGAGGTTACAAATGGGTTAGAGCAGGATTACCAAGACCTAATGCATATCTTAGTGGATGGATGGCATGGTTTGGACATACAATTGCTGGAAGTCTTTACGCAGTTGCATTTGGATCTTTTTTTGCACATCTATTAAGGACATCAGGTGTTATTGGAGACGATATAGGGATTCCAGTTGACAAAATTCTAGCAGCAATTGCAATAATTATTTTTATTTTCGTTAATGTAAGAGGTTCATCAGATACAGGTAAAGTTGGAAATGCTATTACATTTACACAATTAGCGATAATTGGAATACTAATTGCAGCAGCAATTGGTGCAATGATGTTTACAAATCCAAATTGGTCTGATAATTATACAGATTTTATTCCTAGCGGAGTAGCAGGATTAGCATTAGCAATGGGATTAACATTCATTGCATTTGAGGGTTATGAGATAATTTCACAAGCAGGGGATGAAATAAAGAATCCTAGGAGGAATATTCCGCGAGCAATTCTAATTTCACTTGGAATTGTCGTGTCAGTTTACATTGTATTCACATTTGTTTTCATAGGTGGATTAAATGAATCAGTGATCGGAATGCCCGCGTGGGAATTCATTGGAAGTTTTGGAGAATTGGGAATAATAGAAGCAGCAGACCAGTTTCTTCCATATGGAGCATTAATTGTGTTAGCAGGAGGGTTAGTTTCAACACTTTCTGCATTAAACGCCACTACATTTGCAGCAAGTAGGGTAAGTTTTGCAATGGGTGTACAATACAATCTACCTCACATATTTAGTAAAATTCATCCAAAATATCACACACCATTTGTTGCAACAATTATTTCAGGCGTGATTATGTTAATTCTTGCATTATCCATGGATTTGACTGCAATTGCATTTGCAGCAAGTGTAATGTTTCTATTTTTATTTACACAAGTAAATTTAGCGTCAATTACAATTAGAAGGTTATACGCATCAACAGTAGACTATGGATTCAAAACACCATTTTTCCCATTAATTCCAATTTTAGGCATTTTGACAGCAGCTGGACTATCAATTTACCTACTATTTACACATCCAGAAAGTTGGCTGATAGCTATAATTTGGATAGGGATTGGTTTTGTAATTTACAAGTTCTATACATCAAAAAAAGAACTAGAACATAATGCACCACTTGTTTTTACACAAGGACCAAAGTTGAGAAAAAAATATAGAGTTTTGATGGTATTTGACAAACGTTCTGCAGAAAGAATGTACAAAATGGCAAAAGCAATTGCCAAAGATAAAGATGGAGAAATTACAGTTTTAGATATAGTGAATGTTCCACGACAAACTCCATTATCATTAACACATGGATTCGGAGACAAAGGACTGAAAGCAATAGAGGAGTTCAAAAGAGAGATTACAGGTTCACTACGAAACAGATACCTAGTAAGACTAGCACATGATCCAACAGAAGCAATTTTACAAACTACCGAAGAACAGGATATCAATACATTATTGGTTGACTTTGACTTTTTGAAGAATAATAGAAAATTACTTTCATTGACAACATGTGATATAATTGGTGTACGATTAAGAAAAACGTTTGATGAGGATATCAAAAACATTATTGTAGCATATGATAAAGGAAGACATAGTGATCTTGGATTAGAGATTGCAAATTCTTGTCAAAAAGTTGAACAATCAAAAATTCGTATAATTAGAGGAGTAGTAGAAAATTCAAAAGAAGAAACTCAAATTGTGAATAGAATTAATCAGAAGATGTTTGAATTAGAATTACCAAAGATTCAGTTTGAGAAAGTTTATTCTGATTCAAATATAATTACAGAGTTATTATCTAATTTCAAAAAAGAAAAAAATGCTTTGTTAATACTTGGTGCAGGAAACCAGACAGAAACAGCATTTAGTCCAAAAACACTCAGTATTTTGGATAAAAGTGGAAAATCAGCCATAATAGTTAGAAATCATAGATTTTCAGAGGTACATGTAAGATCTTTTGCCAATTTCATCATTCCAAAGATAATTCAAATAAAATTCATCTATCAGATTTATGTAAATATTATGCAGAAAATTTATTCCATGAAGGCAAAATCTCATAAAAAAAGAGACGATGATGATTATTTTGATAATTAATTATTAAAATTAAAAGAAGTGATTTAGAGCTGGCGGCAAGTTAATTCATTTTCTACCCTAATGTTCATATTCATGAAAAGCAGAATCATACATTATGCTCAATACTGTTTTCAAAGATGCAATAATTAATCGTGAAAAGACGCTATCTATTCTCAAGGGACCTGAATATGAGAAGATTATACAGAAAGCAAAGGAAAATTGGATTGATTATACACCAGAAAAACAAGAAGTAGTTTCTGCAGGAATAGATAGTAGTTTTAACAGCACAAAATTTCAGGGTGCAGA
>Ga0315328_10001710_pt1 | contig 10238 bp, 11 predicted proteins | sample M120032315metaG_FD_203462 | JGI IMG/M metagenome (GOLD analysis project Ga0315328, IMG submission 203462) | Ammonia-oxidizing marine archaeal communities from Monterey Bay, California, United States - M1 200m 32315 | ecosystem: Environmental > Aquatic > Marine > Intertidal zone | place: USA... | reverse complement strand
TATTGGGCTAAAATTTTACAAAGAGATACATTAACAGCATATCAATGTTCAAAAAGAGGGGGGGAGTTATCTTGCAAATTAATGCCTCACAGGGTTGAAATAGGGGGTAAATCTAAATTGTACTTAAAGGGCACAATATTACTATGAAATATTCAAATTATGTCTGAACAAAAAACAATATCAATTTTTGTAGACGTTCAAAACGTATATTACACCTCGCGACAAATTTATAAACGAAACTTTAATTATAATAAATTTTGGTCATTAGTAACGAAAGACAGAAAAGTACTTAATGCTATTGCTTATGCTACTTATCGCAACGATCAAAAACAAACAGAATTTCAAAATATTCTTCGAGCGATTGGGTTCAACGTTAAATTAAAACCTTATGTTACTCGAATGGATGGCAGTGCTAAAGCGGACTGGGATGTTGGTATTGCAATCGATATTATGGAAATAGCAGAAACCTGCGATATAATTGTATTAGTTTCGGGTGATGGCGACTTTGATCAATTACTAAATAGAATTAAATCGAAATATAATACTGAATGTGAAGTTTACAGCGTTAAGCCTCTCACAGCAAATTCATTAATCAAAGAAGCGACGAGATATTATCCAATTGATGAATCACTACTTTTATAAATACCACAGGTATTAACTAGTTTTAAATTAATTATATACTATTTGGCAGCCTCTAAAACTGAACAATAGTTTGCAACTCCAGAGCCACCCATATTAAAAATACAACCTATTTTGACATCTTTTTTCTGCATCAATCCTGCCGTTTTCGTTAGCTGGGCCGACATCAAGGCATGCATAGAAACTCCAGTTGCACCTACCGGGTGGCCCTTTGCCTTCAGTCCTCCAGATAGATTGACAGGTAAGGCTCCATCAGAATACACAGTTCCATCCAAAATCGCACGATCACCCTGCCCTAATTGAGTTAATCCCATTGCTTCGTACACTAATAATTCTGCAATTGTAAAGCAGTCATGAACTTCAGCAAGGTCAATATCCTTAACAGTAATTCCGGCATCCTCATATGCCTTATAAAACGCTTTAGCCGGTCCTTCAAATTTCAAAATATCTCTACGAGACATTGGCAAAAAGTCATTCACTTGTATGGCAGACCTAAATTTAACGCTCTTTTCAAAATTATTTTCTAAGTCGTTAGAAACTATTACTAGGGCAGCAGCACCATCAGAAATTAATGAACAATCAGTTAATCTTAATGGTGGAGCTACTAATGGATTACGGTCACTTACATTATTGCAAAAATCAAAACCAACATCTTTTTGCATCTGTGCAAGTGGATTATTAACAGAATTTTTGTGATTTTTTGCTGCAATTTTTGCAAGTATTTCTGATTTATTTCCGTATTTTTGAAAGTAGGAATTTGCAAATCTCCCAAATACTTGTGGAAAAGATACTTCACTTTCTTCTGCTTGATAAGAAGCCGTCATTAAAGATTTTGTAACTCCTTTTGTGTCTTGTTCAGTCATCTTCTCAACACCAATGACAAGAGCAATCTTCGCCTCGCCTGCATTTATTGCATTACGAGCGCCGTGAATAGCAGCTGAACCAGAAGCACAAGCATTTTCTAATCTAGTAGATGGTGTAAAACGAAGTTTAGGATCGATTTGCAGGGCTAAAGAAGAAGGAAAACCATCTTTGACGAGACCGCCATTATAGTGAGCCAACCAAATTCCATCTACGTCAGCTGGGTCCACACCCGAATCTTCAATTGCTTCCCTTGCCGATCTTACTATCAACTGTTCTAAATTGTCTTCTAAGCGACCAAACTCTGTGTGCCCCCAACCTACAATTCTCGCACCCATTTTAATCTCCACAAATACAACTCAGTTAAAATTAATCATTTTTTTTAAAAAAAGGTATCAAAAACACTATACAGGCCATTAAAAAGAAAACACTCCCAAACATAGCCCAAAAACTTCCAATACTTGCTACACAAAAACCCAAAGCCGATATTATAAAAAGTAACCAGCCAATAAAATTTATCGACTTATTTTTCATTTGGGTACATTTCATTATCAGAATAAGGAAACCACCAAAAATCCTGTGACTTAGATTCAGGGTCTATCATTATCATTTTAGTTTCTCTAAATGTATCAATCCCTTCAGGCCCCAATTGCCTGCCAATACCACTCATTTTAGATCCACCAAATGGCCCCGCATCATTATCTAGCAGTGGAGCATTAACCCAAACCATGCCACCATCTAATTCTTCAGTGGCTCTTATACTTTCGTTTAAATCTTTTGTATAAATATTCGCACCCAAAGCATATTTTGAATTATTAGCCAAAGTTAATGCCTCGTCAAAATCTGAAACCTTGCATATTGGAGCCACTGGTCCAAAGCTTTCATTATTAAATATATCCATGTCAGGGGTGCAATCTACCAACACTGTCGCATCAACAAACCATCCTTGATTAAACTCAGCTGGCCTTCCACCTCCAATGATTGCATTGGCTCCCTGATGAGAAGCATTAACTAATAATTTTTCATATCTCTCTCGTTCCTTAGAAGACACAAGAGGACCCATATCCACTTTATCTAAACCATTTCCAATTCTGACCTTTTCTGTTTCACTAACCAATCTTTCAACGAATTCATCATGAATTTTTTCATGAACAAAAAATCGCTCTGCTGACACGCAAATTTGCCCGCAGTTCATGTATGCGGAAAATGCCGCAGCTCGCGCAGCAATATCTAAAGAAGCCGAAGGCATAATGAGAAAAGGATCATTTCCAGAAGTTTCAATAAGAGCTGGTTTCATTAAATCACCACATGCCCTTGAAACCGATCTTCCAACTGGAATAGAGCCTGTAAAAGCAACACCGTGAGTTTCAGAATGCTGAACCAAATATTCTCCAACCACGCCACCACCAGATACGACATGGAACAGACCTTTGGGAAGATGATCAAAGGCTTGTGCAAATAGCATTGTAGTTAATGTCGTGTATTCAGATGGTTTAACAATACACGCATTACCGCCAGCTAAAGCCGCACCAGCCTCCCAGGCAAGCAACACTAGTGGGAAATTAAACGGCATAATAAAAGCCACAGTACCAACCGGTTGCTTAATAGTATAATGAAACTGACCTGCCACTGCCGGGCCCATCACGCGTCCCATATCTGACCGACCAATTTCAGCTGAATACCTTAGTGAATGAACACACCAATCTACTTCATCTAAAGATTCTTTATAAGGTTTACCCATCTCTCTCGTTAAGGATTCTGCTAATAGTGGTTTCATCTTTTCTATCTTTGCTGCCACTTCATGCATCGAGTGGGCACGATCAACAGCTGACATTTCTTTCCACCATCTTTTTTGTGTGGCATTACAACGCTCGATAATCATGTCAATTTCAGAATTAGTAGTTTCTAAAACATTTCCAATTACCAATTCAGTCGCCGGATCAATCACATTAAAACCAATAATGCTTTCACTTTTCTGAAACTCTCCATCAAAATAAAACTTGCCACTGACACTTTTCAATTCAGTCAAAACATTAGTCATATCAAACCTCACTAAAGAACAATATTATTTAATTATTTTTTATCTTTCAAATGCTATAATGTTCAAATAAATATACTTTGCAAGATGGCTTTAATATAATTCTTTAGCCAATATACGGAAAGATTAAAAATACGATGAATTTAGAGACCAAGATACCACCACCTATTATTGCTATGATCAGTGGAATTCTAATAAGCGCCTCATCTACTATAATTAATCCATTTTGGTTTTATGGTTCTAAATTGATAGCAATGTTATTTTTAGTTTTATCTTTTACATTGATCATGATTTCAATAAAGAAATTTAATCATGCTAAAACTTCAATTAATCCAATAAATCCCAAAGTAGCTACTAAATTATTAACAACTGGAGTTTATGCCATCTCACGCAATCCGATGTACGTTGGACTAGTTGGCATATTATCTGGGATTTCCATAATTTTAGGTTCTTGGTTTGGTTTTTTCATAGTTCCAATGTTCGTCTTATATCTTAAGAAATACCAAATAATGCCTGAAGAAAAAGCGTTGAAAGCACTATTTAAGGAAGAATACCTTGCCTATTGCGACAAAGTTAAAAGATGGCTTTAACTTATAATATCAAAACACAACTTGAATAGTAAGGAATTTAATTGGAAAAATCTCGTCCTCTCATAGCTGCATTTTACATGTGTGGAGTGATATTTTCTTTCACAATCATGGCCATCTCTGGTCGTGCTATCAGCTTTCAATTAGATACTTTTGAAATAATGACCTATAGATCTATTATCGGCTTAATTATTGTAATCATAATTGGATCCGCAACGGGAAAAATAAACAATTTGCGTTTCAAAAAATTAAAATTGCATTTTTTTAGAAACCTAGTTCACTTTATTGGACAAAATTTATGGTTTTTTGCGTTAGCTCTAATTCCTTTTGCACAACTCTTTGCGTTTGAATTCTCCGTACCAATTTGGGTTGCAATATGTGCACCATTTTTTCTCTCAGAAAAACTAACGCCTATAAGGATTGGCGCAGCAATCGTAGGTTTTTGTGGTATTTTGTTGGTAGCAAGACCAGGAATAGAACCCATAAGTATCGGGATAATTGCTGCAGCAGGTTGTTCATTAATGTTTGCTTTCACGTCAATAACAACCAAAATCCTAACTAGAACAGAAGAAATCACTGACATATTATTTTGGTTAACTTCAATGCAATTAGTTTTTGGTATAATCTGTGCTGGTTATGATGGCGATATCAAACTACCAAACAGCTCCACCTTACCATGGCTTATTATAATTGGTTGCTGTGGATTATTGGCTCATTTTTCGTTAACAAAAGCATTGACTTATGCACCAGCGACAGTAGTTACACCAATGGATTTTGGTAGATTACCAATAATAGCAATAATTGGAATGGTTTTTTACGATGAACCTTTAAGCCTTTTTGTAATTTTAGGGGCATTAGTAATATTTCTTGCAAATTACGTTAATATTCGCGGTGAAGCACAACAAAATAGTTAACTCCACCACTCCCTTGGCTTTAATCTTTTACGTGGTTTATTTAAATCTTCCCATAACATTGCCAACCTTCTAAAGGATGATGTAGCTAAAAATCTCCACAATTTATCAGTTAAAGTAAGATATTTACGATTAAAGGGGCAAACCCGCATGCATATAGCACAATCCGTCCTTATTTTAGCCCAATACCCAAAACATTTTTCACAATTAGCAGACCACTTTTTCACACCTTTAATAGTGGAGTTGCTATCTTTTTTTTCATTAGGTGCACCAAAAGGTAAAGCTTTTGGAGGGCAAGAAGCAGCACATTTTGTACAACTATGACAATATTCTTTAATACCTAGTGAACTCGGAATATCAATTTCCACCGGCAACGAAGTAAAGATTTTTGAAAACCTTACTCTTGGACCAAATTCTGGAGTAATTACCATCTGATTTCTACCATATTCACCAAGACCCGCCTTAATTGCATAGGGAATAACTAAAGCGGTATCATTCATTGAGGCAATTGCTTCATATCCTAATCCTCTTATGTAAGCAGCTAATTGCATGCAAATAGCTGCTTCATGGCTATATTCTCTCCCAGATGAAGCTCCCGCCAAAGCAGAAGGATAAGTTTCCACTAAATCATAATCCATCGCATGAGCCATTACTATAACTCTATTACAATCAGTAGGTAGGTTATTTGTTACAGCTTCAAATTTATTTGAATCCACACGGTGACTATAATGCCACCTCGTATCAGATGAAGTTATGCCGACTAAATCAGCGCCAAATAACTTTGCAACACGTTTTATTTCAGCAGATTGTTTACTTAAATCATTCACAATAATTTTGTTTTTTGCAATTTTGGTATCATTTTGGATAGCTGATTGAAAACCCTCACGGATTCCATTTTTAGCTCTTCTATTAGAAATTAAATCAGAAATTAACCAAGAGGCATTTCTTAGGGCAAAATCCTTCTGATTAAACCCATCAACAGGTTTTGCTATAAAATCAGAACGATAACTATTAAAAAATGCCTCAGTATCTTTCGACATTATTGTCTCATCCCAAAAGGCACGTGTAAAAATATCGTTCATCTGATTGAATTGCTCAAAATCTTTGGTGATTTCAAACCCTACAAGTTTGTCTGTATCTTCCAGACCTATTACCCCTTTTTATAAAATCCAGTTCATGCCTTTAGTTCAGCATCCCAGTAAAGATAATCCATCCAACTATCATGAAGGTAATTAGGTGGAAATTTTCGTCCTTGATTTCTTAAATATTCTGGATCTGGTTTTTTTGGTTTTTGTATTAAATTTAAACCAGCTTTTTTTAGACTTCTTGAGCCTTTTTTTAAATTACATTTTTGGCAAGAAGCCACAACGTTTTCCCAAGTTGTTTTGCCACCTTTTGATCTTGGAATGATGTGATCAAAAGTCATTTCACCCTTTAAACTACAATACTGGCATTTGAATTCATCCCTCAAAAATAAATTGAACCGAGTGAATGCGCTAGCGCTATTTGGACGTATAAAATCCTTTAAAACAACTACAGAGGGAATTTTTATCTCTATAGAAGGTGACCTTACGACTTCGTCATATTCAGCGAGGATAGTAACTCTATTTGAGATACTAGCTTTGATTGAGTTTTGCCATGTCCATAGTGACAATGGAAAATATGATAACGGCCTAAAATCAGCGTTTAAAACCAAAGCAGAGCCTTTTTGGAGGAACTCGCGATTATTCGAAAAAATATCTATAAGTTCTTCAGACATGGTTGCTCCTCATAATTATGTCACAATTTATTACACAAAAGACACATGATCGTAATAAATTTTAACCATACTATATATCGAAGAAACAATGCATCAAGAGTAATATTTAATTAGATAAATTAATCAGATTCGACAAAACCCAACATATTATTCATAAATTGCAAAGCCGTCCCAAGTCCATCAGGGGAAATTCCATGGCCAACACCTTTTGCTACATGACTATAAACAGTAAAACCATTCATTGTTAAATTATTTGCGGCAACAGCCAAAGACTCAAAAGGGACAACATCATCACCATCTCCATGAATAAGGAGAATTGGCATCTTTGATTTAATTTCATCTTCTAAACTTTCTGGTTCTAACAAGCGACCAGAAAAACCAACAACGCCCGCTAAAGGGGTTTCACGACGGGGAGCTAAATGAAGACTAAGCATAGTGCCCTGACTAAACCCTAACAAGATGGTTTTATTTGATTCTACATTCTCGGATTTCATAATATCGTTTATAAATCTATTAGTTGTGTCGATAGCTTGCTCCATAACAAGGCGAGCATCTACTTCACTAGAACCATCAATCCAGGGAATAGGAAACCACTCGCGTCCTGATGGATTCATTTGACATCTATGTGGTGCGTCTGGGGCAACAAATACAGTATTTGGCATATGCTCGCCTAAAGGATTAGCAAGACCCAATAAATCTGCTCCGTCAGCGCCATATCCATGAATTAAAATAACAAGAGAGTCACACTTGCCAGAAAAAGATTCTTTTTTACCGTATTTAAGTACACTCATCTTATTCCTTCTCTCTTTTTTATATAACTATAGTAAGACCAAAGACCTCTTGCCGCGACAGACATCCAAGGAGCCCATTCTATTGCTAAGTTTCTCATTTTTTTCTCGTTAGGTCGCTCAGGAAGTTTATATAAAATTCTACACGCTTCCTGCAATGCTAGATCTCCCGCAGGAAAAATATTCGCCCTCCCAAGTGAAAACATGAGATAAATTTCTGCTGTCCATCTACCTATTCCTAAGACATCTGTTAGTATCTCTATTACTTTATCAGCTTCCAAAACTTCCAAACCATCATAATCAATTTTAGCAGAAGCTAATGCTCGTACATATTTAATTTTCTGGCGAGACAAACCAATTTCTTTTAATTTTTCATCAGTGCTTGCAGTTATCAAATCTTCAGATGAAATCATCTCACTGCCCATTCTTTTTAATATTGCATCAGCAGCTGCTACAGATATTTGTTGTGATATTATTACGGAAACAAGGTTTGAAAAACCAGGCTCTCGTAAGCGCAATTTTAATGGACCAATATGCTTAAAAGCTTCTCGGAGAACTTTATCATTCTTAGACAAAACTTCCGTGCCTTCGGCCAAACAAGCATTTGAAAAAATTATTCTTTCATTCATTTGATAATCCATCAAGCCATTTAATCACTTTGGTTGTATCACTATAACTATCACCTCTGAAATTATTTGGCCTATTTATCATACCAACCCTAACGCCCAATTTTCGCGCAGCAATTAATTTTGCTTCACTTTGACTGCCACCCGAATTCTTCATTAACAACCAATCAATATTCAGTTCTTTAAATAGTTTAATCTCACTCTCTAATGAAAATGGAGGACGACCAATAAGGTAACTCCCATTTCCATATGGAAAAGGGATACCAGGATCATCAATCTGACGACAAATCAACTTAATATTTTTATTTGATTTAAAATAAGCTACACTTTGGCGACCAGATGCAATAAAAATCAATTCACCATCAGACAAATATGGTAAAAGTTCACTTTCACTATCAATTTCAAACCAGTTGTCATTAGTAGTTTTTATCCATGGCGGTCGTTCAAATAATAAATATGGAATATGAATTTGATTACAGACGAGCCTTGCGTTACTGCTAATATTGATAGCAAAAGGGTGTGTCGCATCAATTACGCAATGAATATTATTTGCTTTAATAAATTTAATCAGCCCACTTTGCCCACCGAAACCGCCAAACCGCATTTTTTCTGCAATCATAATTGGTTCTTTAGTAATCCCAGCCAATGATGCTATTAAGGAATACTTTGAAGTTTTGTCAATAAGTTTAGCAATAATGCGAGCTTCATGAGTGCCGGCCAATAATAATACCTTCAAGATGCCCTACCCATAATTTTACCTGCCCTATCAACGACAATGATATCACAAGTTATCTCAGATCGTCCAAGCTGGTCTTTAATACAACTAAGTGCTTTAGCTGCTACAATTTCTGCTAACTTTGGACCACAAATCTCTAAAGCTTCTAAGGCAGTATTTGCTTTTGACACGTCACCAAGTTTTCTTTCTTTAGACCATTCATTTAGAATGTCAAAGTTTACCTGTGATCTTTTTGAATGTAAGTCTTTGGCACCTTGAGCAAGTTTTGTAATCTTCCCAATTCCGCCACCTATTGTCAATTTTGCAACAGGGTGCTGTCGTAAGTACTTTATTAACCCTCCTGAAAAATCACCCATATCTAACATCGCATGATCAGGCAACTTATATAGTGATTGAACAACCGCTTCGGAAGTAGAACCTGTACAACCCGCAACATGATTAGTCTTCGTGGCTACTGCTACATCTATGCCTCGGTGAATTGATGCAATCCACGCAGCACAGCTAAATGGACGAACGATACCTGTAGTTCCCAAGATTGAAAGTCCATTTCTTATGCCTAGCCTAGAGTTCCAAGTGTTTTTAGCAATCTTTTTTCCGTTTGGAATAGAAATAGTAACTTTTATATTAGGAGATTTATTAAATATTTTAGCAGTTTCGACAATTACTTCAGTAATATATTTTCTGGGCATAGGATTTATTGCTGGACCTCCAACTGGAATTGGCAATCCTGGTTTAGTAACAATTCCGACGCCAGGACCAGCGCAGAAAACAATACCATTTCCCATTTCTTCGACTTTAACTTTTATTAATGCGCCATGCGTAACATCAGGGTCATCTCCTGCATCTTTAACAATTCCAACTTCAACACAGTTTTTTTTCTTTTCAAAAAAAGAAATATGAAATAATGGAGTTTCCCCTTTTGGTAATTTAATGGACACAACGTCCAATTTGGCATCAGACCAAAGAGAATGTAAAGCCGCTTTAGTAGCAGCTGTAGCGCAGGCGCCTGTGGTCCAGCCTCGTTTTAATCTTATATCAGTTTTACTTGTCATACGCACACTATATGCCTTCAGGGTTCTGACGCCAATAAATAATCATCAGTCGTTCTTATCTTCACATTACAATAATTAATCAGTTATATTAATTCTATGGAGAATTCGATTCCTTTACCAACAAGAGATTGGCCAAAACTCGAAAAGGGGTGGGTATGGCTATGTGGAGCAGGCCCCGGTGATCCTGGATTGCTCACGCTACATGCATTAAATGGATTAAAGCAAGCCAATGTGATCGTAT
>Ga0315328_10001708_pt1 | contig 10242 bp, 9 predicted proteins | sample M120032315metaG_FD_203462 | JGI IMG/M metagenome (GOLD analysis project Ga0315328, IMG submission 203462) | Ammonia-oxidizing marine archaeal communities from Monterey Bay, California, United States - M1 200m 32315 | ecosystem: Environmental > Aquatic > Marine > Intertidal zone | place: USA... | reverse complement strand
ATGGAGGATCCCAGACAATTTCTACATCAACATTATTTACGCCAGAAACTTTTTTTGTATATCGTTTAACATCGTCAACCATTGTTTCATGTAATGGACAGCCTTTTGTTGTCATTGTCATTTTGATGTTTACGTCATTATTTTCAGTTACATCAATTCCATAGATTAATCCCATATCTACAATACTTAATGGAACTTCAGGATCCATGCATTTTTTCAATGAATCACGCACTTGGTCCACATTAACAGTACTCATGACAAAAAGGAACATGAAATGAATAAAAACTTTCTATTAATTAGCTTGGAATAATTTTGTTATAGATTCTTCAAAGGGATCTTTTGCAACACCTTTCTCAGTTATAATTCCTGCAATTAATTCTGGAGGAGTCATGTCAAATGCAGGATTAATTACATTTATTCCATCAGGTGCAGTTTTTTTATCTCCAATTCCGGTTACTTCAGATGCGTTTCTTTGTTCAATGATGACATCTTCAGGATTACTTTTCATATCAAATGTAGAAAGAGGGGCAGCAACATAGAATGGAATGTTATGTTGTTTTGCCATAGTTGCCACCTGATATGTTCCAATTTTGTTATAGACATGGCCAGTCCTAAGAATTCTGTCAGCACCAACAACAATTTTATTTACAAGATTATTTGCCATAGCATAACCAACTGCCGTATCAGGAATTAGACTAACATCAATTCCATCATGTTTTAATTCAAAAGCTGTTAATCGTGATCCTTGTTGTACAGGTCTAGTTTCGGTTGCTATGACTTTGATATTTTTACCACTATCTTTTGTAGCACGGATAACACCTAATGCAGTACCATAACCAACAGTTGCTAAAGCACCCGCATTACAATGAGTCATTATTGTATCATTATCATTGAATAATTCAGAGCCATTTTTTCCCATTGTCATATTGATTTGTATGTCTTCTTCTGCCATTCGTTTGGCATATTCAACAACATTATTTCTTATTTCATCTACTGTAGTTGCATTATTTGCGACTTCCATAATTTTGTTTAATCCCCATCCAAGATTTACTGCAGTGGGTCTAGTTTCAAATAGAACTTTCTTGGCATTTTCTAAATAAGAAATTAATGTATTCTTGTCAGTTGCATCACTTTGTAATGCAGCTAAAGCAAGACCAAATGCTCCAGATACACCAATTGCAGGTGCACCTCTAATTACTAAAGTACGTATAGCATGAGCAACTTGATTATAATCAGTATAAGTTACATATTCAAGAACATTTGGTAATTTGGTCTGATCAATCATTATAACAGAATTTTCTTTCCATTCTACTGTTTTTAGACTCATAAATATCCACAAAAATAGTAGTAATTATTTTTTGGCATTATGTTTTAGTAGTTAAGTATTTTACAATATATCAAAACATAACTTATAATGAAGATTACTGATTTAGAAAAAATTGATACTAGATCTATGTTTAAGGCTTATGATAAATGGCCAGAAATTTCAATTGAGGCATTTGAGAAAGAATATGACAAAATTGACATAAAAGATATTGATCATATTGTTTTTGCAGGAATGGGAGGATCAGGATCAATTGGTGATACAATAAGTGCAATTTTATCAAAAAAAGATATCCATGTCAGTAATGTTAAAGGATATTTACTTCCTAAGACTGTAGATTCAAAAACGTTAGTAATTGTAACCAGTGTGTCAGGTAATACAACTGAAGCAATATCAATTTTAGAAAATAGCAAAAAAACATCTGCAAGAATAGTAGGATTTTCATCAGGTGGAAAATTAGAGTCTTTTTGTCATAAAAATGACATATTATTTCAGAATATTTCTAATATTCATTCTCCAAGAGCATCATATACAAATTTTTTATATTCAATTCTAAATATTTTAGAGCCTATTTTACCAATAAGTGATAGCGATGTTTATGAATCATGTCTGGCACTAAAAAATACTCGAAACAATATATTTTCAGAGAATTTAGTTGAAGATAATAATTCGTTGAGATTGGCAAAATTTATCAAAGATGTTGTTTGTATTTATTATCCTGGAGGATTACAAGCAGCCGCAACTCGTTTCAAAAATTCATTACAAGAAAATACAAAAATTCATGCAATGACAGAAGATGTTATTGAATCATGTCATAATGGTGTTGTTGCATGGGAAACAAAGTCAAATGTTTCTCCAGTATTATTACAAGGGAAGGATGATTATTTTAAAACAATAGAGAGATGGAAAATTATGGAAGAGTTTTATAAATTAAGAGACATAGATTATCATATAATTAATTCATTGGATGGTAGCATATTATCAAAAATTACAAATTTAATTTATTTGTTAGATTACTCTACAATCTATGCGTCTATTTTAAAAAAAGTGGATCCATCACCTGTAGATTCTATAAATTACATTAAAAATCGATTATAAATGAAGAGAATAACTTATCAATCAAAATTTATGGAAAAGACTTAATGAAAGTAACAATAGGGATTCCAGCTTACAATGAGGAGAAGAATATAGCAAGTGTTATCTCAAAATTAAAAAAATATGCAGATTCAATCATTGTCTGTGATGATGGTTCAGATGACTATACAGGTACAATTGCAGAACAATTAGGAGCTACTGTAATCACTCATGAGAAAAATAAAGGATATGGTTCAGCAATAAAATCATTATTTTTAAAGGCAAAAGAATTAGAATCTGACGTATTTGTAACCTTTGATGCAGATGAACAGCATAGAATTGAAGACATACCAACAGTGATAGAACCAATAATTAAAAATCAGACAGATATTGTGATTGGTTCAAGATTTTTGGATATAAAATCTGAAGAGATGCCAAATTATAGAAAGATTGGGATTAAAGTAATTACAAAAGTGACAAATTTATCAATCAAAGAAAAATTAACTGATGCACAAAGTGGTTTTAGAGCTTATAGTAAAAGAGCTATAACAAATATTACCCCATCAGATGAAGGAATGGGAGTTTCAACTGAGATTTTAATTAAAGCAAGTAAGAATGAGCTAAGAATTTCAGAGGTTCCTATCAAAGTAAGTTACAAGGGAGAAACATCGACAAAAGATCCAGTCTCACATGGAACATCAGTAGTTTTCAGTACACTAAAATTTACTTCAATACACAATCCTTTGAAATTTTATGGAATTCCAGGTGTGATTTTTCTTATTATTGGTTTGAGTTTTATTGCATGGACAATTCAAATATATTCTATAGAACAAACTATAATTACAAATATTTCATTAATTGGAATTGGATGCATTGTATTAGGAACAGTTCTATTAATGACAAGTGTTATTTTGTTCTCTATTGTAACAGTAGTTAAAGAAAAAGATAATTAATTTTTCACTAATATTTTCCACCAGGCACTGATCGTATTATCAGGATTTTGATGTTTATCTTCTTCAAAAGAAATTATTTTGAATGTTTCTTCTAATAGAGATGTAATTTCAGATTTTTCAAAGAAGAATCTTGTTATATTTTTGTGTTCAAAAGAGTTTTCAGAGATTTTTTTTCCAAAATTGAAATATTTATCTCCTGGTTTCTTAGTTGAAAACAGAAAAAAGGAATTCTTTGACATTATGTCAGATATATTTGAAAAAATTTGTTTTAATTCATTAATATTAAAAAATTGGAGTGCAAGATTTGAGTATACCATATCAAAAGATTTGTTTTGGAAATTGAGAGGTTTTTTTATATCATGCACAAAAAGTTGTAGATTTGAGAGATTTTTTTTATTTTTAATTTTTTTAACAAAATTTATTGCATTTTCAGAAATATCAATTGAAGTTACAACAGGCACAAAATTTGCAAAAAATATCGAGTCTCTTCCTTGGCCACATCCTAGTTCCAATAAATTGGTAATATTATGCTCCTCAATGATAGTTTTTGCAAAATCTGCAAGAATTGTTTGACCGGTTCCAAAATAATCATCTTTACTGTAAAGATTATTCCAATATCCAAGTTTTTTTAATTCATTTTCTATAACAGAGTGATTATTTTCATCATTCATAGATTTTTTAAAAAATTTAACATTATTGTGCTTTACGAATTTAAGATTCGTTCCATTTCATCTCTTAGTTCTTGAGCCTTTTGTTTTTCTTTTGTTATCAGATTATTATTTTCATTAGGATCATCTTTAAGAAAATACAATTCTTCAGATTCGTCGTGTATATTTCGGATATATTTCCATTCATCTTCTCTAACTGAATAGACATTTGGTTCAACTGGAGGCTTTGGAGAACCAAGAGGATTTCCAGATTGAGAGAGTGCAGATCTTTTTTCAAGATTTCCATCAGAAAGAGAGATTAGACTTTTCCCATCTATTGGAAGAAAATTTGTATCAGTTTTAATCTGTAGTAGTTCAAGAATAGTAGGAAGAATGTCTATGGAACGAACCTGTTGATTAATTTTCATAGGTGTTAATTTTTTATTTAAAAACAGTGCAGTAGAGATTAATGTATAATCATAGCAAAATACACCATACGCACGTTCCCCATGTTTTTCTCCAACACTTATTCCATGATCAGATATAACTACCAAAAGTGTATCATCAAATAGATCTATTTCTTTACAATAATCAATAATTTTTCCTAGGTAGTCATCTGCATTTTTGAATAGAGTATCGTAAAGAGTTTCATTTCTAGATTTATTTTCAAAATATTCTTTTGAAAAATTATTATATTTTTTTAATACATTTTCCATAATTCCTGTATGAATATTACTATAATGTAAATAAAGAAAAAAATCTTTTCCAGTTTTTCTAACAGAATCAAATTTTTTTATTAGATCTATATGTCGTTCAGTAAGATTATCATTTAATTCATCATGAATGATAAATTCATCAAAACCAGTTGGTGGTAAAACTAACTTATTGATAACGTCAGCATGAGTAACATAGCCATTATCTTTTAGATATAATGGTAGAGTTTTATACAAATTTTTCTTAAAATTTAGGTTTGACCAATAACTATTAACTCCGGTTTTAGTTCCATATGTGCCACTTAATACAGCATGCATTGCACCAATTGTGAATGGAGCATATGTTACAACAGTTGAGAAAAAAAGACTATCACTAATCAATTTAGAATAATTTTTTGCTACTAGAGTTCTATCTTTACGTGCACCATCCATTGTAATAAAAATAAGATTCATTATTGTTCCATAATGTTAGTTAACTAATATTAAACATATCCTAATTTTCGCAATTCTTTTTCTATTTCATCAGATTGATGAATATTTTCATCAACGTCATCTGAAAAATTCTCTATAAGAGAATTAAGAATTTTTTCATATTTATCTACAAGATTTTGGTTCAAAGAAAGATTATTTTCTTCAAAAGAATCATTTCTAAGATCAAACAAATGAATTCTTTTTTTTGGATTATTTTTATCTCGAAAATATTTGTAATCAGAGGTTCTAATTCCTATAACATCATTTGATTTCTGTAATACTAGAGGATTACTTTCAATATATGCTGGATTTTCTGGAAAATTCATTCCATCAATCAGTGGTTTAAGATTTACACCATCTGTATCAGATTTTGATTCAATTTGCAGAAAATCGAAGAGAGTTGGAAAAATATCAATTGAGCGTATTTGTTGTTTAATTGAAATATTCTTTGGGATATTTATTCCACATAATAGAAAAGGAACTTTAATTAATTCATCAAAAAGAAAATGATCTTTATCAGCTTTACCAGATAATAGAGCACGTTTTTCATATTCACGAAGATTAAGATTATCTAAAATTTTTGATTTTTGTTTGTTTTTTTGTTTTTCTAGTTTTAGAAATATTTTATCTTTGAGAGGATTAAGAAAAGTTGGAATAAATTTTGAGAATTTTGAAATTAACATTTCATTTTTTGCATTTTGATCAAAATTTAATTTAGTATTCAAAGTTTTGACAGATTTAATATAATCACCATGATCACTAGTAATAACAAAAATTGTATTTTTCATATCAATTTCTTGGATTATTTTTCCAACATAATGATCAATTTCAGAGAGTTTTCTATCATATGAAGTATCACCATATTTTGTATCGTCAAAATTCTTTGAGACAGTTATTGGTTGGTGAAGATCCATTGCATGAAGCAAGAAAAACCATGGTTCAGATAAGTTAGAATTTATTTTTTTTATAGATTTTTCAGCAAGACCATTTGTAAGACCACCGTAGAAATCATACAAATAATCTGAATTTTCAAATTCTGGGAAAAGCCCAACAGTTTCAGATAATTTTGGAAGATAACCAAAAATTGAATATCCATTCTTTTTTAAAATATCAAAAGATGTTGTAATTTTTGAATCAAGTTTGTTAAATCTAGTTGAACGTATTCCAGTTTTAAATGGAAATTTTGATGTAAAGAGACTTGACCATGAAAGTATTGTTGCATTAGCAGAACTGATAGTTGTTGAGAATAATACGCCATCTTTCTTCAATTGGGAAAAATTTGAATTAGGTTCATTTTCTAATTTAGAAATAAATCTATCAGATCTTAAAGAATCAAGAATTAGAAACAGTATATTTGGCCTCATATGTTAACGAATGAACAATAAAAAATAAATGAATCGGATAATAGCTTTGAATGTGTCTGGGGGAAAAGAAAAAATTTTGGTATGGATTGGTGCGGAATTAGTACATTATTTTTTAGCTCATGGCTTACAGAAAAAACATGATGCAGAATATTATGCAATAATAGACATTACTAATAAGCCAAAAAAATTTTTTCTAGAACAAAATTTTGTTAAATTTGAGAAAATTTGGTTTTATCATGATGAGATAAATAATTCAAATATCAAAAAACCAGATGCAGAATTTTTAGGTGAATTTGAAAAATCTCAAAATGTAAATTTATGGAATTTAGCATTGAATGAAAGGATATTTTATAGATTTTTTGATTATCATAAATTTTCTGATCAAGAGATAATGAAAATTGAAGAAAATTCAATTAAATTTTTTCAGAGAGTAATGGATGAAGTGAAACCAGATTATTTTCTTACAAAACAACCCTCTTTTCATCATTTAGAATTATTCAGAATTATGTGTGAAAATTCTAATTGTAAAGTAATCATGATGAGTTTTCCAAAAATAGCTTATAGAATGTTAATTTCAAAAAATGTTACAGAATTAGATTATACAAAGAAATTAAATGAATATCCTGTTGTGAAAAAAAGTTTTCAAGAATTACAAGATTATTTAAATCAACATTCATCATTTGTGCAACTAGAGAATTATTATAAAAATAATAATAAAGGCATTGGGAGTCAATTTTCAGCATTAACTAATTTTCTTTTTTCAGAAAATTTGAATATAAAATCTAATTACAATTATTATGGACGAACAAAATACAAAGTGATTTCTAGTTTAGTGAAAGATAAGAAAAAAAGAAAAATGCGGGAAAAATTTATGGATAAAAATTTGTTGCAAAAAATAGACTTGAATGAACATTTCATATATTTTCCAATGTCAACTGATTTAGAACGTCATTTGTTAATTGATTCTCCATATTATACAAACCAAATTGAAGTGATAAGAAATGTTGCAAAATCAATTCCTATTAATTATTTACTCTATGTAAAAGAAAATCCATCAAACATAACTAGAGATTGGAGAGAAATATCACAATATGAAGAGCTTTTAGATATTCCAAATGTAAGAATTTTACATCCAGAATTTTCAAATGCAGAATTACTGAAAAATTGTGATTTGGTGATTTCAATTGCAGGTTCATCAAGTTTTGAAGCAGCATTTTATGAAAAACCTTCAATTGTATTTGGTGAGGTTCTTTATTCAGGATTACCATCAGTTACTAAAGTAAAAAATATTGAAGATTTATCAAAAAACATACGAGATAGTTTGAAAGAGAAAGTTCATTCAGATGATTTGAGTAGATACTTAGAACTATTAAAAGAAAATACATTTGAATTTGATATGGTAAAATTTTCAGGTTTGATTGCAAAAATATTCTATAAAGATGAAACTACAGTAGATGTTGAAATTAATGAAACTCAAATTGGTAAATTCATTGAAGATAATACTAACTTAATTGATATTCTTGCGGTTGAACATGTTAAAAAAATTAAACAGCATAATAGATTTAAGAATAATTCTTCTTAATGTATCTGACCACCATCTGCAACCAAAATATTTCCTGTCATAAATGATGCCAAAGGAGATGCCACAAAAGCGGTCAAATTTGCAATTTCTTCAGGAGTTCCAAATCTATTCATTGAAACTTTTTTAGAAATCATGTTTAGAACTTTTGTTTTATTTTTTACAAGTTTTTTTTCCCACACAGAGCCTTTAAAGAAAATATTTCCAGGCGCAATTGCATTAATTCTTATTCCAAATTTTGCTAATGGTTTTGAGTTATTTTTAACATAAGAGTTTAGAGCAGATTTTGCAACTGAATAAGGAATCGGAGCATTAGTGATCTCTATTCCAGCTATTGAAGATATACAGACAATTGAACCAGAAGTTTTTTTTAATGAAGGTAATGATTCAGTTATTAGATTAATTGTTGAATTCAAATTAATATCAAGCATTTTTTTCCAGTCAGAAAGTTTTTCTTCTCCAGGTTTTGGCGATCTTCCATCACCAACATTACAAATTAAAATATCTATATTACCAAATTTTTTAATTGTGTGATTGACTAATTTTTTACAATGTGAGGTTTTTGTGACATCTCCAGAGAGATAACTAGTGTTATCACCCATATTTTCAGATAGTTTTTTTAGAGAACTAGAATTTCTGCTATTAAGGATTACATTACAGCCTTCATTATGCAAACAAGTTGCAATGCTTAATCCAATTCCTTTGCTTGACCCAGAAATAAGCGCAGTTTTACCTTTTAAACCTAAATTCATTATTCATCAACTACCAAGATGTCCAACCTCCATCCACAACATAAGTTGCGCCAGTTACATATGATGAATAAGAACTACAAAGAAAATCAGCGATTCCATTTAATTCAGTTGGTTTCATCATTCGATCAAGTGGCGTATGTTTTGAATAATTTTTTATAAAGTCTTCACTCTGTGAATTTTCAACACCACCAGGAGCAAGACAGTTTACACGTACAGAAGGAGCTAGATGAACTGCTAGAAACTTTGTTAGATTAATTACTCCAGCCTTAGATATGCTGTAAGCTATGTGTTTGTGGCCGCCATCATATAGATCTGGACGTGCAGACACTAAACCAGTAGAAGCAGAAAAATTAACAATTGAGCTAGAAGGATTATTTCTAGCAAATTCACGACAGACTGAAAATAGTGAAGTTAAATTAACATGTAAAAAATTTGAGAATGAATCTAACGATATATCAAAAAGTGTAGGACGTTTTTGATTATCTTCCACATGATCGTTTAATGCAAAACAGTTGATAATACAATCTGCTTTATTTTCTGAAAACCATTTTTTGACAAAGTTTTCATCTGATAAATCATGTCCCAATGATAGATCTAGGGAGAGAATTTCATTATTTTCTTGTAGAAAATTCTTTAGTTGTTTTCCTATTAAACCCTCAGAGCCAGTAATTATAATTTTTAGATTTTTCGCATACATGATGTTTATTTTTATTTAAAGTATTTATTCAAATAGTTTTTCACTAGATTAAAATATCTTTTAGATGTATCTTCTGGTGATATATAATCTTCATTTTCTCTTGCACCTTGTATTATGATATCACCTTCATATCCAATTTTAGCCAAAGTATTAAAAAATAATTCTAGATTTGCATCGCCTGTTCCTAATGGGACAGACATTCCACCAAATTTTCTATCTTTGATGTGTACATTAGATATTAGATTTTTTAACAGAGATAATTCTTCTTCCATGTCATATCCAAGACTAGTACTGTTTCCAATGTCATAATTAGCTCTTACATTTTTTGATGACATATTTTCAATTAAATTTTTCATTTTTTGAGGAGGTAAATCAGTTTCTAAATTCAAGATAATTTTTTTCTTTTCAATCAATGGGATAATTTTTTCTAAATTTTTTGAAAATTCTTCTATATCAGATTCAGAATTTAATGAAGAAGAATCAACTAATGGAATTTCTATTATATCTATACCTAACAATGAAGATTTTTCAATTAAATTTTCCAATACAAGAAGATTTTTAGAAATTTCTATTGGTGATTCAGAGAATAATTTATGAATCATAAAAAAATCAGCACAGATAGAATTGATAGTTAGATGATATTTTCGAGATAATGAATTAATTCTCAT
>Ga0315328_10001705_pt1 | contig 10254 bp, 9 predicted proteins | sample M120032315metaG_FD_203462 | JGI IMG/M metagenome (GOLD analysis project Ga0315328, IMG submission 203462) | Ammonia-oxidizing marine archaeal communities from Monterey Bay, California, United States - M1 200m 32315 | ecosystem: Environmental > Aquatic > Marine > Intertidal zone | place: USA... | reverse complement strand
GGGATCGCCGGGCAAGACTTCCAACAGCAAAAAGATAATCACCGAGGCTCCCGATACGGTGATCAGGAAGGTCAAAAAGCGCCGTGCCAGAAATACGGACATCCTCCCGCTTTAACCTCGAACCGCATCAAGGGCAAGTTGGATTGCCACAATATGGCCGCAATCCTGTCCTCAACCAGCCCCATTTTCCCATCAATCTGACAATGCGAAAGGGCGGGAAAGGGAGCTTCATCATGATCCATGGCGATCTTGATCTGGATTGGGCCGAACAGGACCCGGACTATTTGGCCCGGGTCAAGGCGTTCCTCCAATCCACTGGCAAGTCGGAAAATTCCATGCCGAATCACCTCCTTGCACCAGATAGCCACCTGGCCGAACTTGGTCTAAAATAGCAGGTCTGGACGGCCGTTTTTGGTGAGGTTATGGAGGTGCGACATGGTCCTCGAAGTGACGCCATTGAATGAACCCTTGGGTGCGGTCGTGCATGGCTGGGAACCCCATGCGTCGCTATCGAACCAGGACGTGGACGTCATTCGCGGTGGCTTGCGGGCGCATGCGGTGCTGGTGTTTCGCGGCCACGCGCGGCCGACCGATGATCAGTTGGTGCGTTTCGCCGAAACCTTCGGTGATCTAGTCAAGGGCTCGGAATGGTTTGGCGATATCTCGCCGAAACCGGAAATCCTCCGGATCAATAATCTGATTGACGATGACGGCGTGGCCCAAGGGACGGGTGCCTCGGACAGTCTGGAATGGCATTCCGATTATTCCTATGTACATACCGTGGGCAAGGAGAGTTTTCTGGAAGCGGTGGAGGTCCCCAGCATCAAACCGCCCAAGACCTATTTTTGCAGCCAATATGATTCCTTCGATCGTTTGCCCGCCGCCCTTGCCGATAAACTGCGCGGCCTGCGGGCGCACCATTCGATTACCAATTATGCCGCGGGCGGAAAACGCAGGCCCCATGAGGGAACACGGAATGGCGAGGACTTCCGCGATGATTTCCAAGCCAAGCGGGCGCGAAACCGTAAACTGGGTATCGAGCGCCCCGATATTCCGGAAGCGGAACACCCGGTAATTTTGCAGCATCCCGATACGGGCCGGGACATCCTTTACGTCAGCCGGGGCATAACCCGCCGTATTGTTGGCATGACAAAGGACGAAAGCGATGATCTTCTGAAAGAGCTGGCCGCCCATTCGACGCCGCCTGAATGCGTGTACGGCCATGAATGGCGGGTCGGCGACATGATCATGTTCGATACCCTGGGTACTCTGCACCGCCGGGATGCCTGGGACCCATCGGAACGCCGTGTAATGCGGCAGATGAGCACCTTGTGGACGCCGTCCGCGGAAACTGGCGCCAGCCCGCAATGAGCCCGCAATGAGTATAGTATTTTACGATCTGATGGGCCGAGACGGCCGTAATTTCAGCCCCTATTGCTGGCGCACGCGCCTGGCCCTGGCCCACAAAGGGTTGGCGATCGAGCATCGGGGCACGCCTTTCACGGCCATTCGTAATGTTGGCGACGGCGGTTTCAAAACCGTGCCGATCATCGAGGACGGCGGGAAAATTATGGCTCAATCCTTCGCCATCGCGCAATATCTCGAGGGCGAGTATCCCGACGCACCGTCCCTGTTTGGCGGGGCGGCGGGCGAAGGGTTGTGCAAATTCCTCCACAGCTGGACCAATAGCGTCGTCCATCCCGGCATTGCCGACCTGGTCCTGCTGGATATCTACGATCATGTCTGTGACCAGGACCGCGACTACATCCGCGCCAGCCGGGAGAAGATTTTTGGCAAGCCGTTGGAGGACGTTCAAGCCGGCCGCGAGGACCGCGTGGCGGGCTTTCGCGCCGCGCTGCATGCCTTGCGCTTGACGGTGCGTGGCCAGACATTCCTGGGCGGCGAGCAGCCGAACTATGGCGACTACATCGTCTTCGGCGCCTTTCAATGGGCCCGCGCCATCAGTGATTTCCGCCTGTTGGAGGATGATGATCCAATTTTCGGCTGGTTTCAAAGGGTGGCCGGGCTGTACGATGGGCTCGGCCAAAATGCGCCGGGTTACTATTAATTTTGCGAATAGGGAAAGACTGAAATGACCGAACTATATACCGGCGGCCTGCTGTTTCGTGGTGCGGGCGACATTATCGAGGGCCAAGCGGTCTTGGTTGAAGGCGGCCAGGTGGCCAAGGTTGCCCCGGCCGGCGAATTCGACGGTTTTTCAGGTGCCGCCATCGACACATCCGGCGGCACCTTGATGCCGGGCCTGTTCGATTGCCATGTACATTTGTGTCTCGGCGCGGAAGGCGATCCGGGCACGGCGGCCGACAAGCTGTTGCCGGGCCAGATCACCATGAAGGCATTGGAGCGGGCGCAACGGACCCTGGCGGGCGGCGTCACCGCAATCCGGGATTGCGGCGGCAAGGATTTTCTGGAATTCGCCGTGCGTGATGCGGTCAACGGTGGCCAGCAAATGGGCCCGACCATCCGTGCCTCGGGCAAGGTGATCTGCATGACGGGGGGCCATGGCAGCCGAAATGGCCGCATCGCCGACGGCATCGACGAGGTGGTCCGCGCCGTGCGCGAGCAGATCCATGCGGGTAGCGACCTGATCAAAATCATGGCCACGGGCGGCGTCATGACGCCGGGCGTCAATCCGGAGGACGCCCATTACACGGCCGAGGAAATAGCCGCCGGCATTTCCGAGGGCCGGCGCTTCAACAAACGCTCCGCCTCCCATGCCCAGGGCCGGGACGGCATATTGAATGCCGTGCGCGGCGGCATTTCTTCTATTGAACACGGCATTTTCATGGATGATATCTGTGTCCGAGAAATGCTGGCCCAGGGTACCTATCTGGTGCCCACCGTCGCGGCCTTGCGCAATATTCTCGAAAACAAAGGCAATGGCATCCCCGATTACGTGATCGAAAAGACCGAGCGCATCTCCGAAAACCACCGCCGTTCGATCCAGATGTACTATGCAGCAGGCGGCAATATTGCCATGGGCACCGATGCGGGAACGCCGTTCAACAAACACGGAGCCAACGCCATGGAGCTCGAATTCATGGCCGACCTGGGCGTCAAGCCCATCGACGCGCTATGCTTTGGCACCTCCGCCAGCGCCGATCTTATGGGGCTGGATGATCAGGGCCAGGTGGCGGTGGGCATGGCCGCCGATTTCCTGATCGTAGAGGGCAATCCCGGCGAGGACATCAAAATGGCCTCGCGCTTGGAAAACCACCGCCTGGTGATTAAGGGCGGCGTGGTGGTTTACGGTCAGAACGCCAGTGCTGCCGGTCCGGCATTTGGACGCATGGCGGCGTTCTGAGTATCCTTCAAGTTTGAAAGCAAGCGCCAAGTCGCCCAATAATTATTACTCCGCGGTTGGCCGGGTGGCTCGGAACCATCTTGAACAGTGCTACTCGTCCCGCTTTTCTAAGGGAAATGACGGCTCTTCGAAATTCGTCGGTTTGATGTAGATATCTTTCACGTGTTGAAAATCATAGGCGTGGCGACGGATTTTGTCGGCCCGGTCGTCAGCCCAGTCGTCATTGGCAGTCAGGCTGCGGACCAGGAGGAAATGCAGCGAAAAGACGATGTACCAAATCAGCAGCGGCCAAAACAGCGGCATCCAGTCCGCGAAGGTCGCCCGCGCCGTCACCAACAGCGCCGCCACGCCGAAGAACAAAAGACCATGATGCCACACCGCCGTTACTGGCGGTTTGCGCCGGTAATAGGCAATGATGCGCCTGATGCGGTTCATTTCGAAATCCTTAAAAATTCTCAATTAGAATTTCTCAACCCAGGGCCGTACTTCGATGGAATGGGACCAAGCGCTGGGGTGCTGCAGATGGGTTTGGAAGTAGGTTTCGGCAATGGCATCGGGACGCAGGCGTGCCTCGCCCTCTCCGTCAACGCCGATACCGCCATCAATATTGAAGTGGGCCACGTGTACGCCCTTGGGATGCATCTCCCGCGCCATGGATTCAGCCAACCCCCGCAAGGCGAATTTTCCCGCCGCGAAGGTCGATGAATGAGGGAACCCTTTCATGGAGGCGGTGGCGCCGGTAAATAGGATCGAGCCCGCGCCTTTCGGCCCCAACCGCCGGGCTGCTTCCCGGCCCACCAAAAACCCGCCAAGGCAACACCGCTCCCACGCATCGGTGAATTCCGACACCGTTGTGTCCGCGATCGGTCCCCGGGCCCGGCCGGAAGCATTGTAGATGCCCACGTCCATGGCGCCGAGATCCCCCTCTGCCGCCGCGAACAGCGCCGCGACGTCTGTTTCCGATGTGCTGTCGCAGGCATAGGCCTTCGACGTCCCGCCGCTGGCGGTAATCTGCTCCACAATATCGGCCAGCTTATCCACGTTCCGCGCCGCCACCGCGACCGCATGGCCACCAGCGGCAAACCGCCGCGCCAACGACGTACCCAAACCGGGGCCGACGCCGACGATGATGCAAGTGCCTCGATTTTCGGTGCTCATGATTTATTCCGCTGCTGTTGATAGGGTTTCGAGGTTGCGCCAGGTTGCCAGCAGGTGTGCCTGTTCCGCCGCCGCTGCTTTCTGGCTGCGTTCCTTGATGTGGCCGTAGCCGCGAATCTTGGCCGGCAGGGTGGCGATTTCCACTGCCAGGGCATGGTTGTCGGGGTTCAGTCCGGCGAGGAGTTCCTCGACCACCGCGCGATAGCTGGGAATGGCCGCGCGTTCGGCGCGGCGTTCTTCCGTGCGGCTGAAGGGGTCCCAGCGGGTCCCGCGCAGGCCCTTAAATTTGGCCAGCAGCTTGAACGCCGGCATTATCCAGGGGCCGAATTCCCGTTTGATCAACTGGCCGGTTTCGGGGTCCTTGGCGGCGATCAGGGGCGGGGCCAGGTGGAAGGTCAGTTTCAAGTCGCCCTCGAACTGTTTCGCCAGATTGGCCTGAAAGCTGCCGTCGCTGTACAACCGCGCCACTTCGTATTCATCCTTGTAAGCCATCAGCTTGAACAGGTTTCGCGCCACGGCCTCTCCCAAGCCGGTCAGGCCCTTGCCCTTATTCGTTTCGGTGTTTTCCACCTGGCGCACAAAGGCTTGATATTGCTCGGCGTAATCGGCGTTCTGGTAGTCGGTCAGAATGCCGACACGGCGGTCGATAACCTCGTCCATTGTTTCTTCGCTGGCCGCGTCAGGGACTTGCGGCGGCGCCGCCGCCCGGGCGACCATGTCCAGGTCTTCCGCCGCCAAACGGCCCATGGCGAAGGCCTTGCGGTTCATGGCCACGGCGACGCCGTTCAATTCGATGGCCTTGTCGATGGCCTCGCCGCCGACCGGCAGGGCGCCGCGTTGATAGGCATGGCCCAGAAGGAACAGGTTGGCGGCGATGGCATCCCCCATCAGGGACGTGGCCAGGCCCGTGGCATCGATAAATTCGGTGCGGTTGTCGCCGGCGCCGTTCCGGATCAACTGGCGCAGTTCCTCGGCATGAAAATCCGTGTCCGGGTTCAGGGTGAAATCTGCCGTGGGGGCGAGGTGGCTGTTGACAATGGCCTGGGTGCCGCCACGAGAAAATTTGTGCAGGGCATCGGGGGAGGCGGCGACCACCATGTCGGCGCCCAAAAGCAGGTCGGCGCCGCCGGTGGCAATGCGGACGGCGTGCAGATCCTCTGGCTTTGTCGCGATGCGGATATGGCTCATCACGGCGCCGTTTTTTTGGGCGATGCCGGTGAAATCCAAGACCGTGACGCCCTTGCCCTCCATATGGGCGGCCATGCCCAACAGGGCGCCGACGGTAATCACGCCGGTGCCGCCGATGCCGGTGACCAGAATATTGTAGCTGCCATCAGCGTCGGCTGTTTGGGGGCTGGGCAGGGCGGCGATGGCATCGTCCAGGCCTAGGGCGGCGGCGGCGGGCGCCCGACGCGGATTGGCGCCCGAGACGGTCACGAAACTGGGGCAGAAACCGTTGACGCAGGAAAAATCCTTGTTGCAGGCTGATTGATTGATCTTCCGCTTGCGCCCAAGGACCGTCTCCAACGGCTCTACGGAAACGCAGTTGGAGGCCACGGAGCAATCGCCGCAGCCCTCGCACACGGCCTCGTTGATGAAGGCCCGCTTGTCGGGGTCGGGATAAGTGCCGCGCTTTCGCCGGCGGCGTTTTTCGGCCGCGCAGGTCTGGTCATAGATCAGAATCGATGTGCCCTTGGTCTCCCGCAATTCTTTTTGCACACGGTCCAGTTCGTCCCGGTGTCGGATGGTGACGCCCGGCGCCCAATCCGTTCCAACGGAATATTTGTCCGGCTCGTCACTGACCACGATAATCTTGGAGACGCCCTCGTGATGCACCTGCTGGCTGATTTGCCACGGCGAGAGCGGCCCGTCGTGGGGCTGGCCGCCGGTCATGGCGACGGCGTCGTTGAACAGAATCTTGTAAGTGATGTTGACACCCGAGGCGACGGCCGCGCGGATGCCGGTGATGCCGGAATGATAATATGTGCCGTCACCCAGGTTGGCGAAGATATGCTCTTCGCCCGTGAATGCCGCCTGTCCCAGCCATGGCACCCCTTCGCCGCCCATCTGGGTGAAAGTCTCGGTGGAGCGGTCCATGAACAGGGCCATGAAATGACAGCCGATGCCGCCCATGGCGCGGCTGCCCTTCGGCACCTTGGTGGATGTGTTGTGGGGGCAGCCGGAACAGAAATAGGCGGTCCGCACAATCGGCGCCGAGGCTGCCTTGGCGGCTGCTTCCTTGCGGTCCAGCTGCGCCATGCGCTCCTCGATGGTGGGCGAGGTGACGTAGGAGCCGATGCGCGAGACGATGATGCGGGCAATTTGCCCCGGCGACAATTCGCCGTCGGAAGGACACAATAATTGTCCCACCTCGTCGCATTTGCCCACGACCCGGGGGCGCACGTCGGCGCGCCAGTTGTAAAGCTGTTCCTTGAGCTGGTTTTCGATAACGGCGCGCTTTTCCTCGATCACCAAAACTTCGTCCAAACCCTCGGCGAAGGCGCGGATGCCCTCCCGCTCAAGGGGCCAGGGCATGCCGACCTTGTACAAACGTAAGCCGATGTCGGCGGCTATTTTTTCGTCGATGCCCAGATCTTCCAGGGCCTGGCGGGTATCGAGGTAGGACTTGCCGGCGGCGACAATGCCGATGCGCGGTTGCGGGGCATCCCAGACCAGCCGGTCGATGCCATTGGCCCGGGCGAAATCCAGGGCAGCATAGACTTTGTGGCGTTGTAGCCGTTCTTCCTGGCTCCACCGGTCATCGGGCCAGCGAATGTTCAGGCCGCCGGCGGGCATCTCGAAATCCGGATATTTGATTTCCAGGCGATGGGCATCCACATGAACCGAGGCGGAACTTTCCACCACCTCGGAGACGCATTTAAAGCCAACCCAGACACCGGCAAAGCGCGACATGGCCCAGCCCAGCAAGCCGTAATCGAGATATTCCTGTACGCCGGTGGGATACAGCATGGGCACCATCCAGGAGGCTAGGTTATGTTCGCTCTGTCCCGGCACGGTGGAGGAGACGGCGGCGTGATCGTCGCCGCACATCATCAGAACGCCGCCATTGGGGTCGGTGCCGGCGCTGTTGGCATGGCGGACCACATCGCCGCAACGGTCCACGCCGGGCGCCTTGCCGTACCAGATGCCGTAGACGCCGTCGTAGTTGGATTTCGGACCCAGATTTAGTTGCTGGCTGCCCCACAGGGCGGTGGCGGCCATGTCCTCGTTGACGCCGGGCTGAAAGACAATGTGGTTTTTTTCCAGGAAGCGCTGGGCCTGCCACAGCTGTTGATCAAAACCGCCCAAGGGACTGCCGCGATAACCCGAGATATAACAACCCGTGTTCAGGCCGGCGGCCTGATCCCGCTGCCGCTGTAGCATGGGCAGGCGCACCAATGCCTGGGTGCCCGTGAGGAAGACCCGGCCCTGTTCCATGGCATATTTATCGTCAAGAGACACATTAGCGAGCAGCGTCGTGGCAGTTGTCATGCCCAATCCTCAAAATTTAGATGGCCCCGACCTTTCGGCAACATATAGGTAGTATAAATGACCTAATTTGCAACATTCTTACCGCCCTGCCTCACCAATTAGCCTCATCGGCCCGCATCAATGCCAAACTCGCTGACCTTGCAGTACAGGGTCGAGCGGCTAATGCCAAGACGGCGGCCAACTTTGGTCATGTGCCCTTCATACTTGTCGATGGCCAGTCTGATCATGTCCGCTTCCATGGCGTCGAGGGTGCGGATATCCCCCGCCGCGTTCAGCACCGGCAGGCCTCCGTTGGCCCCGCCGTTATGGGCCATGGGCGAAGCCATACCCATGCTTTGGGCGATTTGAGGAAAACCCTCCAAGGTCAGTTCATCGCCGTCGCAGAATACCACGGCGCGGAAAATGACATTCTCCAACTGGCGCACATTGCCGGGCCAATCGAAACCCATTAGCAGTTCCAGGGCGTCGCCCGACAGGCCGCGCACCGCCTTGCCGTCTGTCGCCGCCAGTTTGGCGACGAAATGTGCCGACAGAGGCGGAATATTTTCCAGGCGGTCCCGCAAGGGCGGGATCTGAATGGGAAAGACGTTCAGACGATAAAATAGATCCTCGCGAAATTTCCCTTCGCTGACCTGTTGCTGCAGTTCGCGGTTGGTGGCACCGGTGAAGGCGCCTTTTTCGTGGGCGAACAACATGATTTCGACCAGATTTTCCTGAATGGCGCCGCAGTTGACGGCGACAAAGGGTCTGCCGGCCCGCTCGGACGAGCCCTGTAACGCGCGCGCGACCATCTCCTTGTCGACGCCGCTTTCACCCTCGATCGAAATGGGGATATTGGAGGATGCCGCCCGCCGCGCCAGATCCAGGGCCATGGTCATGGCGCCGCCGCCGGTGATCAGGTCGTCGAACCGCATGCGCCCCTCAACCTGGCGGCTCAAACGCGAGACCTGGCCGGTCATGGCGTTCATCTTCAGGGCGTTTCCCATGGAGACCAATAGCCGTTCCGGGCTGGCCGGTTTGGGAATAAAATCGGCGGCGCCCGCCTGAATCACCTTGACGATGATCTCAATACCGCTTTGCGCCGTTAGTACGATGCGGGTAGGTCCGGGCGCCGGGATTTGACTTGCTGGAGTGCTTCGAACCCATCCAGATCCGACATCGCCAGATCCAGCAGTATCAGGTCTACGGCGGCCGCCCTGTCCGACTGCATGAAGACTATCGCGTCCTCGCCGCCCTTGGCAATTTCCACATTATAGCCGTGCCGGATAACAGTGCCGGGTGACCACCGCTTCCAAAAGGCGTCGCTGGGCGGGATCATCATCAACCACCAAGACGATTTGCGCCATTGCTCTTAACCTAGTCCCTCATTATTTATCACCCGGATACTCTACAGCCTGTGCCATTTCGGGATAAGCGGTGTTTGAGGGAAAATATCAGATGAATTTTGGAATCTTGCCGCAATGGGACTTGAGCGATTTCTATAGTAGTCCGGAGGCGCCCGAACTGACCGCCGATCTGGACCGGGCCGAGACGGTGGCGGATCGTTTCAACGGTGACTACGGCGGCAAGGTCGCGGGTCTGTCCGCCGCTGATCTGGCAGCGGCCATTCGCCGCTATGAGGCGGACGAGGATCTGTTGGGCCGCATCGCCAGCTATGCCCAACTTTACCATGCCGCGAAGGTGTCCGACCGGGAGGTGGGCCGCTTCTATCAAACCACCGTGGAGCGGTTAAGCGCCATTACCACCAAGTTGATTTTTTTCACCTTGGAGCTGAACCGCATCGAAGACGCGGCGTTGGATGCGTTATTGGCGGCGGACGATGGCCTGGCCCATTATGCGCCCTGGCTACGCGATGTGCGCGCCAGCCGTCCGCACCAGTTGTCGGACGAGCAGGAGCAGTTGCTGCATGAAAAACAGGTGACGGGGCGGTCATCCTGGGTACGGTTGTTCGACGAAACCATGGCCGACATGCGGTTCTCGCTGGAAGGGAAGGAGCTATCCCTGGAGCAGACTTTACATCTGTTGTCCGAGCCAGACGGCGCCAACCGCAAGGCGGCGGCAAAATCACTCGGCGCCGGGTTCGAAGAACAGAAGAGCCTGTTTGCCCTGATCACCAATACCCTGGTCAAAGACAAGGAGATTGAGGACAAATGGCGCCGATTTGCCCGGCCCGACAGCGCCCGGCACCTCTCCAACCTGGTGGAGGGCGAGGTGGTCGATGCCCTGGCCGATGCGGTGAGGGGCGCCTATCCACGCCTCTCGCACCGCTATTATGCCCT
>Ga0315328_10001703_pt1 | contig 10257 bp, 11 predicted proteins | sample M120032315metaG_FD_203462 | JGI IMG/M metagenome (GOLD analysis project Ga0315328, IMG submission 203462) | Ammonia-oxidizing marine archaeal communities from Monterey Bay, California, United States - M1 200m 32315 | ecosystem: Environmental > Aquatic > Marine > Intertidal zone | place: USA... | reverse complement strand
CACCACCAGATGTATGGTTACTTTCAAAGCTTCAAAGAATGATAGAACGAACTACTGAAACAAATGATTCATGTAGATTTCATGAATCTGCAAAAGCTATTGAAGACTTTTTGATAAATTCTCTTAGTCAGATCTACATTCCAATTATTAAATCAGAATTATGGGATGAAGATGATTCAAAAAAAGATAGGCGATTTACAATTTATGCAATTCTTGCTAAAACCCTAAAGACAATTAATATATTGATACATCCATTTGCGCCATTTACTTCTCAATACTTGTATAGAACAATATTTCCTGGAAAAGAAAATATTTTACTTGAATCATGGCCTAAAGTTGATTCGTCATTAATTGATGAAAAAATTGAAACATCATTTGATTTGTTAAAAGAAACAGTTTCTGTAACAGCTGCAGCAAGAATGAAAGGTAAGTTAAAGAGGAGATGGCCATTAAATCAAGCGTTAATTTGTTTAAACAAAGGTGAAAAAGAAGTTTTAGAGTCACTTTCAGAACTCGTAAAATTACAAATGAATGTACAAAATTATAAGATTTTTGAGATTGATAAATCTGAAGGAATAGAACAATATCTAGAATTAAAACAAAAGGGGTTGCCAATTGTGCCTAAAATAGAATTAGAAAGAAGTGCGATAGGTCCAAAAGCAAAACAAGACATGGGAAAACTATTGAAGATATTTGCAGAAACAGACCCAGAATTAATCATCAACAAATTAAGAGATAATGATGGGTATACATTTCAAATCGGAGATAATTCAGTAGTATTAGACAAAGAAGATTTCATAGTGGACTTCGAGGTTAATGAAAAATATCAATTTGCAAAAAGACAGAATCTAATTGTCATTATTTCATTAGAAAGAGACAACGAGATGATGGCAAAAGGATTGATTAAAGATTTGGCAAGACGTATTCAAACTTTGAGAAAAGAAAAAGGATTCAATCCTACAGATATTTTGAATAAGGCATCAATACTAGAATTGGATCAAGAATCACTTGATTTGATTAGAGATAAGACAGAAGAAATTGCATTTCTGGTAAGAGTCAAAAATGTTGATTTTACAGAATCATGTAAAGATTACAAAAACGACGATGTTGATGGGCTCAAAATAAGGATCGCAGTCGAGTGATTTTACAAAAGCTTGACTATTTGTCGAGTTAACAAGTACCTGCTGGGCTTAAATAATAAATTCGCCATAGTATGGCATGGTTAAACAGATTAGCCTCGATACATGGTCAATACACCACTTACAAGAATTAATGATAAAGGCTACAAATTTCATTAGTCAAACTAACACACCAATTGTTTTGTACAGAGAGACATTGGAAGAAAAAGAGGATGCTTTCGAAGAGATTGTTTGCACCTTAACTCAAGAACATGTTATTGAGCAGGTAATTGTTTCAGGCGGAATGGTCATTCCAGAGATTAAACAGCAAATTGTATTTTCAACAGAAGAGTTTCCAAATAGACTCTTAAAAAAGAGTAAAGACCTTTTTGGACAAGTAGTGGATTTGTTAGAAGAACAATTTGAATAGTTAATAGGAATATAAAGTCCATTTTTAGATAAAATTTATGCGACTTTTAGAGTATCAAGCAAAAGAACTTTTCAAAGAATTTGGTATTAAAACTCCACCCAGCATTTCATCAAAAGACATCGAAAAGGGTAGAAAAGATGCTAAAGAATTAGGATATCCATTTGTTATCAAGGTTCAGGTGCCTGTAGGCGGAAGAGGAAAAGCAGGAGGAATTCAAAAATGCAATAGTGATGATGAATTTGAACTCAAATATCCTCAATTACTAAACATGTCAATAAAAGGTGAAAAAACACGTGCGATTTTACTTGAAAAAATGGCAGATATTGAAAAAGAACTGTATCTATCCCTGTTTTTGAACAGGAGTAAAAGATGCTATACCATCATAGCTTCATCAGAGGGAGGAGTTGAAATTGAATCAGTAAAAAATCAAACAATTCGTGAAGTTGGACTAGGAGATGTAGATGCTCAAACAGCAAAAGAAGTTGCAAATGAGATTGGATTAAAAGATTTACAAGAAGAACAATTTGTTGAGATGTTACAAAAATTATCAAAATTAACTATTGAAAAAGAAGCAGAACTTGCAGAAATTAATCCACTTGCAATTCTAAAAGATGGAACATTAATTGCACTTGATGGAAAAGTGATGACAGATGACAATTCAAACTTTAGACATGAGGAATTACAACAATATCAAGAAAGATCAGAATTAGAAGAACAAGCAGAGAAGAGTGGATTTTCACTTGTTGAGCTTGAAGGAAACATTGCAGTAATTGGAAATGGGGCAGGATTAGTAATGTCAACATTTGATCTTGTTACAGACAATGGTGGGAGACCAGCAACATTTCTTGATGTAGGTGGAGGTGCAACAACAGAAACTGTTTATGAAGCATTAACACTGATTAGTAAAATGAAAAGAGTCAAAGGTATTTTAGTAAACCTTTATGGCGGAATTGTAAAGACAACAACTGTTGCAGAGGCTTTTATTCAAGCATATGACAATAAATTAATTGACATACCAGTTTTTGCAAGACTTATGGGTACTGAATCAGAAAAAGCAAAAGAAATGTTAAAAGATACAAAAACCAAAATGTTTGATTCAATTGAAGATGCAATTAATGGGGTAGTAATGGAGACAAACAAATGACAAATATTTATGAAATTCTTCGTGGAAAAAAAGGTGCAGATGGAAATTATCAGAGAAAATCAGTGATCGTTCAAGGAATTACTGGAAAGTATGGCTCAACACATACAAAATTAATGTTAGATTATGGTACAAACATTGTTGCAGGAGTTACACCAGGAAAAGCTGGTCAAAGATTTGAGGACAAGATTCCAATTTATGATTCAGTTAAAGATGCAGTAGAAGCAACAGGAGCAGAAATTTCAATAATTTTTGTTCCGGCAAGATTTTTCCTCGGAGCAGCAAAAGATGCCCTAGAATCAGGAATTAAGCTACTGGTAGCAATTCCCGAACATGTTCCAATAAGAGACACCATGAAAGTGATAGAATTGGCAAAGGAAAAAAATGCAATTATGATTGGCCCGAATACACCAGGAGTGATTGTTCCAGGATTAATAAAAATAGGGATTATGCCGGCTACACCATTTTCAGCTGGAAAAGTTGCAGTATTATCAAAAAGCGGCACATTACTTTATGAAATTTCAAATAATTTGACTAGTGCAGGATTTGGACAAAATATCACAATAGGAATAGGCGGAGACCCAGTAAATGGAACAAGAATGATTGATGCATTTGATATGGTAAAAGATGACCCTGAACTTGATGCCATGGTGATAGTAGGTGAGATTGGTGGAGACTCTGAAGAGATTTTGGCTCAACATATTATTGATATTGGATTTAGCAAACCAATTGTAGGATACATTGCAGGACGTCAAGCACCAAAGGAAAAGCGTATGGGACACGCAGGAGCTATAGTCATGGGAAATTACGGTTCCGCAGAATCAAAAATATCCATGTTTGCAAAGGCAAACATTCCAGTTGCAAAGAGACCAGGAGAGGTTGCAGTACTCCTAGCTGGAAAAATGAATATCTAATAGAATAAATAACAGATTTTTCAGGAATTACTATGCCAGTTGCAGATCCCCTAAAAAAACAGATTGCACAGAAAGCAAGACTTCATATGAAAATTTGTATTTCATGTGGTGCAAGATTAGATATTAGTGCTACAAGATGTAGAAAATGCAGAAGTACTCAACTAAGATTGAAAAATAGAGCACTGGGAATTAAAAAGTAGTCATTTTTTCTTTGAAAACAAACCAGATAATTTAGAACCCCAATTAGAGGATATTACACCACTACTTTCGTCCAATTCATTTAGAAATTCATATGTCATATCTTGTCCTCCGAATCCAATTAATTTTTTAGTTTTAAGATCATCTAAGAAAAATTCTTTCCCATTTTCAAGCTTCAATATTGCATCATCACTAATGTCAAAGCCAGAGCCTTTGTCATAGAAACGAATTACCCCACCTTCCTTTAACTCAAAAAATACATCATAACTAACCTTAGGACCAAAAATGAGGATTTTCTTTCCTTTTACAATTACATTATCAACAAGAGTTAGTGCCAAAATTTCTTCAGCATCTAAGAAAACAGTTTCACGTATATCAGCTGCAATAATTTTTCCGTTTGGTGCTTCCAGTTTAGTAAAGTGTTCTTTGATTGAAGACATACCAACACGACCAGTTGGATGTGGTACCTGTTGTCTTATTCCTTTAACATTACCACAGATAATATCACCATTGTCTACTATAATATGTGAGCCATTTTCAATATTGTAGCCATTTTCTACAGGATCCATTAACTTGAAGGTCCCGTTAGTCAGATGAATTAGAGTTTTTGAATCATCATTATCAGAAAAATAGGGATTTGTCATACTTCCCCACATGAAAACATGATTTGTATGTGAAATTTTTCCAGCCCAAAATTTTCCTTTTATAGATAAGGCATTAGTAATTTTTCTTTCGATTTCTATTTGCCCTAGTTCATTTGAGCCAAATAATCTAATTCCAGATGCATTAGTTCTACATAGTGCATCAATCCATTCTTGTGCAACTTTAATTTCTTGTGCAACATCATCAGACAGTAATGTATTATGACGAAGACGCTCTTCTTCATCGGTACCCCAAAAGAATTTTGATTTACGCTGTTTTTCATCAGTGGAGTCTGGAAATTTTTTTCCTGCTTTAAGATCCTCAAATGCTTGTTTAATTATGATGAATTCTTCATCTTGACCACCTCTATCTGCATGATGTGTTAATGCAAGATTTCGAAATGCACTACGAATTTCATTTCGTGATGCATCTTCAGGCACGCCTAAAATCTCATAATTACTTTTTACCACAATTATTCAGCGAGGCTAGAATATCTATAAGTTTTGTAAGAATTAGAAAAAAAATAGGGAGTGGATTTAGTTTTTTATTTTGATTATTAAAAATAGAAAATGGATCCGGCGAGACTTGAACTCGCGACCTCTGCAATGTGAATGCAGCATCCAAACCAGGCTAGACGACGGATCCAAGATAGTTTTTGGAGAGTGATTATTTAGATGTTGAATATGTTTTCAAAAGATATAGAAATAGTTCATTTTGAAAGTAATTGTGCAAAATTATAAAAAAGGAATGTGGGATCTTGATGATTTAATCAAGAACCCAACTAGACAGACATTTGATAAAAAAATTAGAGAGGTAGAGAAACAGGCTGAAAAATTTGCAAAAAATAAATCTCAATTAAAGCCAAATATTTCCTCGGCAAAATTTCTCCAGTTATTACACGAAATCGAAGACATTACAGAAAAGTCAAGTAGAATTGGAGGGTATGCAGGACTAAAATTTTCAGAAGATACGCAGTCAGACGAGGCAACCGCGTTGTTAACTAGAATTTCCCAATTTGGCTCCAGAATAGAAAACAAAATGCTGTTTTTTGACTTGTGGTGGAAAAAACAAGTAGATGAAAAAAATGCCAAGAGGCTAATCAAAGAAGCAGGCGATTTGTCAGAGTATCTAAGATACAAAAGATTAGTTGCAAAATATGCATTAACTGAACCTGAAGAAAAAATAATCAATACTTTAGACGTTACAGGTATTTCTGCACTAGTAAAAATTTATGATAAAATAACAAATGCATTTACCTATACAGTGACTGTTAACGGTAAGAAAAAGACAATAGGTCGAGAGCAACTCACAACATTAGTTAGAAACAAGAATCCAAAGATTAGAGAAAATGCCTACAAATCACTCCTAACAAAATATGAAGAAAATAAGGGAGTCATCGGACAGATTTACCAAAATATTGTACTGAACTGGAAAAATGAGGGAATTGATATGAGAGGGTTTAGAAATCCAATATCAATTCAAAATATCTCAAACGATGTAGATGATAAAACAATTGACGTGATGTTACAAGTGTGTAAGAAAAATGCACCAGTGTTTCAGAAATATTTTCAACAAAAAGCAAAACGAGTAGGAGTGAAAAAACTTAGAAGATATGATTTGTATGCGCCTTCAAAGAAAAGTCCTAATGAAAAAAACTATACATTTGATCAGGGAACCAAATTAGTTTTAAATTCACTTGATAGATTTAGTCCAAAGATTACAGAATATGCTTCACGTATATTTAATGAAAATCATGTTGATTATTCACTAAGACATGGAAAAAGAGATGGCGCATTTTGTAGCACCCCACTTCCAGATATCACGCCATTTGTCCTAATCAACTATACAGGGAAATCAAGAGATGTTTTCACATTGGCGCATGAAATTGGACATGCGGTACATAGCGTTGCAGCATCTAAGAAATCAATTCTGGTATCAGATGCACCATTGCCTCTTGCAGAGACTGCATCTACATATTCAGAATTATTGCTTTATGATAATATTTCTAATCAAATTTCAGATACAGAGAGATTTACAATATTATCAGATAAGATTGATGATTTTTATGCCACAATTGGAAGGCAATCATTTTTCACATTATTTGAAATTGAAGTTCATAATCAAATTGCAAATTCTATCACCGTAGATGACATTTCTAATATTTACATGAATAACCTGAAAGAACAGTTTGGAAATTCAATTGGCATATCAGACGATTTTGGAATAGAATGGAGTTGTATCCCACACTTTTATCATTCCCCATTTTATTGTTATTCATATTCATTTGGAAATTTACTTGCAGTTTCATTATTCCAGACATACAAAAATGAGGGAGATAGTTTTGTATCCACTTATACAGATATTTTGGCTGCAGGGGGGTCACAAAAACCAGAAAAACTGCTCAAAGAACATGGACTTGATATATCAAAATCAGAATTCTGGCAAAGTGGATTCAATTACATCAAAAAACAAGTAGACGATCTAGCAAAATTATAAATTTATAAAATGTGGGGCTGGCAGCCCGAGCCATCGGACTGCCAGCGTGTTCCCCAACGGTTTGAATTCGATGTCAAATAAGCAGAATTGTATTACGAATTTAAACGTTGTATAGTAATCAGTAAACTAAATAAAATAACATATGGGACAGATTTCATGATTAAATCAGTATTTCTGATGATGGCAATATTTTCTTCATTGCTAATAATACAAATTGCAGATGCACAAGAATTTGAAAAAGCATCATTTCAAGAAAGTGCCACCGTAATTTATGACCAAAAATTATCAAAATCAGTTATAATAACAGCAGGGTTTGAGACAATAAGTAATAATGAGATAAGATTTTCTAATGAGTTAATTGAGAAAATAAATGCCAATGAGAAGATCAAATCAATAGTTTTCACAAATGCTGGAGAGTGTGTGATAGGGGTAACGACAGAACAACAATGTATAATGATTAACTTCAGTTATGAAGAACTCAGAGGAGATGGAGGAATCAAAATGGTTCAAGAATCAGCCAGAATGATGGGAAATGAACTAATAAACGACTTAAATGATGTTTTCCGAACTAATACCACATTCCATTCCACATTCATTCATACAGCAGATGATGCAAATATGTTATTAAAAACATCAGGAGTCATATCAGGAAGAGGTTCAGTGTCAGCAACTTATGTAACTGACAAAACTGCAACAGACTTTTTATTTACGGATTTATCAGGGATACTAATTCCAAAAGAAATCAGAAATGGAGGAGGGTTTTATGATATTTCAAAAGAGATATCTAAAGATGACGATTCTATAATTTCTATATCGCTAATTCCAGGGGCAGATGAAAATTTCTACATATTCAAAGTTGCAAAAAACATTAAAGATGAGAGCGTTAGTGTCGCATCCATAAATGTTCTCAAAAATTTTGGCGTGGATAAAATTTCAAGAACAGGTTATTTTGACAATAGAGTTGTTCCATTAAATTCTGTAATACAGTTAATTATAATTCCAGAAGAGGATAGAAAAGTTAGTGCCATAGCAACTCATGCGATTACAGATTTAACAACTATTGAAAATATAATGAAAAAAGGTTGGTTTTTGAGCTCCCCTGCAGGAAAAATGATAGAACTCAGATTTTTGTTTGGAGACAGTAAGACAGTTTTCGCTGATGAGCTACTGGTAGAAACTGCTCTATGGGATAAACAAAGTGAAATGACGCTTTATTCAGTAGAAGATATTGAAGAAGAAGAAGACAGAGTGCAAGTAATGAAAGAAGATGCAACACAGTATGCCGTATTAGGAATTATAATTGTAGCAAGCATTGGAGCAGTAATATTTTATCTAAAAGGTTACAAACCAAAACACTAGAGAATCAAGCATGCTGCAGAAAATACAGTAGTCCATTTTCCAGATTTATCACCTTTTGCAGTCATCGTTATATTCTGAGATTTGTATATTTTTCCAGAAATAGACCACTGTTGTCTTTTTTCATCCCAACTCTTTTCAATATCAAAAGGTATTCCAAGTGATGATGCAAGCATTTGTGCTGCAACATCTTCGGCATAATCACCTGCTTGTTTTTCATTTTGTCCAAATGTATCATATTCAGATAAGTATCCATATCTACTACGATCCTTTGGTAATGCTAATCCAACAGACGCAGAAATCATTCTATGAGGTTCATTTGTTTGATTTCGAGAATAGATTGTGAATAAAATTTGTCCAGGCTTAATCTTCTTCAAGCCCTCTTTTCGAGGAATTAGTTTTGCTTTTGGAGGGAAAATACTAGAAATAAGAACAATGTTAGTTCCAGATATACCTGCATCACGTAATGCAAATTCAAAACTGGTTAGCTTGTCTTCATGAATACCTATTCCTCGGGTAAGAAACAATTCTTTTGCAACTAGATCAATCATTCTTCGAATGATTTCAATGTATGATTTATACTTTGATTTTCTTTAATGAATCAAGAATTTCTTGTCCATGAGATGCAACATTAATTTCACGCATTACATCAATAATTATTCCATTTTTATCAATGATAAAGGTACTACGCTTAGCAAGACCAGCAATATTTGTTCCAGCGTATTTCTTACAAGCGATTTTTTTAGGATCACTAAGATGTACATATGGAATTTCATATTCTTTGACAAATTCAGACTGTGAATTAACAGAATCTACAGATATAGCAAATAGAGTCGTTTCAGTTGCAATGATTTCAGGATAAACTGAGATTACACTTTTTGCCATCTCAAAAACCTTCTTTGAAGGACATGCAAAGAGATGATTTTTTGGATAAAAACATAAAACAACATTTTTAGAATTTTTATAGGAACTTAAAGTTACAGAGGACCCGTCATTTCCAAGTAATTCAAAATCCTCAGCAGTGTCACCTTTCTCAAGAGTCATGAATATAATTAGAATAGGTTATTTATGAAGTATATACTTTTGACTTCATTGGATATTTCATTTCTTGATTCAGATACATTTCTCATCGGATATTATGCATTAACAGTAGGAGCCAGCCTTCTTTTAATCAAGGACACAAAAAAACGAATTGCAGATTTAAGAGCAGGTATTGGCTCAATGAAATATGCGCCAGTAGCATTTGGCATTCTAACAGTTTATGTTTTGTTTGCATTTGAATATGTTGATCAGATACCAATACTAAATTGGAGTTGGCTTGGATACAATATTGCATTTGGCCCATTTGCAGAACAAGGAATGCTTGGGATAATTCCATTTGTTCCATTATTACTTTACATGTTCCTGCACATAAATTATTTTGAAGAATTTTATTTTAGAAAATCAAAAAAAATGGTCTTAGTGTGGGCATTAATCCATATCGGAATGGGAATAAAAATACACATGGCGTTAATATTGATACCAATTGGATTTGTCTTCAAGTATATTTATGATAAAAAAGGCATAAAACATTCCTACGCAATGCATTTTGCTACAAACATCATGGTGGTGGTCATGTTATTCGCGTCGTTTGTATTTTGAGTCTTTTCTAGGATCAATTTTTCGAACTTGTGTCAAGTAAAGATATGCCATGAATGCACCCATAACCAAATTGACAACCCCTAAAACTACAATCATGAAATTATTCATAGAACTTGATTGATCACCTCGCCACAAACCAAATCCAATACCCCAAACTCCAACTATTGCAAATACCACCATCAAAACTTTGAGTTTCTTTGGTTGGATGTATTTTAATTTCAACAATAAAACCAAAGTTTAGAAGTTATTAAATTATGAGTATCTTAACATTTTAAAACAGCCACATTATCAAAAGAATTAGTGCCAATGTAGCTCAGCCTG
>Ga0315328_10001700_pt1 | contig 10263 bp, 8 predicted proteins | sample M120032315metaG_FD_203462 | JGI IMG/M metagenome (GOLD analysis project Ga0315328, IMG submission 203462) | Ammonia-oxidizing marine archaeal communities from Monterey Bay, California, United States - M1 200m 32315 | ecosystem: Environmental > Aquatic > Marine > Intertidal zone | place: USA... | reverse complement strand
TGCCTCTCTCACATACCAATCTGGCATAGCAAACATGTGCGCTGCTTCATGAAAATAGTAGGACCAGACCGGACGAAGTGGGTGTTCAAAGTACATGCCACCCCCCATATAGTTTCGCACCCAACCTTCGTCGGAAAACACCATGCGCACATCTTCAGGGCCCGACCACGCGTTAAAGTGTTGAAGTGAGGCGAATTCTAGTGGAGAAGGTGGTATTCCAGCGACGATAGGAGCGGCAGTCGGAAAAATGAATATAACAATATCGATCTTTGAGAAATCCAGATCGCTGTCAGCCGTGTTGATGCTCTGCTGTGCAAGCTTCGGGTTGAAGTCCGACACCTGTTGCTGTGGATAATCAGATACGGATCCAGGCAGCCGGTACCACCTATCAGCAAATGTTGGTGTGAAGGTCAACGATCCTTGACTTACCGTTTCGTAATAATCCATAAAGATCTGAACCTGCCTGTGCTTTGCTGGCAAATTCACAAGATTGCCCTCATGATCATCCCAGTCCACTGGGATCGTTGCGACTCTAATATTTTGATCTGGTTGCAGATTGTCAAAAATCACTGGAAATGCCGTGTACCCCTCACCCACGGACCTTTCACCTGGCGGGACGGAGTGGGAGCCCGGAAGTTGCGGAATCCTACACAAATCCTCACCTGATTCTTCGGGTGGAGTTAGTAAATTTAATTGCGCCGGCTGGCCAGTCGGCAGCGGATAGGTCGTGGGTAATACCCCGTTACTAAAATCCCAGTCCCGTGCTACCTGCTCGAAGTGACAAGCGGCCCCTTGGGAGCATGGCGCAACTGTAGCAGTAGCCACCACAGTCGCTGTAGCCGAAACAACAGTTGCCGGTACTGTAGTTGCCGTGCGGGTAAGAGTAGCGGTAGCTGTGGCGACTGCAGCAGTTACAGTTGTGATAGCTGTTGCGTCAGCTCTGGTTGTGGCGGTGATAGTTGTGGTAGCTGTGGCGGTTAATCGATTTTCCTTTAATGCGGTATTCTCCGCTTCTATCTTCGTTAACCTTGGCTCTAGCTCAGAGGAATTATTTATACATCCGAAAATTGCAAACATCAAAAATACGCAAAAAAACAACTCCTTCATATCTCAGATTGTAGCCCTGAGCGGAACCAAAGGTGGGAAGCGACTGGCAGAAGTAGCAACATTTGGGGCCGTCATTAAGTGCGTTCTATCCAAGATAGGGAATGAAGTTAAGTAAACTGCGGAAACAAATACCAAGTAGCTTTAGCTATTCACCTATTTGCTAGTTCCTCGTGCTTCAGCAACGACAGTCAAGATATTCATCAGCATGGTCAATAACCAGAATGGAGCAAATATATAAACGAAGTATCCAATGTCATCATCTGGTCCACTTGTTAATGCGTCAATCAAGTCCGGTATAACAAGCAGATATGCAAGTGTTGGAAGCGCGAGTAAAACAGCTCCGATTTTACCCTTAAAGTAATATGCTGCAGCAATAAGAGCGCCAACTGGAAGGACGATTACGAGGAACTCTATTCCTTCAACTGCGAAAGCGATGTATATGTGAAATACGACGATCACTGCATTAGCAAGCGCTGCGTTTCGAATGTCTGAAAGAAAATTGATTGTAGCCATACTTTGTACTCCTTGTTTATATACAGAGTGCGCCCGCTTCTATGAGCCTTAATTGTACGCGATAAAAAGTCGACAGGACATCAAGTCGTGAATATTATGGCGAGGGTTGCAGAGACAAAGCTAAGAGCAAAAAAGGCGCTAAATAGAGCCGTTTTTGTTATACATTTTTACCGAGACAGAACTTGTCTGGTGAGTCCGTAATTCTGGAACCTGTGTTTGAACCTACTCCTAGAAAGTCCTAGCGAGAGCTATAACGGCGATCACTATTACAGCGAGCGTGACGAGCGATTTCCTAGAGGTCAGATTCTTGTCATCATCGTGGTGTTCTGGCATGTCCAAAGTATAACCTGATTACCTAAAGGCCAACGATGAAAAAGTTCACCTTATTATCAGGTAATCCAAACGAAACGAAAATGACGATGAATATCTCTCCTTCGACACATTGTAAATATGCTACTCTCCGCGTGGGTTATGAAAATGCGTGCGAAATGAAAGGGACAGTATGACTTTATATCTTGGCTATTACAGGCCATCAGCGGCACAGTGGCAACGATTTGCTGAAGCGGAAGACAATGGGACCGTCGAAGAGGCTCAACAGACTTTTATGGCCAGAGTTTTGGCTGCCAGAGAGAGTAATTTTGCCGGTAATATTGTGGCTTCCTATTCTCCAATGTCAACGAGCTTTGATCACCCGAGCATTATGGTTGTGGAAACAGATGACACGTCGACATTGGCAGCTATAAACGCTCATTACAATTCAGTCTTGGAATTCACATGGACTCCTGGTAATTCAATTGGAACTACGACTGACTCTGCTGAGGCGGGTATGCAGAAGCAATTTGGTCGTAATTGATTCTGACCTTTTAGTACTGACCACTCTCTCCATACTTTCTTGCTATTTAGTAAACATTGTGCAATTAGCCGCCTTCGGGCGGCTTTTTGTTTGCTCAAAATACGTTAGAAAATTTCACTCGCTTTGACCGTAGACGTAATTATTATTGTTACTTTCGAGCGACTATATCAGCCGACCCGATGCCGTCTCTTGGGCCTGTGCGCAGTTCGATAGATACGCCTGTAAAACCGGATTCTTCCAACTTTTTCTGATAATCATCCACAAGTATTGCTCCCGTGATACATGACGACCAATCTTCAATTAATTCATCGGTACTTAGTTCGAGTGGTGCAGTGAGGACAATATCAGAAACACGTAAGGAACCACCGGGCTTCAAAACCCGATACGCTTCGGTGAGAACTTTATCCTTGTCTGGGGAAAGGTTAATAACACAATTAGACATCACCACGTCGAAACTCCCATCAGGAAAAGGGATATTTTCTATCATGGCCTGTCTGAATTCCACATTTCGGACCCCAACTTTATGGGCATTTTCATTAGCCAGTCTAATCATACTTGGGGTGAAATCTATCCCGATTACCTTTCCATTGGGACCGACCTCTGCTGCTGCCAGAAAACAGTCAATCCCACCTCCAGATCCAAGATCGAGAACAACATCACCTTTTTTCAGAGATTCGATTGCTGTAGGATTACCACATCCGAGAGCGATGTTCCTGACAGACTCCGGAAGGTTTCTGGTCATATTATTGTTGTAGTGTTTCGACAGAATCTCTAACGTGTAGTCGTCGGGTGAACCATCACAGCATGCGTCAGTAAGTGGATTGTCGATTACCGTTAGCTCCAATTCTAATGGATTCACAGGCGCGTTCAAAAAGCCATCAGCTTTGTCCCCATACTGTGTCTGAACGGAACGATAAATACTTTCGCTATCAATCTCAGTCATTTAGTCTATCCTCAACTTTCGTTCCAATAGGTCAGCATAACCGGAATTCAGAACGCGTGTGTGAACACGTACCTATCGATACGCTTTCACACGTAGAGTCGTTAGAGTGATTTTCTCCATAAAAACCGGCGAGTAGTGGCTAAAGTGACTGCAGACAGAGTTACGAATAATCCGATTGCGGCCATGGATTCACCGGCCGACCAGAAACCTCGAAGAACGAAGATAACGCCGGCTGATAACGGTAACAGTCCTGCGTTTGCAAAAACATTTACGCTCATCACTCGTGCCATAACATCGGTAGGCGTGTTTTCTTGAAGAAGAGTTCGCTGGGTAGTCGTGAGTATTCCACCACAAAGACCCCAAAGTGGCAGGAAAATAAATGTCAGCAATAAAGAGGTTGACAGACCTATAAACATGAGGCCAGGCCCGAGACAATTCAGTGCAAGTAATAAGTACCGGCCTTTTGCCGTTAAGTTTTTGCGCGACGCAATAAAGAGAGTTGAAATAATCATTCCGCCAGCCATTAGCGCAAACATTAGGGAGGTCATGCTCGCGTTGAGCTCAAGTTGATATCGGCCGATTTCCGGCACTAGGATTTGGTAGGCACCGACGCCAAAACCCATAACGCAGCCAGCCAGTGTCAGGCTGCGCAGTGGTTCATTCGAGAAAACAAACCGAATGCCAGTCAAGATGTCTGGAACAAGTGAACTAAGAGGTTTGTTAGATTGTGTTCGATCATTTGTGTCATAGTTCATTACAAAAAATAACAAAGTACTGAGCAGCATAAGCACTGCCCAGGTCAGGAACGATAAACCCATTCCTAAGAATTGGATTAGACCTCCGCCAAGTACTGCGCCGATTACCATGCTCGCCATCATGCCTAGGTTTTGCAGGGCAACTCCGGAGGCAAGTAGCTGACGCCCAACCAACTTCGGAACCATAGCTTGGTATACGGGCATTCCGGCAGCCCCAGTGGCTCCAAGCAGGAACGACATTAAAACTGCAAGATAGATATTCAATAAATCCGTGAGGAGCAGAGCTCCTGTCAGAAGAAGCAGTACTGCGGTTGCGGCACTGAGTAGGATGCAATAGATACGATGATTCATACGATCTGCAATCGCGCCCGCTGGTAGTGACACTATCAACGCGGGGGCTGCGGTTGAGATGGCCAGTAATGGCACTGTCCAAACAACGTCACCAAGATTAGGCGCATGCCAAAGAAAAGCAAACCTCAAAGCGCCCGTTATAAGTTGGGCGATAAATTGAGCCACCCAAAAAGATCGGTAATCTTTCAATTTCAGAACCGAAATTAGCGGGTTGCCGTCGTTATCAATTGATTGAGTTTGAACGGACATGTGGATTCTCTCTCGCCAATTTTAATAAGTCAGGTTTTGGCGGTTTGACACCTCACCGCTTGTAGCGTCTCTGAATGATACTTGCTTATAGCAGCGGAAAATACCCAAGTACCTCCTGATACGGCTTCACACGTAGAGCCATCAATTGATAGCTAAAATTCAAGAAGTCGGGTGATTTAGATTCACGACTACTACTAGGTAAACATACCGTTAGTTATTACATACCTGCTCTTTGTTATATCTCTTGAATCAGCTATTTGGTCGGTGCAGCAATAAGTGCGATATTGACTACAAGGCTGACTCAATACCAGATAGAACAGCGATCGAATGAACTCTTGAGTTAACTGCCTTTTTGTCGAAGAGTCAAAATGCCCGTCACAACGCTCATCAGCATCATTCCCAGCCAACCGACTGTTGGAATTATTTCATGTGCGTCCCACATAACTTCATCTATCGTGGCGCAAGCGGCTACGATCATCAGAAGATATCCGACAACCACATGAAATTTTCTTTGAAGTGTGATTGCAAGTCCCAAAATAAAGATCCCGGTGGTCACACTGAATGCCCCGAACCCCTCAATACCCAGCTTGGCCGTTAATATTCCTTCTGCCAGAGACCTGTCGGTGTGTGCATGTTCGACTGCAGCTACATAGAAACCTTCACTTCCGTACATCATCGGAATGCTCAATAAAAGCAGTAAGCCACCTATTTCCGCACATGCGGCACCTGAAGAATTGCCGTCTTTCATCGAGCGCGATACAAAGAAAAAGCCGAAAAGCATACAGGCCATTCCTATCATCCCGCCAAACGCGCCAATCCTTGTGCCCGTTTCCCTCGCCACGAGCGCATCTAGGCCCTCAGAGATACTTTGCCCACTGATATCAGGCAGGAAAGCAATCCACATGGCCATCGCAAGAATGGGACCAACAATCAATAATGAACCAGTAACCTTGGAATTCACAGTAATTATCCTCCGAACGTTTTGAATTTTTATGGGTTTATTATAATTCGTATAATTTTCTATGGACAACCTTATAGAACCGTTTTTGTATGCGCAAAGTGAGACATTTTTTAGAAAATTGTGACCAAATTAGGACCAAGATTAGGGTCGAAGGTTGCTCGGCTGCTCTTCACGATGAGGGCTGGTTGGAGATAATTCGCTGAAATCACGGGGATACCGTTCACGAACGCAGTAATCAAGTAACGAAGCCTATAACTGGACTACCTTAGGTCCCCCTAATCTGTCCTGCCTTTTTTGTTTCTTGGCTTTTTCTGCATCAAGTATTTCTTGTCTTCGTACATCAAGTGCTTCTTGTACTGGATCACTCTTTTCTTCATCCTTTGGATTTAAGACTATTCCCAATTTTGACAGCGGGTGATCCGCTGGTAGCATCGACTTCAGGTATGCGGCTTTGAGGCGTTCGCCCTTTTCAATCTCTTCAGGAGTTTTCTCTTTGTCTGTCATATCTCAAATAGTAGGGGTTTACAGCAATAACTACGATATTGACTAGATTGGGTAAGCAACATAGTCAATCTAGTAATAATGACTACTCGGCTGAGTTGACACAAAACATGTGACACGTTTGCGTTTTGGGTATGCTCTTGCAATGAATATAAAAAACTCTTTAAGAACTCACTTTACCGTTTTCTTCACTGCCATGGTCCTTACACTGTTGCTCGCCTGTTCGGAAGGAGGTGGGTCTGGAAGCAACTCAACTGATCGATCTACTGCGACTACCGAAATGGCTCGTTCAGGAACAGTGACCGCAACTAGTACTGCTGTCCCTGCTGCTGTTAAAACAGCTACAGCCGAAGCCACACAGAATAGTGAACAAGATTCTAAGCGAGGTGAGTCAAGGAACGCGAACGTACAACTAACTGCACTTGAAGAAAGGTATCCAGTTGTCGGCGACAACTGTACCGAACGTGGACCTGTAATGTTTACTCACTCACCGATAAAAATTGAGGATATCAAAAACCTTACTCCATATGGCCAAGTTGTAGGCGCTCATGTCACCCCTATAGATCATATGTATATCGAACCTACAGATGTGTCTTTAGGTAGGGATGTTTACGAAGTAGTAGCTATTCAGGATGCATTAATTTTCGATATTTCTCCCAGGGACATAATGGTTGATACAAATGAGGGACAATTGCGTGAGTGGCGTATTGATATGGCGCATACATGTACCTTTGTTAGTTATCTCGATCTCCTTACATCATTAACCCCAGAGATTGAAAAAGAATGGGCTAAAACTAATGGGGGACAAACAGCTCGCTGGAATGGAATTGTTGTGAAAGCAGGTCAAGTAGTTGGGTATATCGGTGGTCGAGCTATTGACTTCGCAGTTTATGATTACGAAATTGAGTTGCCTGGCTTAATCAACCCTTCTGCTTATGCAGCACGAGAACCTTGGAAGATTCATACAGTTGATCCTTTTCAATATTTCCCCACTGAAATCCAAGATGCTTTGCTGAGAAAAATGATTCGTGCTGTCGAGCCACGCGCAGGGAAAATTGATTATGACGTAGACGCTACGATATCTGGTAATTGGTTTCAGATAGGAACTGACGGCTATAACGGTATCAACCAACGCAAATATTGGGAGGGACACTTATCAATCGCTCCCCATGAAATAGATCCCACTATATGGAGGATTGGGGTTGGTTATCTGGAAACTGAGGATAATAATTTCCTAATATTTGGTGACCAGGAGCCGCTTGAGGTTAATATTAGCTCCGGTCCGAAAGTATACGAATTACGAAGATATTACACTTATATACCGGCTAAGCCTGATAAAAACTGGTGGACTGAACCTTATGATGAAGAAGATGTGTATGGTGTCAAAATATTTCCTGAAAACGTTGGTTCTGTGTTGGTTGAATTGCAAAAAGATCGCTTACTTCGAGTTGAAGTATTTTTAGGAATAACAAAGGAAAACGTCTCTGGTTTTACCGATGATGCTCGGCTATACGAACGATAGAACTAAGCACATGAGAGGGCGCAAGGCATAAGCGATGTAAGCTCGAACACGGTACGCTTCCCTTCGTACCTATCTGAATATATATAAAGGAATAAAGATATGAGCGCTACTGATTTCAGAGGAAAAATAGGCACTACCTTCTCAGAATCTACTCCTGATTGGCCAGAACCACCTTCTTCACATGACGGAACCAGTCCAAACGTCTTGGTCGTACTTCTCGATGACACCGGCTTTGGAAACTTCGGTTGTTACGGATCAGTCATAGATACACCGTATTTCGACGAGCTTGCTGCTGGTGGTCTTCGGTATTCGAATTTCCACGTCACGCCACTCTGCTCCCCGACTCGCGCCTCATTGTTGACAGGACGAAATCATCATGCGGTTGGCATGGGGAGCCTTGCAAATATGCACGATATTGGCTTCCCAAGCCGACGAGCCCTCGTTTCCCGCAATGCCGGAACTCTTGCAGAGATCTTGCGAGAGGAAGGATATTCCACCTACGCTCTCGGTAAATGGCATTTAAATCCGGCCGAACATAATTCAGCAGCAGGCCCGAGGCACGGATGGCCCTTGCAACGTGGTTTCGACAGATTTTATGGTTTTCTTCCTGGAGCCACTGATCAATACTATCCTGAACTCACTCACGATAATCATCCCGTATTCCCTCCAAAAACACCAGATGAGGGGTACCACGTAACTGATGACCTCGTCGATCATGCGATTGAATACATCAATGACCAAAAGTCGATATATCCTGACACTCCGTTTTTCATGTACTTTGCGACAGGTGCAATGCACGAACCTCATCATGCCCCCAAGAACTATATAGATAGGTATCGTGGGAAGTTTGATGCAGGTTGGGATGTGATTCGGGAAGAATACTTCCGCCGGCAAAAAGAATTAGGCATCATACCCAGTGGCACAGTCCTCCCGCCTCGGAATCCTGGAGTCAAACCATGGGACGAACTAAAAGACAAAGAAAAAGCTTTCATGTGCCGCCTTCAGGAAACATGGGCCGGATTCCTCGAGCATACCGATAGACAAATTGGGCGCATTGTCGACCATTTGAAGTCAATCGATCAATTTGATAACACCATAATTGTTCTGACGGCAGATAACGGAACCAGCCAGGGAGGCGGACCAACAGGTGTCATGTATCTCGGTTCAGGAGGTGGATTGAGTGCATTGAATGACGGTCGTGCCGCAATCGAGGCGCGAGGTCGAACACTCAATGAAGAAAATATGGATGAAATGGCTGACGTTCTGGACGATATTGGGGGGCCAAAAAGCTTCACAGATATTCCATGGGGCTGGTCACAAGTAGGTAACACGCCGCTCCGGTGGTACAAGCAGGACACTCACGGAGGAGGTGTAAGAGTACCGATGATCGTGCATCATCCAGAGTCAATCAAGAGTGGCGGATCTGTCCGGAATCAATTCCACCATGTGTCTGATATCACACCAACGATTCTAGATATGCTCGATATAACGCCGATGGACAGCTACAACGGGCATGCTCAACTTCCAATCACGGGAACAAGTTTCAGATACACCTACGACAATCCCGACCAGCCGTCCAAAAAGGGTGTGCAGTATTTTGAAATGATTGGACATCGGGGCATATGGCATGATGGCTGGAAAGCAGTGACACGTCACGAACCAGGTGCCTCCTATGACGATGACGTGTGGGAGTTATACAACCTGGCTGAAGATTTTTCAGAAATGAATAATCTGGCTGAGTCTGAACCTGAGCGTTTGAGAGAACTCATAGATCTCTGGTGGATCGAGGCCGGTAAAAATAATGTCCTGCCACTGGCAGATCGCACAATCCAGTCGGGAGGAAGTAGTCCTCGCCCGGGCGCATATCACGAAAGTCTTCGATATCGGTTCACACCGCCGATTTCGCATATCCCGAGTTCACTAGCTCCGCAGATAGGGCGTGGAAATTGGCAAGTTGACGCCAGTATTGAAATCTCAGGAAATGATTCGGAAGGCGTTATTTATTCTCAGGGATCGGTTATTGATGGTTTTTCACTCTATATAAAAGATAAGCAAGTATGTTTTGCCCATACAGCACTGGGAAAAGGCATGTCGGTGTCCTCCCCTTTCGAGCTAAAGCCAGGGCCGATGCAACTTTCAGTCAGATTTGAATACGCTGAGCGGGGCCGCGGTGGTACAGCAACTATCATGATCAATGGAGAACCGCTCGAGAGCTTAACCGTCCCAATCAATCGCAATGCTCTAAAAAATGGCGCCGATGTCGGGAAAGATATCCTGTCACCTATCACTGATAACTATTCAGCCCCATTCGCATTCACGGATGTAATTCATTCGGTTGAAGTTGTCGTAGATCCTAGAAAGTAATCACATATTCAATCCGATTAATCATTGGAGGAAATCGAATGCCAGAGTTCGACGTCACTTATTGAATTCAGGCTCTCTTTTTTGAGTGAATGCTTCAATTGCTTCGTCGTGGTCTGGTAATCTTCGAGCCACTTGATCACGAAT
>Ga0315328_10001699_pt1 | contig 10273 bp, 10 predicted proteins | sample M120032315metaG_FD_203462 | JGI IMG/M metagenome (GOLD analysis project Ga0315328, IMG submission 203462) | Ammonia-oxidizing marine archaeal communities from Monterey Bay, California, United States - M1 200m 32315 | ecosystem: Environmental > Aquatic > Marine > Intertidal zone | place: USA... | reverse complement strand
AAAGCTATTAAACCCCCAAACAAATGAACTAGATGAGCTAGCGTAAGTACATATAAAAAAGACCCCGATGCATTACTTCCTTCCCCTGTCAAATAAATTCCCTGATTAACTAACTGCTCCCACCCTTTAAACTGAAAAAATGAAAACAATACCCCAAGTATTAATACACTAAATACCAAACCAAAAATTGAACTATTCTCTTTCAATCTTCCTTTTACAAAAAAAAGCAATAAACTACTAATAACAATGATTGCGGTGCTAGCTATAAAATAATTAGGAAGACTGAACTCCACCCAATTTCCTTCAGGCTTTCTTACTATATATGCTGAAGTTAAACCAGCAAAGAACATTACAATTGCTGCCATACCTATCCATAATAGCTGTTTCTTTGCGTTATTTTCTACAGTTAAAGCCATATTAATGATCTTCTTCTCCTTCTTTTAATGGAACAGTCTGAGGAACATAGTCTTCTTCCATTCCAGGCTTGGAATAATCATAAGCCCATCTTTGAACTACCGGAAGCTCTCCTGGCCAATTACCATGTATTCTCTCAATAGGAGTTGTCCACTCTAGGGTATTTGATTTCCATGGGTTTGTTGAAGCTTTTGTTCCTTTAAATATACTATAAACAAAGTTGAAAATAAAGATTATCTGAACTATCGCCCCAGATAATGCAAAAAAGGTAATAATCTCATTTATATCACTTAATCCATCAAACATTGGAAAGGAACTATTAGTATAATAACGTCTAGGAAGACCTGCAAGTCCTAAAAAATGCATTGGAAAAAATACTCCATATGCACAGATAAATGTTGTCCAAAAATGAATATATCCTAAAGTTTTATTCATCATCTTACCGTACATTTTAGGGAACCAATGATATACACCCGCAAACATTCCGTAAATAGCAGAAAGACCCATAACAATATGAAAGTGTCCTACTACAAAATAGGTATCATGCACATTAATATCTAATGCGCTATCTCCTAAAATTAAACCTGTTAACCCTCCTGTAATAAATGCCGATACGGTACCTATAGCAAATAGCATTGCGGGAGTAAAACGAATATTAGCTCGCCAAAGGGTTGCTAACCAATTAAATACTTTAACCGCTGAAGGAATTGCAATAAGAAGTGTGGTGAATGTGAAGACTGATCCTAAAAAAGGATTCATTCCAGTCATAAACATATGATGTCCCCATACAATAAAAGACAAGAAAGCAATTAATAAGATAGCACCCACCATTGCCTTGTACCCGAAAATTGGTTTCCTAGAATTGACAGCAATAACTTCAGAAACAATTCCAAGGGCTGGAAGTAGAATAATATATACCTCTGGATGACCTAAAAACCAAAATAAATGTTCAAAAAGAATTGGACTTCCTCCAGCGAAATGTAGCGCCTCTCCGTTCATTATAATATCTGAAAGATAAAAACTAGTGCCAAAAGATCTATCGAATAATAACAACAGTCCACAAGAGAGTAAAACAGGAAATGATAAAACCCCTAAAATTGCTGTTACAAATAACGCCCAACAAGTTAAAGGTAAACGCTTCATAGACATTCCTTTAGTTCGTAAATTAAGTATAGTTACTATATAATTTAAACTTCCTAACAAGGAACCTACAATAAATAATGTAATACTTAAAAGCCATAAAGTCATCCCAGTTCCCGAACCTGGAATAGCCTGTGGCAAGGCACTTAATGGGGGATAAATTGTCCATCCTCCAGAAGCTGGGCCTCCCTCAACATAAATTGATGATAGAAGAACTACGGTAGCCATAAAGAAAAACCAATATGACAACATATTAATAAAGCCAGAAGCCATATCTCTTGCTCCAATCTGAAGAGGAATAAGAAAATTAGCAAAAGTACCTGAAAGACCTGCAGTTAAAACCCAGAATACTAATATTGTTCCATGCATAGTTACTAGAGCTAAATACTTATCAGGATTTAATGCGCCTTCTTCATTTATCCAACCTCCAGGCAACAAATTATATAAAGCAGAATATTCTCCTGGATTTGCCAATTGTACCCTAAAAATTGCAGACATAAGCATCCCCACTAAAGCCATAAACATTCCTGTTATTAGGAATTGTTTAGCAATCATCTTATGATCTTGTGCAAAAATATATTTTGTTATAAAAGTTTCTTTATGATGATCTGACATCTTCTTCTATTTTAATGTTAGTGTATTTTTAAGTGTTTTTTGAGAGCTTATCCATTTATTATAATCTTCCTCACTCTCAACAATAAATTTCATCTGCATATTAAAATGGGCCGAACCACATATTTTATTACAAAGAAGCACATACTCAAAATCATCGCTTTCCTCCTCTTTCATTTGAGTGGTTGTTTTGGTTGGAGTAAAAGCAAATTGTGTAGAAAGGCCCGGAACACAATTCATCTGAACCCTAAAGTGTGGTAGAAATGCAGAATGAATAACATCTCTTGATCTAAATTTAAGTAGCACTGGCTTATTAACCGGCAAATGAACCTCCTTAACGACCATATCGTCTGCAGAATTTTCATCTAATACATCTACGCCTAGCGTGTTTCTACCCTCTACTAATTTATAATCAGATTCTCCCAAAATATTATCTAACCCCGAATATCGAGCCGTCCAATCAAATTGCTTAGAATAAACTTCAATAACAGTAGCATCAGAAATATCTGGGTTCATGACGCTATCCCAAGTTCTCAATCCATAAATAATTAAAGCGGTTAATACGATAGTGGGAATTACAGTCCAAGCAACTTCAAGTTTGTTATTATGAGCAAAGAAATAAGCGGTACGCCCTTCTTTTCCTCTATATCGATAAGCGAAATAAAAAAGTAATGGAGTAAGTGCAAAAAACATAATCAATATCAGGATCATGGAAATTTTCATTAAAGCATCAATCTCTGCACCATGAACTGAACTAGCTGACGGTAAAAGAAAATGATCCCAGGCTACCATCTGCCATATAACAAATGCTATAAATCCACCACCTATTAAAAGGAATAGTATTCCGTTTTTATGATTATCATCATCAGTTACCTCATTAGTGTCTTGATTTGTAATTTCAGAAAGCAACTCATTTACCCTAACCAATTGCACAAGGGCTGCTATAGTTAATAAAGCTACTAAAGCGAATAATAAATTTATCATTTTTGAATTTTTATGAAAGCAAAAGTAAGTATTATGTAATAAATATAACTGGGGTTTTTAGCTTTCTTTTTTTAAAACTTTTAAATAGTATATTGTTAAAAATTTATATTATCATCAAGACACCATTCCGCAAAAGAATTAGCAGTTTCAGAAAGCACTAATTTATACAACTCAATGTTTTCTGGTAGTTCATCCATAATGATTTTTGCAAAATCATTAACTAAATTTTCAGATGTAGGTTGGTATGGAAGATAAAAAACCTTCTCAAAGGCAGAGAGATCTATATTAGCATGAGGACTATCTGCATTTAAAACTAACGAGTGATCAAATTTCTCTATAATAGTAGGTTTAACTAGTTTTTTTAATAAACTAAAATCCAAAACCATGCCGTCCTTTTTATGTCCAGGCTCATCTTTAACTACCCCTCTTAATGTAACCCATAATCTATAGGAATGCCCATGAATGTTTTTACAAAGGCCATCATAACCATGAAGAGCATGAGCCATTTCCATTTTAAACTGTTTAGTGATTCTAATCTTTTGCGTCATTATTCTTTTAAATTTAATTTCACCTTTTTATGACTATAGTAAATCTTTTTGTTTTCCACTCCCTTACGTAATTTCTTCCTTTGATCCCCTGACATGTTTGCAACCTCTATACATTCAACTGAGCAACATTTTTCATGCTTCTCTTTACATTCCTGGCACTGCAAAAAAAGTAAATTGCAATTCACATTTCTACAGTTAGTATGAAGATCACATGGCTCTCCACATTGATGGCAATTGCTTATTACATCATCTGAAATTCTCTCACCTCTTCTTTCATCAAAAACAAAATTCCTTCCTAAAAATTTATTTTCAATGTTAGTGTCTTCTTTTATCTGACGAACATAATCAATAATTCCACCATGAAGCTGACTAACATCATTAAATCCATAATTTTTTAAATATGCGGATGCCTTCTCACATCTAATTCCTCCAGTACAATACAATAGTATCGGTTCATTTTCTTTACCATTCAGCATGTCTTTAACAAGAGGAAGTTCTTCTTTAAATGTTTCAACCTCAGGACAAACTGCTCCTTTAAATTTTCCAATCTCACTTTCATAATGATTTCTCATGTCTACTAATGTTGCTCCATTTTCTATGGCCCGATTCCATTCTCTGGCACTTAAATGCTTACCAACATTTGTCACGTCATAATCAGTCTCAGACAAACCATCTGCAACAATTTGATTTCTAACTTTTATGGTAAGTTTAAAAAATGATTTTCCATCATCCTCAACCGCAATTTTAAAAGGTATATCTTTTAAAACATCATATGAATTAATATTCTCTATAAACTGTTCCCAATTATATTCAGGGACACTCATCTGTGCATTAATTCCTTCTTTGGCAAGGTAAATTCTACCATAAGCAGATAATGATTTCCATTGCGAATACAATTCATCCCTGAATGATTCTACATTATCTATAATTACATATCTATAAAAAGAAACTGTTATTCTATTAAAAGATTCTTGCTCAAGTCTTAAAACAGCCTCTTTTCTTCCAAGCTTATTAAACAACTCTTTTTTGCCCCCATTAGGATCCATATCATAGATTTTTGATGCTTTTACAAAGATATAAAACCCTCGCCTTTAATGAAAATAAAATAAGTATAAACGGTTTAGTCTTTAGTATTATATTTGTAAAAAAAATAGCAGATGCGTGATAATATTTTAGTAATTGGCTCTTCAGGACAGATAGGTACTGAATTAGTTGTTGCGCTAAGAAAAATATATGGAAACAATCATGTTGTGGCATCTGACATTATTCCTTCCTCTGAAGAAATAATAGGCTCTGGTCCTTATGAAAAACTTGATGTTACTGATGCTGAAAAATTATTAACTGTTGTCAAAAAACATCACATCACTCAAGTATACTTATTAGCAGCAATTCTTTCGGCCAACGCAGAAAAAAACATAAATTTTGCATGGAAACTAAATATGGATTCACTGTTCAACATCTTAAACCTTGCAAAGGAAAAAATAATTAAAAAAGTCTTCTGGCCTTCATCAATAGCTGTATTTGGTCCTAACACCAAAAAGAAGCTCACCCCTCAATGTGCACTAACAGAACCCAATACAGCATATGGAATTAGTAAATTAGCTGGTGAGAGATGGTGTGAATATTATTTCAATAAATTCAATGTTGATGTGGTCTCAATAAGATATCCAGGACTAATTAGTTGGAAAGCGGCACCTGGAGGAGGAACAACAGATTATGCTGTACATATTTTCCATGAAGCATTAAAAAATAATACGTACACGTGCTTTCTCTCAGAAAAAACAACCCTGCCAATGATGTATATGGCTGATGCAATTAGAGCAACAATGGATATTATGCAAGCTGATACTGAGAACATAAAAATAAGATCCTCATATAATATTGCAGGATGTAGTTTTAATCCTATGCAAATCGCATCACAAATAAAATCAAAGCAAGCAGGATTTACTATTAATTATAAGTTAGATTTTAGAGAAGAAATTGCTAACTCATGGCCTCAAAGTATAGATGATAGCGAAGCCATGAAAGACTGGAAATGGAAAGCGCAATACAACCTTGAAAAGATAACTAATGATATGTTAGATAATCTAAGAATCAAATATAATATTTCGAAATAATGAAAGAAAAAATATCAATATACAATAGTTTAAGTAGAAAAAAAGAAACCTTAAAGCCAATAGTAAAGGATTATATTGGAATGTATGTGTGTGGCCCAACTGTTTATGGAGATCCACATCTAGGGCATGCTAGGCCTGCAATAATTTTTGATGTTGTCTACCGCTATCTTAAATGGTGTGGATATAAAGTGAGATATGTGAGAAATATTACAGATGCTGGACACTTAGAAAATGATACTGAAGAGGGGGAAAATAAAATTACTAAAAAAGCAAGATTAGAACAATTAGAACCAATGGAAGTGGCACATCTCTATACATTGAGTTATCACCGGGCTATGAAACTGTTAAATTGCCAACCTCCTTCAATTGAGCCAAGAGCTACAGGTCATATCATTGAACAAATTGAAATGATCAAAAAAATCATGAAAAATGGTTTTGCATATGAGAAAAATGGATCAGTATATTTAGATGTAAATAAATATAATGAAAAATACCCTTATGGTGTTTTATCTGGAAGGAATCTTGAAGACACTCTTACAGGAACAAGAGAATTAGATAGGCAATCAGAAAAAAATAGTCCTGTTGATTTTGCAATATGGAAAAAAGCATCTAAAGAACATATTATGAAATGGGCTTCACCATGGGGAGAGGGGTTTCCTGGTTGGCATATGGAGTGTTCTGCAATGGGGGAGAAATATCTAGGAAAAACATTTGATATCCATGGAGGGGGGATGGATCTAATGTTTCCTCATCATGAGGCTGAAATTGCTCAAAGCAATGCATGTAATAAATGTATGCCTGTTAATTATTGGATGCATAATAATATGATTACAATAAATGGAAAGAAAATGGGGAAATCACTTGGTAATTTCATTAATCTTGAAGAGTTTTTTACCGGAAACCATAAAAAATTAAACAAGGCCTACTCCCCTATGACAATTCGGTTTTTTATTCTTCAGGCTCATTATAGAAGCACGCTAGATTTTGGGAATGATGCTTTACAAGCTGCAGAAAAAGGTTGTGCCAAATTAATGGAAGCCGTTACTACACTGAATCAATTAGGTCCTGTTGCAAAATCAAGCTTTAGTGTAGCGGAAATTGAACAAAAATGTCTTGATGCTATTAATGATGATTTTAACACCCCAATTTTATTGGCAAATTTATTTGAAGGAGTAAAAATCATTAACTCAATAAAAGATGGGAATGCAACAATAAATAATAGTGATTTAAAAAAACTAAAATCAATATACCAAGATTTTGTAATTGATATATTAGGCTTAAATATAGTAGAGGAAGATAATAATGACCTAACAGATGATATAATGGACATCATACTGCTATTACGAAAACATGCAAAAGAGAACAAGGATTTTAGTACCGCTGATTTAATTAGAGATGAATTAGATAAAAAAGGAATCCAAATTAAAGATACACGAGAAGGTAGTAGTTGGGGCATTAAAAAATAGCTATGATCCAGAGCAAATTCTTCATCCCATATATCTTGATAGCTAGTTTGTTATTTTGCTGTAAACCCTCAATAAAAGATGATACCAAAAAAAATAAAACAAAAAAAGCTGTCAACATTCCTATCTTTAATAGTGACAGTGCTTACCTTTTTGTAGAACAACAGGTTGACTTTGGGCCTCGAGTAATTAGCACAAAATCCTGGGACAACTGCTCTAAGTTTTTAGTAGAGAAACTCAATTCATACAATGCATTTGTGCAAATTCAAGAAGCACCAATCACAACATATGATGGTAAAAATCATATACTAAAAAATATCATAGCAAGTTTTTCAACTGAAAAAAACAATAGAATTGCCCTATTTGCACACTGGGACTCAAGGCATATAGCGGATCATGATAGTGTTAATACCCATCAGCCTATATTAGGTGCAAATGACGGGGGGAGTGGCGTGGGGGTTTTATTAGAAATAGCAAGAAATATAAATTTAAAAGGTCCTGCCATTGGAATAGATATAATTTTATTTGATGCTGAAGATTATGGTCAACCAGAAAACTCCCAATACCCTTTAATGAGCAATTCATGGTGTCTTGGTTCTCAATACTGGTCAAAGAACCCGCATAAAAAAAACTATTTTGCAAAATACGGAATATTACTAGATATGGTGGGTGGTGAAAATGCAAAATTCTGGCAAGAAAGCACCTCTTCTTATTATGCATCTAACATATTAAAGAAGGTCTGGAATACGGCTCACCAAATAGGTTATTCCGATTATTTTGTTTTTAGATCAAGCCCACAAATTATGGATGACCATTATTATATAAATACATTAGCAGCCATTCCAACTATTGATATAATTGAATTTGATCCATTAACAGAAACTAATTTTAATAAGCACTGGCACACTCACTCGGACAATATGAATAACGTAAATAGAAACACACTAAAAGCGGTAGGTCAAACTATTTTAAATGTAATTTATTCTGAATAACTACTGTTCATCGCAACCCTGAATATATTTTATTTCAAAATCATGAACAGAAAAGAGTTTGTCGTTACTACGAACACCTGTCATTTCAACTTCCATAGGGAAATATTCCATCTCTGTAATAGAGAGATACAGATCAATTAAAGCTAAGGAGTCTTCATTCAAAAAAAATAAATCAAACTCCTCTAGGGTCTTTTCATCTTTAAAAATATGCTGGCTCTCACCATATATCCACCATCCAGAAATCTTATTTAATTCTCTTTCTGAGGTGCTTTCCCGTTTATTTTCTGGAGAAATACAGCCTTGACCTATGAATAAAAGAAATATTATATGTATTAAAAAACTATTTTTTATCTCATCCATAAAATATCTTATTTATAAAAATTCATTTCATCAATATACTTCCACGCTTTATACGGAATTAAAGAAGAAACATCTTTTCCATTCTTAATAGAGTCTCTAATAAACACTGCAGAAATACCCATCATTGGAACTCCTTTAAGATAAATAATATGTTCATGGGAAAGCTTAAAATTACACCCATATCTAGGGTAAACATATACTAGATAATGCTCTAAAATTTGCTCATAATTTTTCCATTTGTGCAGCGTCTTAATATTATCAGCACCCATAATTAAAGAAAAGGTGTGGTCTGGGTATTTTTCTGATAAATTTACAATCGTATCAATAGTATAGGAAGGGGTTGGTAGAGAAAATTCTATATCCGAAACAAATAAATCATTTTGATCCTCAACATCTCTTCTTATAATTTGCAGCCTATGGTGTTGATCTAGCAATGAACTCTTTTGTTTTAATGGGTTTTGAGGAGACACAATATACCATACCTGGTCGATTTCAGTATGCTGTGCTATATAAGAGCCTATAGCCTTATGGCCTATGTGAAAAGGGTTGAATGAGCCGAAGAAAAGTCCAATTCTCATTGCTTAACTTAAAAATTCTCTTACTACATCTAAAACCTCTTTGCATGCTATTGAAAAGTCATCATTCAAAACAACATGATCAAAAAATTGTTTTTTGGACATTTCCTCCTTTGCCTTATTAATTCTTTTTTTTATACTACTGGGTGAGTCAGAGCCTCTACTTGATAATCTTTCTTCTAAATCACTTATAGATGGAGGTGCTATAAAAATCGAGATACACTCTTTTGGATACTTCTTTTTAATCTTTATTCCTCCAATTACATCAATATCACAAATCACGTGCTTTCCTTTAGACCAAATTTTTTCTATTTCTGAATTAAGGGTCCCATAAAACTGATTAGAATATACTTCTTCCCATTCCAAAAAAGCCTCTTCTTCTATTTTCTTTTTAAATTCTTCAACCCCTAAAAAGTAATAGTCTTGACCATTAATCTCACCCTCTCTTTTGTCACGAGAACATGCAGATATAGAAAACGAAAGTTCTTGCACCTTTTCTAATAAATGATGAACTATAGAGGTTTTACCGGATCCAGATGGTGCTGATATGACAATCAGTTTACCCATTATAAGATATTTAAAAGTTGTTCTTTAATTTTTTCTAATTCATCTTTCATCTGCACAATAATTTTTTGCATATCAGCATTAGAAGATTTAGAGCCAATTGTGTTTATCTCTCTTCCGATTTCTTGAGATATAAAGCCTAATTTCTTCCCATTTGGAAAATCTACCTCCATGGTTTCAAGAAAATAACCTAGATGTGCCTTAAGGCGCACTTGCTCCTCAGTAATATCCTGTTTTTCTAAATAATAAATTAATTCTTGTTCAAACCGGTTCTCATCTATATCCTTCATTTCAAATTCATGCATCTTATCTTTCAAGCCTTTCTTTGTTTTTTCTATCCTTTCCTTACTAAAGGATGGTATCTTAGTAAGCAGTCCCTCTATTATGTTTATCCTTTTTATAATATCCTGTTCTAATTTTACTCCTTCTGATAATCTATACTCATTCAAACCATCTATAGCCTCATTAATACCCACCATGATTTTTTGCCATTCTTGCTCATCT
>Ga0315328_10001693_pt1 | contig 10283 bp, 5 predicted proteins | sample M120032315metaG_FD_203462 | JGI IMG/M metagenome (GOLD analysis project Ga0315328, IMG submission 203462) | Ammonia-oxidizing marine archaeal communities from Monterey Bay, California, United States - M1 200m 32315 | ecosystem: Environmental > Aquatic > Marine > Intertidal zone | place: USA... | reverse complement strand
CCATAGAAGAAAGGAATAATTATGGCTAAATTAAGAATGAATGACGAATATCGGAAGAAGATATTAAACCGATATATCGAACACGCAGAACAAGAGGACACTCAAGAAAAACAAGCATATCTTGACGCAAAAGCTAGTGTGCATGATATGTATGAGAGTTCTTTTGAAGTTGCAAAAGAGGTAGTATCAAGATCATATCCTCAAGAAGATGTGAACACTTGTACAACACTCAAGAAAAAATACGGACAACCTTTAGATGTTGTAGCAAAAGATAAATGCTTTTATTTCTCTTATGCAAACGATAAAGCTGACGAAGATGCGTTTGGTGATGACAACGAAATATCAGAACACTTTGACTTTGGGTTATATGGTAGTTGCACTAATGGCAGTTATGATAGTTATGATAGTGGCAGAAGATTTGCTTATGCTTACTATCGTGATGAGTTGAAAGCTAAAGACTGCAATCCTGACATTTACCCACAACAAGAGGGCAATCAAGACAATCCTCACAAGACTGTTAGTTGTGAGGAAAATGACAAGGCACTCGGCTACACAAACTACAATAGATATAATTCTAGTGATGATAATAATGTTGGAATTGTAAAAGGCTTTGATGAACAATTCTATCTTGATATTATTGGCACTAGCCATTGTAGGTCTAGGACTATTGCGTGTACTCAGCAAGAGTTTAAAGTTTTTGCAGACTTGAAAAGGCAAAAGGCTATGATGATCTCGGCTCATGCAACTTATGTAGATACAATAACTGCACAAAAGAAAGCTATGGCTATGGGTTTAAAAGCCTATCGCTACTTGACTGAGGGTGTTGAGTTAATGAATGAACTCGGAGTAGAATGTGATGAGGCAGATTTAATTAAGACTAATTCTTCTGGCTTAACAATCTACAATCCTCAAAATCTCGCTAGTATGCTAAAAGGCATGAAGAACAAAACTATGACGAGAGAACAAAAGATTGCTGAACGAATGAAGTATGACACAGTAGTTGTTGCTACTGATACTTCATCTTTGGCTCATTAATTGTTAGGCATGGTAGATTATATCTGTAAGTCCTAACATTAACACCGCTCCCATTTTATATCAAATAGATTAACCGCAAGGGAGCGGTGACCCGCTTGTTGCTTGCGGCTTGCGGCTTAGATATTAGGTGAGGGGATAGCTCCCCACCTGAGCGGGGAGCGGGGGAGTTAGTCTAGAAAACATTTAGCAATATATAAAAATGACAGACCACATAAAGCAAGTCCGAACATAGGTTGTCCAATAAATGTAAGTAATACTCCTAATACATTTAATAAGACGACAGGTACAATAAACCACATAACATATCCTTTCTTTTAATATCCCATATTAATCTGATTTGCCCAGTAATGTCAAGGAGGGGTCCCTATTGAATTTGAAATATCCACAGGAAACGGAGGGGGTACACCAGATGTAGGGGAAGGGGTCCCAAAAGAAACAACATATAGGCTTGATTTGGATAGTTAAAGCTGTTAATTTCATTTTCACTCTTAAACAAAAAGGTGCAAAATTTTTTATAAAATTTTTTCAAATGCTAACCCCAGAACAAATACAAAACCTCCCCGCAGATACTAAAAAAGAATATTTGCAAACAGCACTTCTTCTTGAAGATAAGAAAAAAGATCAAAATGTTCGAAAAGACTTTTTATCTTTTGTAAAATATATGTGGCCTGACTTTATAGAAGGTGAGCACCATCGAATAATGGCAGAGAAATTTAATCGTGTTGCTAAGGGAGATTTAAAGCGGGTAATTATTAATATGGCACCTCGTCATACAAAATCAGAATTTGCATCAAACTATTTACCTGCATGGATGATCGGTAACAATCCAGATTTAAAAATTATTCAAGCTACAAATAATGCAGAACTTGCAGTGCGTTTTGGTAGAAAAGCAAAAACAGTAATTGATACTCCAGAATATCAAAAAATATTTAATACAAGACTCAGAGCTGATTCACAAGCCGCGGGCAAATGGGAAACGGCTCAAGGTGGTGAATATTATGCAGCTGGTGTCGGCGGATCAATCACGGGCCGTGGTGCGGACTTATTGATCATTGATGATCCACATTCTGAGCAAGATGCAATGAACCCTGCGTCATTTGATAGAGTTTATGAATGGTATACCAGTGGACCGCGGCAAAGGCTTCAACCAGGAGGTAGAATTATAGTTGTTATGACGCGTTGGAGCGTTGCAGACCTAACAGGCAAATTAATTAAGGCTCAAAAAGAACCTAAAAGTGATCAATGGGAAGTAATCGAATTTCCAGCTATTATGCCGTCTGGAAAACCCGTTTGGCCCGGATATTGGAAAATTGAAGAGTTAGAATCGGTCAAAGCTTCGGTATCCCTGCTTAAATGGAATGCACAATACCAACAAAACCCAACTTCGGAAGAAGGAAGCATAATTAAGCGTGAATGGTGGAAAAAATGGCCCCATGACAAGTTACCACCACTAATGCATGTAATTCAGAGCTATGATACCGCTTTTATGAAAAAAGAGACTGCCGATTTCAGTGCAATTAGCACTTGGGGCGTATTTAAACCAAACGAGGATAGCGAACCGGGGATTATGTTATTAGATGTATTAAAAGACAGATATGAGTTTCCTGAACTTAGAAAAAAGGCAAAAGAGCAATATGACTACTGGAAACCCGAATCGGTGATCGTGGAAGCCAAAGCATCGGGGTTACCACTAACATATGAGTTACGTAAGATGGGTATACCGGTTATTAACTTTACACCTAGTAAAGGAAATGATAAACATACTAGAGTAAACTCAGTAGCTCCGTTATTCGAAGCAGGAATGGTTTGGTATCCGGATCGAAAGTTTACAGATGATATGATTGAGGAATGCGCTGCATTTCCACTTGGAGAACATGATGACCTCGTGGATAGTATGACTCAAGCATTAATGAGATTTAGACAAGGTGGTTTTGTAGCTCATCCCGAAGATTACGAAGATGAAAAATTACCACAAGAAAACAGGACTTATTATTAATGTCACAATATACAAATTTGTTTCTAAGAGCTTTTAAAAGGACCTCGGGTAGTAACGCTTCTCTACCATCAGAAATTAGAGATCTTAAGAAAGCACTAGCTGAATATTATAATGCTGGTTATGCACCAGGGGATCCAAAAAGAATGGTCCTGCAAGATAATCTAGATGATTGGGCAATCCTTGATAATTTTTTAGAAGTAATACATAAGCAAGGATTCATTGATCAACATTTTATTAAAGAGATTGCAGAAATTTTTGAAGGTATCCGCGCTGATCGGACCGTGGATCAAATTAAACTTGATGAAGAGTACGATCTTGGCGGTTATTCAACCGGGGTGAATCTTGCCGAAGATATTCCAAATGAAATATTTAGAAATAATTTAATAGAAGCTTTTGGTAAAGGTGAAGTAGAAGCAGCTGTTCGAATTAAAAAGGATAGTGGAATTAAAGATAGGGATCCTAGCAAGTGGGGAATTAAAACATCTGAGAACTGGGAAGATGAATTAGTTTGGTTATTGGAGGGTAGAAATCATCCAGAGCATCCTCTGCGTTATGAAAGAGAAGATGGCGCTTCATCTAAATATATGGGTATTAAAGGGAACACACCACTGGGTGGTGGTCCAAAAGGAGAAGTTGCTAATCTTGGTGTGCAGAACGAAGGTGAAGCCATGGCAAGAGTTCAACAAATGATTGATGAAATTTCTAATAACGAGTGGCTTCTTAGACCATTTAGGGATGCACTTGCGAGTGGAGAAAAGTTTGGAATATTTAATGATATACAAAGACAACAAGCAGTCGCTTATGCAGATGAAGCTCTTGCTAAATTAGGCACAGCTGACACATCTGTTGGGGGATCCTTAGATAATATATCAAAAGATATTTCAACTCTTATTGAAAGTAAGAAAAAAAGAAATCAAATATTAAAAGATGCAGTAGATGAAATAGATCCTTCACAGGAAACTGATAACATTCTCACAGATAATTGGGTTGACAAGCGTATTTCGGAGATAGATAGAGAAACTAAGATAGCTCAAGCAACTTCACAAGAAATAGAAGAAGCACAGCAAGCAATGGCGATAGCTATAGAACAAGGCAGAATAGAAGAAGCAAAAACCATAGCTGACGAACTTAAACGCATGGGTGTAAAATTAGATGAAGGTGGTTATAAATCTGATGTTCCAACCGACATGTCAAACATATTAAAAAAACCTGAGCATGCAAAAGGTGGTCGAATAGGTTTTGAGCCTGGCGGATTAACTGGCGGATATAATGTAGGGGGAAATCAAGATTTTTATGCAGGTAGTGCAAATATTGGAGGAACATTAGGTCCTTTAGATCTTAATGTTGATTTGTCTAAAATAAAAGGTAGTGATATAGAAAAAGAAGCTACATTACGTTTTAATAAAGAAATGGCTATGATAGATGGTTTAGTCGTGGATGGTATTATTTCTAAAAGAGAAGGCGAAGATGCGATATGGAAGGCTCAACTTTTATTTGGACAAGAACTATATTCACAACCAGATGGAGACAATAATTTAAGACTTGATGCTTCTATAGGAACAGATCAAAGCGGAGAAACTACTGGTAAAGCAGGATTTACATATTCATTTGATAAAGGTGGCCGCGTTGGTTTAGAAGGCGGCGGTGGTCCACTTGATAAAATGAAAATGAATCGTAGGGGATTCTTAGGTCTGCTTGGATCGGGGCTCGCGGCTTTAACTGCAGGTGGTAAGGGTTTATTTACCGCAGCGCCAAAAGTTGCAGAAGTAGCAGCTACAAACGCTATACCTTTGGTTGAAGGCATGCCGAGCTGGTTCCCACTTCTAGTAAATAAGATTAGAGACAAAGGAAAAATTACAAAACAGTCAGATTATACAGAAGCTAAAGAAGAAGGTGTAAATATTGTTGAATATCGATTGACAGATGATTCTTTAAAGGCAAGTGATCTCTACATGGAAGAAAATCTTAATACTGGTGAAATAACTATTTCGGGTCGAGGAGATGATTATCAACAAGTTGAATTAACCTATACACCAGGAGATAGAATAGTTAATGTCGAATCAGGTAAAACGAGTGAAGCTGCTCCTTCTTTTAATGCAGAAGCACAAACTAAAAGCGCTGGACAAGCTGAAAAAAGAGATGGTTTTCTTGGAAACCAAGATACTACACCAGACTTAATGGGAAGACACCCTGTGGTAGTTAGCGAAAAAGGTACATTTGAAGCATCGGAATTTCAAAAAGGACACGAGGGATGGGCTGATGTTGAAAACTTTGGTGGTGTAGATGATTTAAAAGGAGATTTAAGCTCATGGGAAAAAATAGCAGGCACATCTAGTAAGGTAAGTAAAAAAGATATAGAAGCTGAAATTAAAAGATTTCTGGAAACACAAAAGAAACCAGTAGAACCAGACATGGCAAAAGGCGGTCGCGTTGGTTTTGCAAATGGTGGTTTTGGTTATGGAGGAGCTGGATCAGAAGGAGATCTTTCTGTTTCGCAAATAAGTGGTTTTGATCCAAATACAGCGGAAGGTGCTTATAGTTTAATGAAAGGTCTTCCAGGTCTTATGGATTTATATAGGCAAAAGTCTGTAGGTCCTAAAAATAAAGCGCTTAGAACAATTGATCCAACTTTTGGTCATTATGCAGGCGGTCATGCGACGCATAATATGGCTCAGTGGAATGAATTAAAAGACCAATGGAGACAAAAAATGGATGATGATATTCTTGCAGCAGAAGAATATTATGGTTTTAATCCATCAGAGGATCAAAGAAAAATGCTTATTGAGAATTTTGGTCCTATGCTGAAGTCTGATTATAGTGATAAGCACTCGTTGTGGGTATCGGCTGATATGGCCGACCAACTCAAGGTTGATTCTCATATGGCTCAAACAAGACTAAATAATTGGTTACCAGGGCAAACAGATTTGTTTGATTCTATATATGGTTATAATAAAGGCGGCCGTGTAGGTTTACAACAAGGAGGTAATCCTGATAAAACAAACAAAGAAAGAGCAGACTGGATAGAAAAACTTATACGAATGAAGCAAGCAAAAAAATTTAATGCGGAACAAGAACTACCTTCTGGGTTTTGGGAACAATTAAGAATGTTAGATCCTTGGGATGATACACCAGATAGAAGAAGAGCTATAAATGAAACAGATATGAGATATAGGGATGAAATTTTCAAACTGAGATATGACGCTGCGAAAGAGGAAGCAGACTACCAACTTCGTCTTATGGAACAAGAACAAAATGCACCTATAGAGGTTGCACAAGGCGGTCGTATAGGATTTCAAGAAGGTGGTGCATCTGGGATAGGTTCAATATTAAATCAGATAAATCAGCTTAACAATACAGTTGCACAAAATGCTTTTGCGCAGGGTTCACAAATGGGAGCTCAAAATGCTGCCGGTCAAATTAATTCTTCACAACCAACTCTTAGTGCTGCTGTAGGTCAGATTAGTAATCAGATAGGTCAACTAGGTCAAGGTATACAACAAATGATAAGACCACCACAAGGACCTAGTCAAACTTCTGTTTCCCAACCAGCAACTACAGGTTATATGCCCAGTCAGGCACGACCAACATTTGAATTTGACATGTCACAATTTGTAGAAAGTCCAGGAACACCGGGTGTAGAACATTTTATGAATCCAACAGAAGAGAGCACTCAACAATATAATGAATTTCAAGATTGGGTGTCCAATTCACAGAATGTTAGTGATCAATTTAATCAGGCACATAATGCTTATCAAACAGATCTTGCAGCATGGGAAGCAGATCAAAATGTACCACTACAACAACAAACATATAATCCTTTTGGATCTACAGCAGGTAGAGGACAATTTACTGGCTTAAGGGGTCAAGCTGTACCACCTAATATAAATGGTTTTCCTGCCGATGCTACTGCATCTACGATTAACCCAGCGAATAGACCTAGACCAGAAGACTATATTCTTCAAAGAGGAGTTAATACTGCTGGAACAAATTCTGTAAGTAATTATGCTAATGGCGGATTAACACGTACAGTTCCACCGCAAAGGGGACCATTAGCCAATGGCATTGGCACAAGATTTAAGGAGAGACAAGTATGGCTATAGATAAAAATAATCCTGCTTTTGCAGCACCGAGAAAAACGGTACAGATACCAGGAAAGCAAGCACAGCAACAAGCGCAAATGGAATTGCTGTCGCAACATCAAAACCAACAACCAATAGAAGTTACACCTTTAGATGATGGTGGAGCAGAAATTAATTTTGATCCGTCTGCTCTTAATCAAGAGGGTGGACAATTTCATGGTGAGAATTTAGCAGATATTTTAGATGATAATACATTACATAAAATAAGTTCTGATTTACTTAAAACTTATGAGGATTGTAAATCATCACGTCAGGAATGGGAAGACACCTACACTAAAGGAATGGATCTTTTAGGTTTTAAATATGAAGACAGAACACAACCATTTAGGGGTGCATCAGGTGCAACACACCCAGTTCTTGCAGAAGCAGTTACACAGTTTCAAGCACTAGCTTATAAAGAATTATTACCAGCAGATGGTCCGGTTAGAACCCAGATTATTGGTATGGTTAATGTAGAAAAAGAAGAGCAAGCAAAACGTGTAAAAGATTTTATGAATTACCAAATCATGGTTGAAATGAAAGAGTATGAACCAGAGTTTGATCAGTTATTATTTAACTTACCATTATCAGGTTCATCATTTAAAAAAGTTTATTATGATCAATTATTAGGTCGTTGTGTTTCTAGGTTTGTTCCAGCAGAAGATTTGTATGTTCCATACAATTCAACATCTTTAGATGACACAGAAACTATTGTACATAAAATTAGAATGTCAGGTAATGATTTATTGAAACAACAAATATCTGGTTTCTATAGTGATATAGCTGTTGAGGAAGATACTAATATAGATTCAATTACAGAGAAAAAAGAGGAGCTCATAGGAGTTCAACCAGTTGAAGATGAAATTTACACTATATTAGAATTTCATACAAATTTAGATTTACCAGGCTTTGAAGAAAAAGATCAAGAGGGGCAACCTTCGGGATTAAAGGTTCCTTATTTAGTTTCAATTGATGAAGGCTCTTCTAAAATTTTATCTATTCGAAGAAACTATGATCCACAAGATCCTAATAAAAAGAAAAAAGATTATTTTGTACATTTCAAATTTTTACCAGGACTAGGCTTTTATGGATTCGGCCTTATCCACATGATCGGCGGTTTATCAAGAACTGCCACTTCTGCTTTAAGACAACTCTTAGATGCAGGCACCTTGGCTAATCTCCCGGCCGGATTCAAACAAAGAGGCATCAGAGTCAGAGATGAAGCTCAACCGTTGCAGCCGGGCGAGTTTCGGGACGTTGATGCACCTGGTGGAAATTTAGCTGATTCGTTTTTACCTTTACCATTTAAAGGACCAAACGCTACACTATTACAATTGATGGATTTTGTTGTCCAATCCGGTCAGCGGTTCGCGAGCATCGCAGACATGCAAGTGGGCGATGGTAATCAATCAGCAGCAGTAGGCACAACCGTCGCGCTCTTGGAGCGCGGATCGCGGGTTATGTCAGCTGTTCATAAAAGATTATATGCAGCAATGAAATGTGAATTCATGCTACTGGCAAAATGTTTCGTAACTTATTTACCACCACAATATCCTTATGATGTTATTGGTGGTCAGAATCAAATTTTTCAAAAAGATTTTGATAATAGAATTGATATTATACCTGTAGGTGATCCTAATATATTCTCACAGACACAAAGAATTAGTATTGCGCAAACACAATTACAATTAGCGATGTCTAATCCTAAAATGCACAACATGTATCAAGCATATAGGGATATGTACGATGCATTAGGTATAAAAAATGTTAATACAGTACTTCCACCGCCAGAAAAACCAACACCCATGGATCCGGCAATGGAGAATATGCAGTCTATGGCAGGAAAACCATTCCAAGCATTTCCAGGGCAAGATCATCAAGCCCACATGGATGCACATTTAACCTTTATGGGTACCTTTATGGCTCGAAACAATCCACAAGCGCTCTCTTTATTGCAAAAAAACTGCATGGAGCATATCGCCTTGATGGCACAAGAGCAAATACAGATGGAATTTGAGGAAGAAATGGCTGAAGCACAACAAATGCAGGCATTTATACAGCAAGCAGGGGCTCAAGGAGCTCAAAATCCACAAGTTATGCAAATACAACAGAAATTACAACAGCTTAACGGTAAAATTGAGTCCAGAAAGGCTCAATTAATCGCTCAACATACGACTGAATACGCTGAAGAAGAGAAAAAGGTCTTAAATCAGCTTGATAGTGACCCATTACTCAGATTAAAGTCCGATGAAGTTCAAATTAAGGCTCAAGAAGAGCAAAGAAAAGACAAAGAGGGCGAAGAAAAGGCAAATATGGAAACATTGAAGCTTTTACAAGGAAAAACTGAATTTGACCAAAAATTAGACCAAGATGACGAACATGCGAAGCTTAGAGCCGCTGTTTCACTCGCAAAAGACGGTATAAAGAGCATGGACGCTACCATTAAATCCGGGGGCAGATAAATGGCCATATACAACAATTTAAGTGATATTATGGTCGGAGGAGACTATGATCCTAATAAAAGGGGTTTAGTTACTGGTCCTGGAGGTTATGCTGGTGATCCTCACGGAGGCACTACTAATGAAGGTGGATATGGGCCTGCAGGACAATTTGGTGGACCCTCTAGTGGTGGTTGGGGTATGGGTTATGAAGGTCCCGGCTCTAATGCTACTTCTAGTACTGCTCAGAGTGCATATGATCGATCTCAGTTAGAGCAGTGGGGAGAAGATGACTATAGTGCTTTTTATGATAAAGCTAGTCCTGAGGCAGCGCTAGCATTTGATGCTTTAAACCAGTCTGTTTCGTATGGTGATGATCAAACTGTATCTGGTCTTACATGGGGAGGTCCAAGTGCATTTAGAGGTCCTCATAACGATAATGAAAATTTTAAAAAACTCAATACGATGCTGACGCAGATGACTCCAGAACTTTCGTCAGAGGTAGATAAAGATGTTTATGCAGCTTTTTTTGGTAAAATCGCACCAGGAGATGTTACTGATGCACAAAAGTCTTCTCTTGCTACTGCGTTAGGTTATCGGAGTGTATCAGATATGGAAAGTAATCTAGGCACAAAAACTATGAATACTATGGCGGCGTATCATGCAGAAACTACAAGTTTTCAGGCTATGATGGAT
>Ga0315328_10001691_pt1 | contig 10288 bp, 9 predicted proteins | sample M120032315metaG_FD_203462 | JGI IMG/M metagenome (GOLD analysis project Ga0315328, IMG submission 203462) | Ammonia-oxidizing marine archaeal communities from Monterey Bay, California, United States - M1 200m 32315 | ecosystem: Environmental > Aquatic > Marine > Intertidal zone | place: USA... | reverse complement strand
TGAAAGCCCTGACTTTTTATTGCTTCATGAAATTGAACTCAGTAAGGATTACTATATTTTTGTGACAACGCAGAACGGACTTTACCGTTATTTCATCAATGATATTATTCAAGTGACAGGAAAATACCACAATACGCCAACTATTAAGTTTGTACAAAAAGGTGATGGAGTCATAAACTTAACCGGCGAAAAATTATATGAAGATCAAGTGAACAAAGCGGTTTTAAGGGTAATCAAAAATTACAATCTTAGAATTAAATTTTACGTGATGGTGGCGTACTCCAAAGAATTAAAGTATCGCCTATATATTCAACAACCATTTAAAGCAGCTTATGCTAATGAGATAGAGAAAGAAATCTTTCGCTTGAATATTGAGTATATGGAAAAACGCAAGAGCGGCAGATTGATGCCGTTAGAAGTTGTTTGCGTAGAAAAAAGAACAGCTGAGGAATTTAAAAAGTATAATCTTGATAATGGCCAAAGAGAAGGGCAGTTTAAACTGATTAGATTACTTAGCGACAAGGCCTGCGATTTTGACTTTAACAAGTTTTGCATTCAAGAATCATGCTAATATCAAGTTGTCATTTTAATTCCATTAAAATTCCGTTTCGTGAATCCTTTAAGCATTCATCTTTCAAACGTTCTGAAACAGAAACAATACTTTCAATTGTTAAATCAAAAGATATTGAAGGCTATGGCGAAGGATGCCCCAGAAAATATGTGACGAACGAAACCATCAAATCATCTCTGCTATTCTTAAATGAAAACAATACGAACTGGCTTAAGTTAAACAATCTGGAGGATCTTGTTAATTGGGTTGCCCTCAACCGAACTCTTCTTGATAGAAATCCCGCTGCATTTTGCTCATTTGAATTAGCTCTGTTGGATTTAATTGGCCGCATGAATAAAAAAAGCGCTGAAAACATTGTCGGACTAAAAGAGTTAGATGGCAATTTCAGCTATACCGCTGTTTTAGGAATCTTGAGCCAAGAACAGTTTAGTTCACAAGTTCAACGGTATTCGAAAATTGGTTTTACTGACTTCAAAATAAAACTATCGGGAAAATTCCAGTTAGATAACGACAATATAAGGCACCTAAATGAAACCATTACGAATTCCAGAATTCGACTTGATGCTAACAATCTGTGGATGAATTGGCGTTCTGCAGCTGATTATATTAATAGACTAGGATTTGACTTTCTTGGCGTAGAAGAGCCTTTGGCTCATGGTGATTTTGAAGGAATGCAGAAGTTTTTTAATTGCACTAATACTCCTATAATTTTAGATGAAAGTTTTTTACGTTTTGAACATTTTAAGCACATTAAATCTAGTCCCAAGAACTGGTTAATTAACTTACGCATTTCAAAAATGGGAGGAATTCTAAGGTCTATTGAAATTGCAAATCAGGCAGAGAATTTGGGCCTTCCTCTAATTATCGGAGCTCAGGTTGGAGAAACTAGCATTCTATCCAGAGCTGCATTATCAATTGCAAACCATTTTCGAGATTTGGTTATCGCACAGGAAGGAGCATTTGGAACTTATCTATTACAGAAAGATGTAACTGAAGACCCTATTATCTTTGGCAAAGATGGAGTACTAGAATCTTCAACAATTACTACCAATAGCTACGGATGGGGAATGAATATCCGAACAGTGGAATAGAATTATTATGCGACAAGCAAAAGCTAAAGATGATTGCCGACCGATACTGATATGGATCTTGTGGATATGTTTAGTGCTTTTCGCCTGCAGAATAACAGGACAGATTTTGGTCGAATTTTTTGAGGTCACATTTCTTCCACCATCAAAGGAATGGTTTTCAGGCATAATCTCTTACCCAATACTTCTTGTCTTCCAAATCGCAATAATTCTACTCATGGCACAAGTTGCAACTGATCTTACTAAAGGCACCGGACGATTTAGCCATTCAAGTCCCGTTACTGCCAAGAACTTGCGCATTTTTGGATCAATATATCTGCTTTCTATGATACTCAGATATCTTATTCGCATGTATATTTATCCTGAAGAAAGATGGACCGGTGGATGTATCCCTATTTTCTTTCATTGGGTTTTAGCAACTTTCGTCTTGGCTTGGGGCAATTGGAAAAAAGTCTCGGAGCAAATAGAAACAGAAGAGAAGTAAAAGATACTTAAATCAAGTTGGATTATCTAATACATAATTAAATTAATATACACACGCTTCTTCTTCACAATTCAATTTTTTAGAGATCTAGCTTTATTTGCCATAGCCATAGGGATAGCTGCTATTAGCATCATTAGCAGGCCGACCATCTCCAGGGACAAAATATACCAGGGCCATTCCCAAAAAATAAAAGGACTTTCGACATGAGGCTTTTCGCATATATACATGTAATTAGAACCGGCAAACCGGTTGATTATTCCGACAGGTAAAATCATTAAGTTTAAAAAAATCATTGTTCTAAGGATTGCATATTTGGATGTTATCATTCCTTCAACAAAGACATTCCATAACGCCAAAACAATTATTAGGGCGTGTTGGAAAAAGAACATGATATAATCAGTGAGATTATAGATATAAGGTAACCCCGGCGTTAAGAGCGACTGAAGCGCTGCGGTTGCACCAATGAAATAGGAAAATTCAAAGCAATATCTATTGCGAGTTATCAATGACACTAACGCAATAATTAAGCTGAAACTACATATGTTAAGAGGCAGATCCCTAGCCAGACTAAGTTCCCTAAAACTTGCACGATTACAATAATCTAAAATTTCCTGAACTATTGCAAATAATACTAAAGCCCAAACCCCATAGTGCTTTTTGCTTTTTGGGAGAATTCTTCCAAGCAAAGGAATAAAGACAATACAACAGAGTGAGGCAAATAAAGCAAATAGGTGCAAGTTATCAAAGAGCCTAAGCGACTCATTAAAATCTGATGATATTGGTTCGGTCATGTTCTTTAGAAACAGACGCCTGTCTCCATTGCCAATTGCGGTGTTTTAATCACAATGACCTCCTCACTTAACCTCACCGTAATTTCTATCGTATCACCAGCCTTATATGGTCCATCCACTTCAGCAGAAAAGAAAATCCTAAACCTCTTCATTGCTGAATCAACGCAAATATTTAATCAAATCAATTAGCTGATTCATTAATCATTATCTATTGTTGAATTGATCAAAGTCACTAAACTCTCAAATTGATCAGGATATGCGAAAGTAAGCAGGACGACAGGCCTAGAAGGTTGCTTAGAGACTCAAATAACAGCATTGGAGAATGCTGGCTGTGAACGAATCTGTAGATAGATAATAATTAAGTAGAGCTGATAAAATCGGCGCATTTACCCACTATTCCCCTGTTACGACAACTCATGCCAAACAAAATAGTTTGGATGCAGAAGTCACTAAAACCGCTTGGAACGATTCGATTCCCTTCACCCGCTCCACTTCTCCACGCTGAAGAATTAAAAGCTGAAGGCAAATGAAACACCTCCTGACCACTAATACCCTGTGCTTGCTAGTGTCTTGGAGATCGATCTCCTTCTTTTTACCGCATAAACAATATCCTCCGTTGTGACACCGAAGGGCTTCATGATGAAGATGATGTTCTTGGTGTTCGGTTGGCTGGGAAAGAGGGGGGCTGCAAGGCTCTCAAAGAGGAACTCGCCAGGTTGAAGGAGAAGATCGAGAGCCGCACGGTTTTGATTTTGATCCATTCATTTTTTCCGTTTTCTAATCGGAGATTGACCGGTAGTCTTTCGGCGTGCGTATTCGTTTCTTTTTATCAACCGCGGTTTTGGTGGTCACGGCGGTCATGGCGTTGGCTGCGAAGAAGCCGAACATCGTTTACATCATGTCCGATGAGCTTGCGTACTACGAGCTGTCGCACATGGGGAATCCGTACATCAAGACCCCGAACATCGACCGCTTTGCAGCAGAGGGCATCCGTTTCACGTCGGCGTTGGCGGGGGCACCGGTCTGTGCGCCGTTGCGTTGTAATTTGATGACCGGTAAACATGCGGGGCATGCCTCGGTTCGCGCGAACGACGGGGGAACGCCGCTACGTGCCGGCGAGCCGACTATCGCATCGATCCTCAAGGATATTGGCTACTCGACGGGTGGTTTTGGCAAGTGGGGATGCGGTGGCCGCGACTCAACCGGCTTGCCCGAGCAGCATGGCTTCGACGCTTTTTACGGCTACTACGATCAAGTGCACGCGCATTCGTTTTATCCGGCTTACCTCATACGCAACAGCGATGAGGTGAAGCTCGAAGGCAACGTCGGTGGCCGTTCGGGCAAAACTTACTCGCATTATCGAATCATGGAGGAAGGCCTGAAGTTCATTCACGCGAACAGGGACAAGCCGTTCTTTTGTTACTTTCCGATCACGCCACCGCACGGCATGTACGATGTCCCGAGGGACGATCCGGCCTGGGAACTTTACAAGAGTGAAAAGTGGATCGACGATCCGAGCATTGGGCAGGATGTGAAGAACTACGCGGCGATGGTGAGCATGGTGGATTACAATGTCGGTCAAGTACTCGATCTGTTGCGTGAGCTGAAACTTGAGGACAATACGATTGTTTTCTTTACGGGCGACAATGGGGGGCAGGATCGCTTTCGAAGCAGCAAACACCCGCGCGGTTTCTTCGGGCCCAACGTGAACCCGAAAAACGGCGTCGAGTTTCGTGGTGGCAAAGGTAACCTGTACGAGGGTGGGCTTCGCATTCCGTACCTCGCCCGATGGCCGGGTAAAATCAAGGCTGGCCAGGTCAGCGACTTGATTTTTTATCACCCGGATGTGTTACCTACCCTGGCAGAACTCACCGGCGCAAAAGCCCCAGGCGACATCGACGGTTTATCGTTTCTTCCGACATTGCTCAGTGGTGGAAAACAGAAAAAAAACAGGATGCTTTACTGGGAGTTTGGCAGCCAAACCGCTGTTCGCAATGGCCAATGGAAAGCGATCAAGGCCAAAAAGAACCAGCCATGGGAGTTGTATGACTTAAATAAAGACATCAGCGAGACGACCGATATGTCGGCGCAGCATCCCGATCTGTTGGCCAAAATGAAAGCATTCGCGACGGCGTCGCACGAGCCAGTTCGTGCCGGGAAATATCTAGATGCCAAGCGCACCTTGCACGAGAAGGATCGCCGGGCAAAGTGGGGTGCCACTAGGCCACAGCCAAGAGCTAGGCGCCCCAAGAAGTAACCGCGTGAGTGATCAGCCTCGGCTTTTACCTGTTGCTTGGCCAAGCCGGCTGGTAGGTTTCCGCATCCGAAATATAAACAATGAAGATCGTTAGATTTCTCAATGACAAGGATGAGTCGCAGTTTGGGGCTCAACACGAAGACGGCTCGGTGACTCGAATCGAGGGTTGTGTCTTCAGGGAACACCACGACACTGGCGAGCCGGTCACGGTCAAAAAACGGCTCGCGCCGATACAGCCGGCTGCCGTTTTGTGCATCGGCCTCAATTACCGCAAACACGCCGAGGAGGGCGGGGCGGACATCCCGGAAAACCCGGTGCTGTTCATGAAAATGCCGAGCACTGTGCAAAACCCCGGCGACCCGATCCTCCTGCCGACCAAGTTGAAGAGCGACTCGGTGGACTATGAATGCGAGCTCGCCGTCATCATCGGCAGGGACTGTAAAAACGTTTCGAAAGAAGACGCGCTCGACTACGTGCTTGGCTACACCTGCGCCAACGATGTCAGCGCGCGCGACTGGCAGAAGAACGGAGGTGGCGGCCAATGGTGCCGCGGCAAGACGTTCGACACCTTCTGTCCGCTTGGCCCGGTGTTGGTCACCCGAGATGAGATTCCGAACCCGAACTCGCTTGGCATCAAGACCGTCCTCAACGGCGAGGTGATGCAGGACTGGAACACCGACGACATGATCTTCGACGTGCCGAAGCTGATCGAGTTTCTCAGTGGCAGCACCCAGCTTGCCGCCGGCACTGTGATCCTTACCGGCACGCCGCATGGCGTCGGCTTCGCTCGCACCCCGCCTGTGCTGCTCAAGGACGGCGACGAAGTCACCATCGAGATCGAGGGCATAGGCCAACTGACCAACCCGGTTAAGGACGAATAATGTTCCAGTACACCACCCGGGCGGACGACAAGCCGTGGCAGCCCGGCCCGTACGACGGTGTGGAATTGAAGATTTTGCACAAGGACGAATCGACCGGCGCGGTGACGGTGCTGCGGAAGTTCGAGGCCGGCTCAATCATCCCGGCACACACGCATCCTCTGGCCAACGAGTGGGCTTACGTGCTCTCCGGCGAATGGGAGGAGTCTGAAAAAGTGTACACGCAAGGGACTCTGTTTCATGCACCCAAGGGGGAACGCCACGGCCCGCACAAGGCCAACACCGAGGTCATCAGCCTCACCCACTTCGACGGCCCGCTGACCGTCGAGTGATTGGCCTTCCCAAGTCTGAACCGATTCTTGACGGGGCGGAAACCGGGGGTACATTGTCCCGCAAGTGATCACCGTGAATTGCAGTGCCTGCGGCGGCCAGTCGCAGTTTGACGAACCCGAGGCGGGCAGGAATGTGGTGTGCCCCCAGTGCGGCGAGCCGCTGGTGATCACCCCGGCCAAGCCGGCCGACGAATTGTCGGAAGAAGAGCAGATGGCCCTGTACGAGAAGTCGCTTAAGGAGACCGACTGGGGCCATCAACCGTGTTGAGCCATGCTGCTTCGCGTTTACTTGCTCGTTTCCGGCAGCATCTTTGCATTGGTGACCCTGCTGCACCTGGTTCGGGTGGTGAAGCAACTGGACCTGCAAATCGGCGACTGGGCGGCCCCGGCTTGGGTGTCGTGGATTGGGACGGTGGTGCCGTGCCGGCCGTGCTGAGCTTCAGCGCCTTCCGCTTGGCCAAGCGTCACTGATTTTTGGACGATGAAAACAAACTCTCGCTCCTGCCTCGCCAAGCGCTTGGCCCACGGCTTTACGCTGATCGAGTTGCTTGTGGTGATCGCCATTATCGCCATCCTGGCGTCGCTGCTTTTGCCAGCCTTGGCCAAGGCCAAGAACAGTGCGGCGAGCGCCGGTTGCCTGAACAACGTTCGGCAGTTCTGCATCGCGAACGCCTTGTATGCGAACGATCACGACGACCAGTGCGTGCCGCTCATCGAGATCAACCGCCGGACCGGCGCCCGGCGCGTCTGGATGTCGAACATGGCTTTCCGCAAACTGATCGGCTACGACAACAAGGGTAATTCCAGGTACCAGACGCCGACGGATTTCCGGTGCCCGGCCGACACGCAAATCTGGCGACCGTCTCAGTACGCTTTTTCCAACAACCCTAACCTACCGGACAAGGATAATCGGGGCACGCTGACGAGCTATAGCTACAACTTTGAGGACTGGTTTCCTTCAGACGGGCGCGGATGGTCGCTGGCCTCGAAGGATCACTCCGGGCATCGGTTCAGCGCGGTTAGGGAGCCTTCCGGCAAGCTGATTTTTCATGACGGCCACGACTGGTGGTCACGCTGGAAGGGGGCGAACTACAAGAGCGGCTGGGACAAGCTCGGCCAGAAGGGGAGCGTGCAGGCCTACAAGAACGTCGGCAACGGCGGGCCGACGCTGTACCGGCACAACGAGGGGGCGATTATCGGCTTTTACGACGGCCACGCCGAGCGCATGGCCAAGGAGAAGATCTGGATCGCGGAGCATTTCAACTCCAGGCCCAAGCAGCCCGGCATGTGGGTGGCGGTGCCGGAAGTGTGGAACAGATACCGGTAGAAGGACGGCCAAGCGCCTGGATTGAGCCACTCGTGTTTCAGCGTGGTCCGTAGTGTAGGGCGTCGTTTCCCAGTTCCAGGCTGTAGTTGTAGTTTTCCCTCTTGATAAATTCCACGTGGGCATCGGCGAACAATACGTTCTCGCCCTCTTCACCATGGTTGTCGCCCTCGTCTGGATAATTATTCATCGCACCGGGATAGGAGTAATCAGCCTCCTTGATAAGCCAGATCTCGGACGGCCCGGTTACGTGTCCCTCTAGGCCGAACCCGCTGTTGGCGTGTACATAATTGCTGACCACGGACTCGGTTTTTAGGATGCCCTGGCAGCCGGACGGCCCGACATACGGGAACCCCTTCGTGTAGCGCCTGTTCGGTGCCCCGTTCCAGTTCATGCACCCAAAAATCTCATAGCTGATTCCCGGTTTCGTTCCCTTGTCGCCGGCGAATCGTTGCAGGTCGGTGTAGATTTCCGTCTGACCATGGAGCCGTTCGATATAGCGCCGGTCGGTGACGCGGACGGCGAGGTTCCTGCCCTGTTTGTCTTGGGTGCGGATGAAATTTTGAGTGTCGGGACAGGTCACCGACTTGAGGTTGGGCAGGAATGCCGGGAACAGCCAGTTCATGTCATCGTCACAGGCGGCATTGAATTTGGGACCGTTCCAGTCCACGCCAGAGAGCACTCCCCGCGGATCATCGTTTGCGTAGGATTGGCTGCCGATCCCCATCTGTTTTTCGTTGTTCAAGCAGGAGATCTGCTTGGCTTTCCACTTGGCCCGACTCAATGCAGGTAGCAGCAGCGACGCCAGAATGGCTATGATCGCGATGACTACCAGTAGTTCAATCAGCGTGAATGCCTTCGATGCTTTCATCATCAGTTCCTTGATAATGATATCCTCGCTTGAACATAAAACAGACAAAAAACCACGCCCTTTTGAGGCGGTGGTCTTTTGAAGGCTTGGCGATTGATCAAACAGTTAGTTAAGCTCGCCCGGCGGAATCTCGTTGAGCGTGTAGTAGCCGACCGGGTGCAGGATTGGCAGGCCATTGACCGAGTTCACGCCCTTGGCGTGCAACTCGTGGACGTGGCCTTGGATGAGCTTGTCGACGGTCACGCGCACGGTCTTGGGGCCTTTTACTTCTGCGCCAACAATCTTCGGCGTCATTTTATCGACGACTGGGCTGCCGTAGTCGGCACGGTAGATGTAGGTGTAAGCGCTCATACTGTAGGAGGCGGGATCAGCGGCGGTGATGGCATCGATCTCGTGGGTGAAGGTCAACTCGAAGCCGTCTGGCTTGGCGCGCATCTCGTGTATCTCGAACGGCACGCCGCCCTTCCACGTTACGCGGTCGAGCGCGAAGCGCCTGCCACCACGGGCGCCCCAACCGCGGTCGGTGCCCCCTACGAATAGACTGCCATTGGGATGCATGTAGGCGGCGATATTGCCGGAGCCGAAGCCTTTTAAAAACGAGAATGCCGCACCCTGATACACGCCGTTGACCTTCTCGAGAAATGCCCGGTTGACCACCGAAAAAGTCTGGTCGCAGACGAGCAACTGGTTCTTAAATGGACCGAACTTGCCATTGCTGTCGTAGGCAAAACCGCTGGTGGAGTTGCCCAGGATACCGTGCGGAAACACGATGGCCGAGGGCACCAACTCCGGTATCTTGGGCCGCTCGGCCACCCAGCGACTGTTAGTCTTCGGCTCCGTGGGCCGTTTGCCCATCGCCGCTTTTGCCGCCGCAACGTCGTACCAGCGAAAGCCGCCGGGGTGGCCCTGAAACGAGCCGTGCGAGAGCGGCTTCAGCGAGCTCGAGCCATTCCACGGCCCTTGGTTGTCGGCATAAAAAGCTTCACCGAGGTGGTTAAGGCCGATGCCGCCGGGGGAGCGAATTCCGCTTGAGGTCGGAATAAGTTCGCCTTCCTTCGTCACACGTAAGGCCCAGCCACGATAGTCGATTTGGCTGGAAAACGATCCTGTGAGACAAAGCACAATCCACATATCTCCGTTGGGATCGGGGCGTGTGCCGAAGGCGTACTCGTGGTAGTCGCCGGTGATGCCCCAGCCGTCGTTGACGGTCTCGAAAATATCGGCGCGGGCGTCGCCATCGACGTCCTTCATGCGGGTCAGTTCACCGCGCTGGGTGCAGTAGAGCCAGTCGTCGGTGAAGGCAAGGTTAAGTGGCTCGTGCAGGCCCTCGGCGTAGAGAGTCCACTTGATTTTGTCCGGCGGACCGAATGGGTCGGACAGGACATAGACGTTGCCGCGGCGGCCGCAGATGGCCAGCTTGCCATTGGGGAGCATCTCGATCCCACTGGTTTCGACCACGACTCCCTCCGGCATCGGGATGGCGTCGATCTGGTAGTAGTCGGACTCGCCTGGGTCGGCGGCGTTGGAGGCGACCGCTTGGCTAAGCACGAACCCGGTCAGCAGTGTGAAGCGTGTCAGTTGATTCATCATCTTAAAGTCTTCTTTGTTTCCGGGGTTACAGATTCCACTCGTACTGCTGCTTGAGGGTCGATTGGCCGTCGATATTAAGCTTGATGAGCAGTTCCCTGCGTC
>Ga0315328_10001688_pt1 | contig 10296 bp, 9 predicted proteins | sample M120032315metaG_FD_203462 | JGI IMG/M metagenome (GOLD analysis project Ga0315328, IMG submission 203462) | Ammonia-oxidizing marine archaeal communities from Monterey Bay, California, United States - M1 200m 32315 | ecosystem: Environmental > Aquatic > Marine > Intertidal zone | place: USA... | reverse complement strand
CCAAAAAATTCAAACTAACAGTTTCAACAGATATGATCAAAAAATCTTTCAAAGATGATTTAACTTTGCAAGATATTATCTGAATTTAAATTATAATTTTGATGATAAACTTGGAAAGTTTTTAAATTTACCATAATTGCTAGCCCTGGATTTGGAGTCATACCAACACTTGCCTGGAAAGGTGTTTGTTTTTGCCATGAGCCTGAATTTACCAACAAAATTCCCTTATACATGCCAAGTTGTGCTCTATGTACATGTCCAACATGGAAAATATCAGGCACGTCTTCGATTACTAATAGATCTTCCATTTCAGGTGCTATAGGTGTCTGACTACCATAAATTGGACTTAGATGTCTTGCTCTAAGAAGATGCTTCATTACATCAATTGGTTTATCATAACTAAGACCTGGTGTTGTCTTTACAATATCATCAATACTTTGTCCATGAAACATCATTACTTTAACACCATTTAACGAAACAATAGATGGATTTCCAACCATCACTACATTTTCCTTATCCCATAAATTTGAATTATATTTTTTTGGTATTGCAGGTTGGGGGAGAGCCCTTCTTCCAGGATCATGATTCCCAGGCATTATTATGATTTTTACATTCTTTGGAATTTTCTCAATTAAATCATTAACTTTCTTTAACTGCTCTTCAATAGTTTGACAGACTAATTCTTTATTCTGATTTGGGTATATGCCAACTCCATCTACTAAATCTCCTCCGATAAGGACAAAACGAATTTTTCTTGCAACAGGATCTGTACTTGATAACCACAAAACAAATTCTTCAAATTCGGTTTCCATGAAATATTTACTACCAATATGTAAATCTGAAAGAAATGCTGCATATACTTCTGTTTCTGATTTGTTAGTTATTTGGTCTGGAATATCAGGCATAATTAGATCCTTTATAATAATTCCAGAATTCTTTCCAAAACTCACTCTTGCCATAACAAATTGATCAATTAGAAGAGCACCTGCAGTTTTTTGTAATTCAACATCAAAAATAATACCCTCAAATGAGCCTGAGGGATCCTCTAACAATAATTTGGTAATACTTCTCTCAGAATTTCTCGAAGTTACTAATCCAACCACATACACATCTTCTTTTAATTTTGAGGTTTTTACAAATGCTATAGATCTAACCAATTTAGATTCTGGTCTATTTGAAATTATTTGTTTGAGTTTATTAAAACGACTTGAAAATAATGCATTATACCCTTTTACTCCTTCACCAGTTGTAATTTTATTTGTAGGATCAAACAATATTCTAATTTCACTTTGTAATCCAGGTTCATCTTTAATCCCAAGATAGGTCTCTATATCACCTTGATTAATTTGAAATAATTTTTGTCTTGTCTTTTCTCTAACAACTTCTCTAATAATTTTCTCTAATTTCTCAACATCTACATTTTCTAAAATTTTAAAAGCATTTGGATGAATTTGAAATCCTTTATTTAATGCATAATTTAACACAAAGGACAATTCCTTTTTCATACCAAAAAATATCATATGGTTTAATTAAATCTGCGCTCATTCCTAACTCTCAAATATTGTTTAAAAAGAAAGTTGATATGAATAAACTTCAAATAATTTTGTTTTTTGTATTTTTGGGAATTTTCTCCATTGTTTTTCAAATAGGATCAATGAGTATTGTTAGCCAGGAGGAAGCTGATATCTTCATGTCTGAATTTGAAGAATTAATTTTAGATATTGATGGATTTGGAATATTTGTACATAATACAACTATTGCATTACCAATGTTTATTCCTGGATTTGGAATATTTTGGGGACTTTTTTCTGCTTGGTCAACAGGATTTGCTTTTGCATCAATACTTGTTATTATGCCTGAATTGGAAAATATCTCACCACTTTCGCTTCTTTTTTTATCCCCCTTTGGATTAATGGAGATTATAGCATATTCATTAGGAATGTCTAGAAGTTTTATTTTGATTTATACAATTACTAAAAAAATTAGTCTTATTTCATTGATTAAACCAACATTTATTGAAATTGGAATTGTTATAGCCCTTTTATTAGCAGGTGGATATCTTGAATTTTATATGATAGAATTAGCACAAAATGAAGGTTAAATTTTTAGTTTATAATTATAAAAATTAACTAATGAATTTACCTAATAAGTTTAAAATTATTTAATAGTAAATTATAAACTAAATTAAAATAAAATCAATTATGAAATCTAGTATAGTTATATTGGTATTAATTTTTTCTTTAGGTTTTTTTATCAATGAATCATTTGCTGAAATTCCTGAAAATCGAACATTTCTTTTAGAGGGATCAGGATTTGCTGTAACTGAAGAAATTATCAAAACATCTGATATTAACATAATTCTATCTTCCCAACAACAACATGGAAGTACAATTGATTTTCTTACAGAAAGTGGTTTTATAACATTAAATAATGAAATATTTACAATCTCTAATTTAGAAGGAAAATTTTTGAGGGGAGGCAATTATATTAGAATTAATGGAAATGTTGAAAATTCAAACGGATTAGAAAATACAATTAGCTTCTTTGGAAGAATAATTGAAGAAAGCAAGAATGGAATTGTTTATGGTTTTACAGGTAGAATTACAAATGAAAATGATAATTATAAAATAATTTACACAACTAAATTATCTACAATATTAACAACCACTTCAACAGAATCTAAAGATGATTCTCTTACAACTATTATTATTGAAAATGCACATTCAAAAAATTCTGGAAAAAAATTAAGTACTAGTATATTTTCAACTAATCCTGGAAAATCAATTACTGTTATTAATAATGATATTGTTTCTCATAAATTCATTAGTGTTATTTCCAATACTTCATCTTCATCAAGAATGAATTATGATGATGTTCTACTTTGTGAATTAGGAGAAATAGTACCGCCAATTTCTGCTGGTCCTAATTATAGCTCTGGAAAATCAGACAATAATGCATGTGATTTCAACAAGGATGAAAGAATTAACACTAGCGAAATTCTTCCTGGCGAATCTATAACTATTAACATAACTGATATAGGAAATTATCGAATAATTGATCCTAACTACCCATGGATAGAATTTGTGGTATATAGCTTTCCAAATATGAATAATTAATTTTCCCATTGCCATCTATAATTCATGTAAGAATCTAAACTTGTTTGATTCAAGACCATTATAGATAAATCAGAAAATTCTTTTCCTTCCAAATCTTTTACAGTTCCTACAAAACTAGTTTCATTTTCAGTTGTGATTGCTTCAAACACATGAACTTTTATTTTATCAGTATCAAAATTATGTTCTTTTAGATAAATAGCTATTTCTGATGGCATAAAATTCTTGTCTGGTTGTTTGGGCCACGGTCTTGGAACTAATATTACACTAAAACCATCTATCAATGCTTTTTGTAATTCTAATTTCTTATCCTCAATTGAAGTAGTCACATGCATAGTAATTACTCTAGATTTATCAAGTGGAACTTGTGCTCTTGATGCAGCAACTTGAATTGAACTAATTCCAGGAATGATCTCAACATCTCCAAAAATTTCAATTAATCTATCAACAACTTCTGATTCTGAAAAATTTACATCTCCTGTAAATGGAATAACTAATGTTTTATTACCTAATTTTGGGAGAATTTTTTGATATGATTCTTCCTGATTATTCATAGTAATTTCATAGATTTCTTTTCCGACAATTAGATTCTCTATTGTTTGAAGTGTGTATTTGTAACCAATTATTACATCACAATTCTGGATAATCTCTTTTACAATCTCAGTTACATATTTTGATGAACCAGGACCAACACCAACAGCATAAATTTTACCCAATTTTACTTCGTAAATTTTTGCCTATCTTTAATATATTGGACAAATGGTTTCCAATCAACTTTCATGTATTTTGTTGGTTCTTTTGCAGGATATTTTACCCAATCTTGTGCTATTGCATATTGAAATTTTTCTTGTTTTCCATCTTTTTCATACTCTAATTGTAATACACTTCCCCAAACCTTTTCTTCATAATTAATACTAGAAATATCATCAAACCCAACTTCCACATTTCTTTTATCTTCTACATCATTCAAAAGATCTTTTTCAACATAACCATCATGTCGAATCATTGTATTTTTTGATTTGATAAAATTAATCACCTGTCTTTGAGTAATCGCTTTCCACCAATTCATTTTAGATTCTGTTTTATGTACAAACATTAAGTGTTTATCAGTTAGCACCAACATGCCTTCTTTTCCTCCCACTGAAAAGAATTTTTTTGATTCTCTCCATATTGAAACTATATGTGCTTGAATTTTTTCTTCAGACTCCATAATCGTTGAATTATTTGACTTTGTTAAAAATCAATACAATTAGCTTTTAAGTACGAATTTTTTCAAAATATTATTGAATAAAATACTTTTTCCGATCATAGTATCATTATTTTTGATTAGTTTTGGAAATCAAGCATTTGCTCAATATGATGATAATTTAGCTGTTTTCGAAACAAATTTTGGAACTATTGTAATGGAATTTTTCCCTCTTGACGCACCAAATCATATTAAAAATTTTGAAAATCTAATTGAATCTGGATTTTATGAAGGAACATTATTTCATAGAATCATTCCACAATTTATGATTCAAGGAGGGGATCCAAATTCAAAGACAAATGATATGACTACTTGGGGACGCGGAGGTGCAACAGATAGAATTAATTCTGAATTTAATTCAATCAAACACGATCGTGGAATTGTTTCTATGGCTAGATCACAGGATCCAAACAGTGCCAGTTCACAATTTTTTATAGTTCATGAAAACTCACACTTTCTTGATGAGGAATATACTGTATTTGGTAGAATTGTTACTAATGAAAGTTTTGAAACTTTGGATAGTATTGCAGCAGTTGCAACAGATTCACAGAACAAACCATTAGAACATGATCAAGTCAGAATTACAAAAACTTTTCTTGTAAATCGTTCTGAGATTTCAAATCTTCTTACATTAGATAAACCTGATCGTACATCATCTACTATTGTTCAACAATATGTTGGAAATAGAACAGTTGAATTTAACAACCTACGATTTGATCTTCCTATTGGTTGGACAGTACAAAATGTGCAAGATAAGAAAACAACTGGTGATTCACCTGATATTGTAGCATTAGGACCAACAATGTCTGATCGTAATATGCCTTCAACAATTACAATCACAATTGCTCAAATACCCCCAGAAAAATCATTTGATGATGTGATTTCAGTAAAAAAAGAAATTATTAATCACTATGTTGAGAAAGGTTCCTTGACGGTAGAGTATCAAGGCTTAACATTAAATGAAGAAAAATCTTCTGGTTTGTATAATCTATTTTACAGTAAAAATCCCCTATTTTTTACTACTATAGCTACTGGTTATTTTGAAGATAGTGACGGCCCAATTAATGTAAAATTTCAAGATATAATGATACCAAAAGGGAATATGTATTATACGATTACATATAGTAATGATGAAAATTTTTTCATGGGAGATTATGAAGTATATTTGAATCTAATAGTAACTTTTGATGTACTTGAACAAGAAGAAAACGAAACATCAACTAATGATGATGACCCCATCTCAAATTCCATAATACTTGAAACCATCGATGATAAAATTTCAGGGGGATGTCTTATAGCTACAGCTACTTATGGTAGTGAAATGGCATTAGAAGTTCAACAACTAAGAGAACTTAGAGATAACTCACTATTACAAACTGAATCAGGTACAAGTTTCATGGGAGTGTTCAATGATGTCTATTACTCATTTTCCCCAATTATTGCTGATTATGAACGGGAAAATCCCATATTCAAAGAAGCAGTAAAGCTTGCAATTACTCCAATGATTTCTAGTTTATCAATTTTGAACTATGTAGATATGAATTCTGAATCAGAAGTGTTGGGATATGGAATTTCATTAATCCTACTAAACTTGGGGATGTATCTTGGTGTTCCAGCTGTTATAATAATTGGAATTAAAAAAAGAAATTAATTTTCACCAAACATCGTCTACTTCATCTAATAATTTGTATTCTTTTTCAATCTCACGTTTAACTAAATTCAATCTTGAAATATCTCTATCAAAAAACAAATCAATTGTCCAATCAAGAAACACTCTAATTTTTTTATCAAAAGTTGGCATTTTTGAGAGATATACGTTTCTCCAAATCAACCAAGCCCAAAACCCAGAAATATTCATACCCAAAAATGTTGCAATTCCAGATCTTTTTCCAATAATTGCCATTTGGCCTTTAGAATGATAAACAAATTTTTCTTTTTCAGAATTTTTAATTAATGAAATTAAATTTTTTGCAGCCATTTTTGCTTGTGTTTCTGCAATTTGTGCAGTTGGAGGGTATGGTTTATTTGTTTTAGGATCTACAAATAATACACAATCACCTATTGCAAAAACTCCTGGAAAATCTGTTACTTCAAGAAAATCATTTACTATCAATTTTCCTTTTTCAGTTTTGAACATTGATCTTTTGATTGTATTAACTGGAGTTACTCCTGCAGTCCAAATCAAAGTTTTTGTGATAATTGATTCAATTTCAGATTGATCAATAGAATCTTTTGGCGTTTCATCTAATGATTTTATTGTAACTTCATTTCCATTAAAACTTGTTACAGCTTTTTTTAATCTAATATCAATTCCTCTTTCTATCAATTTTTCTTTTGCAAAGTTTGCTAATTTTTTATTAAATCCAGGTAAAATTTCTCCCATTGCTTCTAATACAACTACTTTAAGATCCTCTTTGTGAATAGTAGGATAATATTTTCGTGCATCTAAAAGTAAATCTATCAATTCTCCTGCAGTTTCTATTCCTGCAAAACCCCCACCAACTACAACAAAATTTAAAAAACTTTTTCTAAGAATTGGATTTGTTTCATTTTCTGCTTGTTCAAGCATGTCAATAATTCTATTTCTTAACATTACAGCATCGTTGAGTGTTTTCATTGTGTAAGCATTTTTTTCAACATCAGCCATACCAAAAAAATTAGTTTCACTACCCAATGCAACTACTAAAAAATCATAATGTATGGAAATGCTTCTTTTATCTCCAGTTCCCCACAACGTTACTAATTTTCCATATGGATCAATATTTTTAATTCTCCCTTCATAAAATTTTGTTTTTTTACAAATTGTTCTAATGGGTAAAACAATATGTCTAGTTTCAATCATTCCAGATGCTACTTGAGGTAACATTGGAGTAAATAGTAGAAAATTATCTTCCCCAACCATTACCAATTCAATTTCAGGATCTTTTCCAAATTCTAATTCTAATTGTTTGGCACATTCTACAGCTGCAAAACCACTACCTAAAATTACAATTTTTCTCTTATTTTTTACCAATTATATCTAATCCATATATTGAGTGAATATATGCTATAAGTATAATTAAGAAAAACTATTAGTTTTCTTATGTTCTCATTATATCTGAATGTAAAATATCGTAGGCTCTTGATGAATCTCTTTCATTTAGAATAATTGTAATGTTATCTTGGCTGAAAAAAGCATTAACTAGTTCTACCCCATTTGCATGTAATACTTCTGCAACATATGATACTACATCTGATTGATTTTGAGAGTTTGGTATTGAAATTCTAATCTTTGCAAGACCAGTACTAAACATATCTTCTCTTTCTGAAACACTATTGAAAATTTGTCTAATATCTTCCATATCCTCTGTAAGAAATCTAAATGAATCAGATAATCTAAAAAATTCATAATTGTTAGTTACCTTAGAGAATTTATCTAAAATTGACATAGGATCCATTTGATTTGAATCCTTTACAGAAAATCTAACATCCATTATTCCATCTGTTAAAGATAATCTTGCATTTTTCAAAACCGGTTCTTCTTTAATTTCTTCTTTAATTTCAAATGAATCTGCATATCTTTTGATTGCAACTACTACTGTATTGAGATTAACAGAATTTCCTAAAATTTTTTCTATTTCTGGCTGGATTTTTACTGCCAATGCAGTATAATTAATCAAATCCATTTTCATGCAATCATAAATAGAACGATTTCTTGTGATAATTTCTCTTACAATTTCAGGAATAGACATAACTGATCTCATTAAGATTATTATATTATGTCACTTATAATAGGATTATGTAATAATATATATAATTATTAGATATATTTATATAATGTAATATATATTACATATTATAGATTAATATGACAAATTCCTTTGATACCAAAATTGATAGAATCTTCAAATTAATGTCAAATCCATTTTTTGATGTAGGTGATGTTTTTGAAGAATCTAAAGGCAACTCCAATTCTAATCCTCTTTTTTATGGTTATACAATGACTGTTGGTTCAGATGGAAAACCCTTTGTACAAGAATATGGAAATGTGAAACCAGACCATCTCTCTGTTTCTAATACAAGAGAAGCAATTGTTGATACAATTGTGGATGAGAAAGAAAAGGTTGTAAAACTCATTGCTGAAATGCCAGGAGTTGAAAAAACTGATGTCAAAATATTAGTTGACAAAAACACTGTAGACATTTCTGCAGAACATGGTGAAAAGAAATACCATACAAAAGTTCCGTTAACACATAAGGTTGATGAGAGCTCTGCAAAAGCTACTTACAAAAATGGAATTTTGCAACTTGTTTTCAAACTGGTTGTAGAAAAACAAACTGGTAAAAAAGTGGAGGTTGAATAAATCCCTCATTTTTGAGGTAATGATATGACTGAAATTATTTTAAAAATAGATGAAATTCCACAACAACATGTTGGAAGAGGAAGAGCAATAGTTGATCCTAAAATTATTGAGGATCAAAAATGGAATACTGGTCAGATTTTAGAATTAACATATAACAAAAAAACACATGTAAAACTTTGGCCTGGAACTCCTGAAGAATATGGTGCTGGAATCATCAAAATAGATGGAATTACTAGACAAAATATAGGAGCAGGAATAGGTGATAAAATATCTATAAAATCTGTTGAAGCAGTAAATGCTGAACAAATTACTCTATCCCCAACTGAAAAAATTACAGCTGACGGATTACAAGAATACATGACTTACAATTACCTTAATCACGTGTTTACAACTGGAGATTCAATATCTCTTAATACTCAAATGGGAGGAAAAGTTCAATTTGTTGTAACTAATACCAAACCATCAAAACCAGTCATTGTTATCGAAAATACAGAATTCAAACTCGGGGCAATGACAAAAGCAGTAGATTCATCTGTTCCAAGAATAACATATGATGAACTTGGAGGCCTAAAAAACGAAGTTCAAAAAATTCGTGAAATGGTTGAACTACCAATGAGACATCCTGAATTATTTGATAAAATAGGCGTAGAAGCACCAAAAGGTGTACTTTTGTATGGTTCACCAGGTACTGGTAAGACACTACTTGCAAAAGCTGTAGCTGGGGAAACAAATGCTCACTTTATCTCCTTAAGTGGTCCTGAAATTATGGGAAAGCATTATGGAGAAAGTGAAGAAAGAATTAGAGACATCTTTACTCAGGCTGAAGAAAATGCACCTAGTATTATCTTCATAGATGAAATTGATTCTATAGCTCCAAAAAGAGATGAAGTATCAGGTGAAGTTGAAAAAAGAATAGTTTCTCAATTATTAACATTAATGGATGGAATGAAATCTAGAGGAAAAGTTGTAGTCATTGCAGCTACTAATAGACCAGACTCTATTGATCCTGCATTAAGAAGACCTGGAAGATTTGATAGAGAAATTGAAATTGGAATTCCTGATACTGAAGGGAGATTTGATATTCTTTCTATCCATACACGTGGAATGCCAATTGATGAAAAAGTAGATCTTAAACAAATCTCAAAAATTACTCATGGATTTGTGGGAGCTGATCTAGAGGTATTATCCAAAGAAGCTGCAATGAGGTCATTACGTAGAATTCTTCCTGAAATTGATCTTGATGAAGATAAAATTTCTTCAGAAATTTTACAGAAGATCCAAATTACTAGTGAAGATTTTCGGGATGCATTAAAAGAAGTCAGACCAAGTGCATTAAGAGAAGTCCAAATACAAATTCCTGATGTAAGTTGGAATGATGTTGGTGGTCTTGATGAATTAAAAGAAGAACTTTGTGAAGCAGTTGAATGGCCTATTAAGCACAAAGAAGCTTTTGACTATCTTAATGTAGAAACCCCAAAAGGAATTTTACTTCATGGTCCCCCCGGAACTGGAAAAACTCTAATTGCAAAAGCTCTTGCAAAAATGACCGATTCTAATTTTATCAGCATAAAGGGGCCTGAATTATTATCAAAATG
>Ga0315328_10001686_pt1 | contig 10297 bp, 9 predicted proteins | sample M120032315metaG_FD_203462 | JGI IMG/M metagenome (GOLD analysis project Ga0315328, IMG submission 203462) | Ammonia-oxidizing marine archaeal communities from Monterey Bay, California, United States - M1 200m 32315 | ecosystem: Environmental > Aquatic > Marine > Intertidal zone | place: USA... | reverse complement strand
ACAGGCAATTTCGGTGTCTTTATCTAGCTCGCCATCGCCAATTAGAGTGGCAGCATGGTAGATAAAGGTTCTCGCTGAATCCATTTGAATCAGCATCTCAACAGTGGGGTGCTTTAAAGACTGATAAGAGCCTATTAGCCGGCCAAATTGCTTTCGGGTTGTAAGGTAGTCCACGACCGTATCAAGAGCTCCAGCTGCGGATCCGGTGGCTTCTGATGCTATTAGCAATGCCCCGATCAAGCGCAGATCCGCTAATGCGGCTCCACCGCTGGGAAGAATAGCATCAGATTGGATGGTCACACCTGTAAAATCAACGTTAGCTGCACGTTTAGTCTCGTCGACAAGGGTTTTACAGGTTATGGCATTGCTAGCAAGCTGTGATGATTCAACAATTACTAGCACCTCAGCGCCGTCATGCTGGGCAAGCACTAGGAAAAAGTCGCTAACTGATGCATCGTGCACTAGTAATTTTTTCCCTTTTAACTCAAGTTGATCATCTTTCCCGGTTAGTACGCATGAAGTACTGGTTGCTCCCCAATCTTCATTATCTAGCAGCGCTAAAGTGCCGATGGTTCCCTGTACCATAGCTGGCAGCCACTTGGTTTGCTGTGACTCGCTGCCACCGCGCACAATTGCTTGGGCGGCGATAGTTGCTGAGATATAAGGTGTGCATAGCATATGCCGTCCCATGCTCTCGACAAGTGGCACTGTTGCTCCAATACCCATGGCGAAACCACCAAACTGCTCTGGAATTGAAAGTCCGGTCCAGCCTAGGGCTACCATTTCATCCCATACATCTTGGTTAAATCCTGTTTCAGATTTAAGAAGGCTTCGTACTGCATTACCATCTGACTTATCTCTACAAAATGCTTGTGCACTATCGAGGATCATTGCTTGTTCGTCAGAGAATGCCATTGAAAGGTTTGCTGATCTTGTCATGGTTTTTTCTAATCCTTTGGTAGTCCGAGCACGTGCTCACCAATGATATTTGCTTGAATTTGGCTAGTACCGCCGCCAATTGTCGTAGAAAAGTTATTCATATAGGCCCGTTGCCAAAATCCACCTTCGACTGCATCTTCATCGCCAACATACAAGGCGCTAGAAGCACCTTGGAGTGTCAGAGCATATTGCCGCATCCGGCGAAAAAACTCAGTTCCACGAAGCTTGGTAGATAGGGCCAGAGAGTTTGGATAATCAGCACAAAGCGCAGGTATTTTTACTCTTTTTTCGGCGAGGTAAAGAGCTTGCTCTTCTATCAAAAACTTAACAAGGTTATCTCGTGTTACTGGATCTTTCATCAGCGGTTGGCCGTCGCGCTGGACGTCTTCAGCAATCCGTAACAGGTCATCCATGACTGTTGCTAGAATGGATACTCCGCCAGCTGCTCCGGCTTCGGCACCTCGCTCATATTGCAGGGTTTGCATGGCGATGCGCCAGCCATGCCCCTCTTCCCCCATCAGGCAGCTAGCAGGGATGCGAGCATCAGTGAAAAATGTCTCAGTAAAGCCGTAATCCCCTGTTAGCTTCTGGATTGGCGAGGTGGTAATTCCATCTGCACCCATGGGTGCCAAGAAGAAAGAAAGACCGTTATAGCGACGTTCGACTTGAGAATCGGTCCGTGCAAGAAGTATCATGTATTTGGCATAATTGCCCATGGTCGTCCAAATCTTACTGCCGTTAATTACATACTCATCGCCATCCCGTTCTGCGCGCGTCTGGATACTCCCCAAGTCAGAGCCATGGTTTGGCTCAGAAAAGCCCTGGCACCATATATCTTCTCCTGTGAGAATGCCTTTGAGATAGGTTTCCTTTTCAAAATCCGTACCAGTATCAATAATTAACGGCCCAGCCCAACCGAGCCCAATAATGTTAAAGCAAATTGGTACACGAGCACGCTTCATCTCTTCGTCAGCAATTTGCTGGAAGATGCGGGGCATACCACCACCGCCATACTCCTTTGGCCACGCCATGCCTAGGTAACCTGATGACCAGACCTTGTACTGCCACTCCCTAAGGAAGTCCAAAACCTGCTCTGAACCAACTTCCATAAATGTTTGAGGAAGAAGAAAACCTGGATCTGCTGGAGTATTGTGCTTTATCCAGTCAACAACACCATTACGAAAGTCTTTTACTTCGGCGGTTTCAAGCTGCTGGTCTTCACTAAGTGGATTGTTTGTTGTCATGGGATCCTTCTCTCTTGAGTACGATGTTAACCTTAGATATCTTTAAATTATACGTCTTTTTAATTGGTGCCATTCGATAGAGATTTAGTGCCACATATTAGTGGGCAGTACTACAACATTTCTACTCTCTTAAGGCTTAAGTAATTTAACAAATTAGATTGATTAAATTATTTAAGTAGCTGATAAATATAAATTAATTACGTTAATTCGATAAGTTTATTTGTTGCGGTTGCTGTCGCTATTAATTTGTCATTTTGAAACAGTTCAGCAGTTGTAAATACTATGGACTTCCCCATCTTCAGAACTCTAGCTCTGGCTTCCACAGGGGAGGGACGGCACGGCATTAGATAGGTTATATCCAGATTGAGGGTTAGTGGATTAACCTTAAAGTCATGGGCATGCAGTACGTATTGTGCCATGGCGGAATCAAGCATCCCAGCGATAAACCCTCCTTGAACAATTGTCCCATTTGAATGGGTAAGCGCGATTGACGGCTCAAATGTGCAGAAGTAGGTTTGGTTGTGATCCTCAAACCAATAATTTTTGAATCCCAGCAATGCTAGAAATTCAGGCTTTTCAGCTAAAAATGTCTCCATGGACGGACTAAGACCTTGCATGCTTTAAAACTCCTTGGTTAATGCTGAATATTGTACTAAGGCGAAATTTTTATTGTTATTTATTTTTAAGATGAAAATTGCCTATACTAAAGTGTTTAAGAAAAATAATTGGAGATAACAATGAAAATAAAAACAATAGTAATTTTATCACTCACTGTCATGACTTCATTTATTGCCCATGCAGAACCCTACGGGTCTCATGCGTCTGATAAGTGGCAGATATGGGCATATTCAACTGCAGCGCCTTCATTTATTGGTAACTTTGCCACGATTATGGGTCAAAATGGTAAGGTCTTGAGGGAGGGATCGAATGGATGGACGTGCACTGCTACTAAACCAATGCCGGAGAAAGGCTTCAAGACCGCGCATCATGCCTTTGCTTTATGTGCTGACGCAGAGGGGTTTAAATGGGCCGGCGCCTATATGGCCGGTGAGAAACCAGACATGGATAGAGATGCTTATATCTGGATGTTACATGGTGATACAGGGGAGGATAATACAATGCCTGGTGGCGATAAAAGTATGGCGATGAAGCACGATCACTGGATTGAGTCTGGGCCACATTTAATGTTGATGCCTAAAGATCCTGCGACTATCGCAGGCTTTTCGTCAGATTTTACCACTGGAGCGCCTTATCAGATGTTTAAAGGCACTGATTACGCACATCTGATGATTCCATTCGAGGGCTACTACAAATATCAACCAAAGGCAGCACCGAAATAACGATAATATTTGTTAAGCGCATCACATAACTCTTGATATGGTTACACCCTGGGTTGGACTGTGATAAGGTCTCTGCTGATTTTTAGTGCCGCTACTTTTCAGCACTAAAGGACCAATTATTACAGTCTAGCGCAGGGATCTGAATCATGGATACACCGAATATATCTGACAACTCCAATCACGAAAAAACGATCATGGGCCATCCCCGTGGTCTGGTGATTCTGTTCTTAACCGAAATGTGGGAGAGGTTCTCATATTACGGTATGAGAGGTCTTTTAGTGGTTTATCTCACTCAACATTTCTTATTTTCCGATGAAAAATCAAGCCTGTTATACGGCGCATACACTGCTTTGGTGTATGTGATGACCATTATTGGTGGATCCCTTGCAGATCGGTACCTTGGTGCGCGTAAAGCTGTCACGTTTGGAGCGATTTTACTAACCTTGGGTCACTTTGGAATGACCTTTGAGGGCAGTGGTTCTAAACAGATTCTTAGTTATAACGAAAGTCAGTACCAGATTGCCTTGGACGGCCGCGGTGGCGATGCTAAACAACAAATTATCACAGATAGTGGAAAGTCGTATGTCACTTTTACGGAAACTGACATGATTGTGGCTGAGCCCGAGGTAGTTGATTTACCTGAAATGATTTCCAGAGATGACTTTTCCATGAGTGTTGCGACAGAAGAGGGCTACCTCAACATGCTTTACTTATCCCTTGCGCTATTAATCGCTGGAGTAGGCTTTCTCAAAGCAAATATTTCAACGATTGTTGGCTCTCTGTATGGGTTCGGTGATGCTCGCCGTGATTCTGGATTTACGATTTTCTATATGGGTATTAACATGGGTGCTTTCTTGGCATCCATTTTTTGTGGTTATCTAGGGATTGTACATGGGTGGAAGTATGGCTTCGGATTAGCTGGCATTGGCATGTTGATAGGCCTCCTCATATTCTTGTCATGTCAAAGTTGGCTTGAAGGTAAGGCTGAGCCTCCGTCAATGGAAAAACTAAAGGAAAAAGTATTTCTCTTCATCAATGTAGAGTGGATGTGTTACATGGTTGGCTTTGCAATTATTGCTGTATCCATGTTCTTGGTGATGAATGAAGAGTTGGTGGGTGGTATTTTAGGGCCGATTGGTATTGTCATGATGTTGGGAATGATCGGTTACTCAATTCTTCAGTTGCAGGGTGATGAACGTTCACGAATGCTTGCAGCTATCTACTTTATTCTTGCACAGATTCCGTTCTGGGCTCTTTTTGAGCAAGCCGGTTCGTCCCTTAATCTTTTAACTGCGAGGCTGGTCGATCGAGAAATATTTGGTTGGTCCGTTCCTGGTCCGGTGTTTCAGTCTCTCAACGCTGGCTATATCTTTATGTTTGCGCCTCTCGTGGCTTGGTTGTGGATATGGCTAGCCAAGCGAGATCTTAACCCTTCCACGCCGATCAAATTTGCCCTCGGTGTTGCATTGGCTGGATTGGGTTTCTTAGCTCTCGTTGCTGGTATGAAGGGGTCTGGCGAAGTTGGCTTAACTCCAGTTATCTTTATTTTCTTAATCTACTGGATTCACACCATGGGCGAGCTGATGGTTTCACCAGTTGGTTTATCGGCAGTTACGAAACTTGCTCCAGCAAGAATTGTCGGTATGACTATGGGTGCTTGGTTCTTATACTCAGGCTTATCTAATTTTTTGGCAGGCATTATCGCCCGAACTACAGGGGCTGAAACTATTGGAGGTCAAATGACCAATGTTGCAGCGGCTAAGGCTGGATACATAGAGGTCTATTCTCAGGTTGGGTTTATCGCCATCGGTATTTCGGTACTGATGTTATTGATATCACCTGTTATTACTAAGATGATGCATGGAGCAGATTAATATTTTGATCAGTCTATGAGTATCACTTTAAGATTTATCGTATTGGCATCTGTGACCCTGGTGTTGACTGGCTGGGTCTAAAAACCGGGGTGGCTAAGCTGCTCGTTTCTGGGGTCGAAGAAAAGGGTGCCAAGTCAGGTTAGGACGTAAGCATCGCCCAATGGGTCGGAAGAAGCCATGCTAAGTTAGAGACACCGATTGTGGCGGCTAAGGCTTGAAAAAGAGCTGACCTTTCTGAGCAATATGATTTAGCAATCCAAGCAATCTCGTAATGCTCAAATGGCCGGTGATACCGCTTGGTCGACATTACCGCCACCGAATATTTTCGATTCGTGTTACTGTTTTTGTCAATTCCACTGACTAACGAAATTCTTTCGTAATCAGAATCGATGTTTGTGTAAGATATATATTGGCAGTTATAATGCCAATAAAAGATTATATCGCTTCACTCATGTAAATCATAAAAGGACAGAAAAATGCCACAAATCATTAAGAAATCTGAGATTCACCAATATGTAGGCCATGTGTGTGAGCCAACGCCTTGGTTTGAAGTTACCCAAGAACAGGTTAATGAGTTTGCTGAATGCACACTTGATAGGCAGTTTATCCATATCGACCCAGTCGCGGCAGCTAATACCGCGTTTGGTGGGACCATTGCTCACGGATTTTTGACTCTTTCGATGCTGTCATACTTCTCTGAGAGCTACAATCTTCTCATTGAAGGGATCTATATGGGCGTTAATAAAGGTTTTGACAAGGTTCGTTTCGTCGCCCCTGTGCGCGTGGGTAGCAAGATACGCTGCCATGCGACAGTTATGGAGATCACAGAAAAACGCCCAGGGCAGTATGATTTTAAAATGGAAATTACCGTTGAAATTGAAGGCGGGGATAAGCCTGCTCTTGTAGCTGAGTGGCTAAGTGTTCAGATGGCTAAGTAGTTTTACAATTAAATTGAGTTATACGAGGTAGGTAATGAGTATTAATTTTGAAGGAAGAGTAGCAATCGTAACAGGTGCTGGAAATGGTCTCGGTCGCTCCCATGCGCTAGCACTTGCGGAACGTGGTGCCAAAGTGGTGGTTAATGACCTTGGAGGTGCTCGCGATGGCACTGGATCTTCATCTGATGCGGCCGTGGAGGTTGTTGGTTTGATCGAAGCGGCTGGTGGCGATGCTTTCGCTCACGGTGCGAATGTGGCTAAGTTTGATGAAGTTGAAGATATGGTTAAACAGGCTATGGATAAGTGGGGTCGCGTCGACATCTTGATTAACAATGCCGGTATATTGCGTGATAAATCCTTCAGCAAGATGGACTTGGCAGATTTTCAGTTAGTGATGGACGTGCACTTGATGGGTTCGGTTAACTGTACTAAAGCTGTTTGGGAGATTATGCGTGAACAAAATTACGGCCGTATTGTAATGACTACTTCATCTAGCGGTATGTATGGAAACTTTGGCCAAACAAATTATGGTGCAGCCAAGATGGCAGTACTTGGTTTTATGAACACCCTGGTACTGGAAGGGGGTAAAAACAATATTCATGTTAATGCTCTAGCCCCAACGGCTGGCACTCGTATGACTGAAGATCTTCTACCGCCTCCCGTGCTAGATTTAATGACCGCTGAATCTGTTTCTGCTGGAGCTCTCGTTCTTTGCGATGAGGCAGCACCCACGCGCACAATTCTTTGCGCTGGCGCTGGTGGCTACGCCACAGCGGGCATGTATGAGACTGATGGTATCTTTATGACTAAAGAAAGTCAGAATCCCGATGAGATCCTTGCCAAATGGGATGAGTTGTCGGATATATCGGCTCACAAAGCGCTTGAGTCTGGGGGTAAGCAAACCGAAAAGTTCGTGATGAAAGCAATGGCGGCATTGCAGAGTTGAACGACGAGGTAGCAATGCTCAATGAAGATGAATAGAGTTGTAGACCTAGTCATTGTGCCAGTAGCTCGTATTACCAGAATTTTTAGGGGCAGTTATGTCAGCGACCAAATTTGTTCAGTCGAATAGTATTCGTATGGCCTATGAATCTATGGGGCCTGATGAAGGACCAACAATTATCCTTGTGGCCGGTTTGTATAACCAATTGATTCGTTGGCCAGTGACTTTTTGCCAGTTGTTGGTAGCCAAGGGGTACCGAGTGATTCGCTTCGATAATCGAGATATTGGATTAAGCGAAAAAATGGACAATCAGACCGCCCCAAGTTTATTTAGACTAGCTCTGAGATCTTTTTTTGGTATTCCGGTAGAGGTACCCTACACATTAGAAGATATGGCGGCTGATACTGTTGGTCTGATGGATGCTCTATCCATTAAAAAGGCACATATTGTCGGGATGTCTATGGGAGGCATGATCAGCCAACTAGTGGCGAGCTTGTACCCAGAGCGTATTCTTTCATTGACTTCAATTATGTCTACTACCGGTGCTTTTGGTAAGGGTATGGCATCTCTGGCTGTTGCAAGGCAGATGGTCAAACCTATTCCAAAAGGCGTTTCCGCATTAGAAAATTCAGTCAATACTCGTCAGATGTTTGCAAGCCCAGCTTACCCTCAAACTGATGAGGAGGTGGCTGCTGAGGTAAGGCGGGAGTTTGAACGTTCCAATTACCCTGCGGGGTACTTACGCCAGATGGCCGCAATACGGGTTGCGCCCGACCGTAAAAATCTTCTCCGTAAACTCAAGTTGCCCACACTAATTATTCACGGTAATCAGGATACTCTGGTGGATGTCAGTGGAGCTATAGAAACGAAAAAACATATAACTCATGCTAATTTGGTTCGATTTGAGGGTATGGGCCATACTCTACCAGATACATTATTGGAAAAGTTTGCAGATCTGATTCATGAAACTGCCTGTCAAGCGTGAGAATACTTTTTGAGATCCCTCCCCTAATTGGGAGGGCATGTTTCAACATTCAGTTATTCATAGTAATTGAGATTTTACCAAAGTGTTTATTGTCAATTTGATGCTGAAAAGCGGCGCCTAAGTCTGCAAGATCAAAACTATCGCTAATAATGGGTCTGATGTCTGAATTGTTTAGATAGTCGACCATGGCAAGTTGAGATTGCTGGTTAGCCATGGCGATACCACTAAGATTGATTTGCTTCATAAAAATACGAGGAAGGATTATTTCACTGACGGCAGGCCCGCTCAGAACTCCAATTAAGGCGATATGGCCACCCATCTTGACTGCGCGGATGGATTCGCCAAATGTACCGCCTCCACCGACTTCAATAACATGGTCAACGCCAAGACCATTAGTTTTTGCAAGTACTGCTTTGCCCCACGCGGGCTCTTCTTTGTAGTTTATGACTTCGTCAGCACCTAAAGACAGTAGCTTATCCATCTTTTCAGCTGATGAGGAGGTAGCTATTACCTTGGCACCCATGGATTTAGCCAGCTGGAGCGCAAATATGGACACTCCGCCCGTGCCTTGAATCAAGACTGTCTCACCTGCCTTTAAATTGCCGCGATCCACCAATGCTCGCCAGGCGGTTAAGCCCGCACAGGGAAGGGTGGCTGCCTCTGCCATTGACCAACCCGACGGCATGCGGGTGACAGAATCCTGCGAAATTACAATGTATTCGGTGGAGTAGCCATCTTCGTTATCACCAATAAAACTCAAGTTTTCAGCCCTAGGCTCGCCATCAATCCAGTTAGGGTAACAGCAGCTAATCACTTGATCTCCAGCTTGCCATTTATTGACGCCATGACCGATCTCCTCGACCTGTCCGGCGCAATCGGAAAGTATTACTCGCCCATCTTGGGTGGGTATATGACCTAATGCTACAAGCAAATCGTGGTAATTAAGACTACTTGCAAACACTTTTATCAATATCTCACCTTTACCAGGAGACGGTTTAGGTGATTCGACAAGTTGCAAATTGTTGAGTCCACCGGGATTGGAGAGCTTAATTTGTCGCATAAAAGATGCCTTTGGCTGGTTATCAATAGAAACAAAAGTTTTACACTTTCTAACGCAGGTTACAAACAAAAGATAACTCGAATATCATTTTTGTCACGCGAAGAACACTAGTATAAGTAAAAGATCGCCATCGAAACGTAAGAACAATAATATCAGATAGGGTTTTGCCAGATAGAAGCTGTGTCTAGCTTGTTTTGAGGTTCTTGTTTAGAAGTAGATTTACCAATATGTCAGCGTGATGTTCGATAATTTCTTTATCAAAACAGTTAATGCCGAACTGCATTTTACATTCAGGTGCAGAGGAAAATATAGCTGCACAAGAACTATACAAAATATAATACCAGTGCATAAGGTCTCTAGGGTCTTGCCATAACGTTTCAGCGTTAATCTGCTCTAAGTAATCCTTTTCAGGTTGGAGATAATTTGTTACTAAATACTCAAGGCGCCAAGACGTCTCACAGGCTACTTTATTATAAAAACGACCTATTTCAGGAAATTCTGCAGCGGTGCGGACATACTCTCGAATTAATATTTCCACTCTTTCTTGAGGAGTTTTATCTAAAGTGAGACTTCCTTGAGGTTGTTTTTTCCATCGCTCAGCAACCGGGCTAAAAACATGATCAGCGACCTTCAACCAGAGGTTTTTTTTGGTTCTAAAATGATAGACAAGCATCCCGCGCTTAACGTTAGCATTAATTTCGATCTCGGAAGTGGTAGTCGCACCATATCCCTTTTCAGCGAACAACGGTGTTGCTGCACTAATAATGTTAGCTTTAGCCAATCGAGTTCTAAACTGCTCTTTTCGCTTAGACTTATCTGGATGAGTTTGTGCTTGAGAATACATTTCACGTCTCTTATTTTGTAATCAAGATAGTGAGGCCCAAGTCAGTATTCCGGTATCTAACTTGAGCCCATATTTATCCGTATTTCTATCGGCTAATATTGCTATTAGATTAGTATGACTAATAAACTTA
>Ga0315328_10001679_pt1 | contig 10324 bp, 5 predicted proteins | sample M120032315metaG_FD_203462 | JGI IMG/M metagenome (GOLD analysis project Ga0315328, IMG submission 203462) | Ammonia-oxidizing marine archaeal communities from Monterey Bay, California, United States - M1 200m 32315 | ecosystem: Environmental > Aquatic > Marine > Intertidal zone | place: USA... | reverse complement strand
TTACCCATTAATCTTGGATTGGCTGTGGCCATAGTCTTCCTCATTCACGCTTCAAACGTAGCCTTCCTGTTTGGATATGATTGCTGGACCGATTTCTCCAACTCCACCAAGAGTGCACGGCTAGCGTCCACTGAACAAGGAAAGAGGCTCCTTGAACTGATTGATGATGTGAGCTCCAACCTCAACTTGCTCTAAATAGGACCGCTTCCTGCAACATTCGTGAACCATAGCGAGGCGGCCGACTCAATCAGGTCTTGGTTGGAAGGCGAGAGGCTAGAAGCCAGAGAGGTCAAAGACCCCCAAGCGATAATCCACCTTCACGTACGATACCCGCCGACAAAGCAAGGGCACCTCTTCAACATTGTAATCCCAAAGAATAGGAATCTTGTATTGGTCTATTCAATCACAAGAGTAGACGAAGGGCAGCAGGAATCGATGCGAGAAATGGCCAAAGAGGAATCAGAGGACTGGGAGGAGTGGCTTCATGAAACCAGAATAAGAATGACGTCCTCAGATCTTGATTGGGTCCTCCATGTTGGCAAAAGCAAAGATGGAGTGGCAGGCCCTCTTCAGGCATTCAATCTTTCAAGACCAGTTTGGCTAGACGGACTTACACAGAACGAGTTTATGCAAAGCATGAGAAAAGTTTGGCTGACTAAACTCTCATTGATCCACCAAATCAAGTACGGTTTCGGCAACGGCAAGGGGAAGCCAGGGCCCGTTGACGATTGGGAAGGAAAGAAGTCTGGCCGAGCATCGACACGACCCCAAGCGCGACAATCCGAGATTGATACAGACGAGACCGGCGGCTTTGGCAAGGACTTCGACCCTCTAGAGTGGGCATAGTCCCGGGGCATCTAGGAACTCGCAAAAAGTGACCATAAGGGGTTTAGGTTAAGTATCCGAGAAATCCGAATGATTACGATGCAGTACGACCGTTCCTCCGACAAGGAAGGGATATCGAATAAGAGGAGCGGCACGACCATTGTCATGTTGATGCTACTCAGCATCCTAGCCTCGTTCTCATCTCCAGCCAGTGCCAGTGACATAGTAGTCACAGATCCAATAGAAGTCGTTCAGAGCAGTGTGCACAACGACAGAATGATGGCAATGGACGCGGACTCCCAAGGAAACGTACACGTTGTCTGGAGCCGCAACACAAATCACCTGTACTACAAGATGCTAGATCCAAGGGGGGATACCCTGATCTCAGAGACCCAAATCTCTGATCCGGGAGCCCATCGAGCGTGGCATCCAGACGTCACTGTTGACAGTGATGACATGGTTCACGTTGTTTGGACTGATAGGGCAGGGCAGTACAAGATCATGTACACGCTTCTCGACCCATCACTAGACGATCAGAGTGGGGATGCATCTCTAGACTCAGCCCTGTCCGTAGTGCCAAACGACTTCGAAGTCGCAAACGACCCACAGAACCGGGATTGGCCAGCTATTGACGTAGACTCAGAAAACAACCCCCACATCGTATGGGAGGATTCGTTCGAGCCCCTGGAGATATACTATCAGCAGTCGCAGATTTACTACAAGATGCTATCAGTAGACCAAGTCGCTAGAGTCGTAATTGTTGAGATTGACAACACGCTCCTTACCCCCATTCTTGGTCAGAAGGGACACCCAGACATCGCGGTCGATATCAACGACTTCGTACAGATCGTCTGGGACGACACCAGAGGCGGCCAAGTAGAGATGGTGGTCCCAATCGACACCTCAGGTTCGATGAACGCAGAATGGGCAGACATGTGCGCAGTATTCTACGGCGGAAACTTCGCCAGCGGGGGGTATTTCGTGGGATTGAAACCAATGCTCGTCAGCGCCAATATGAGCGTATATGAGACACTCTATGCGCTAAGCGGCAATTGGCCTGCAGCAGCAACCAGCGGAAACTGTGCCGATGCCTACCAGACTGGGGGCTCTGGAAGCCAAGGACCCAGAAACACCCCACTTGGACCAGGAGACTCCTCCGGTGGAATCAGGGAGCTAACCGAGGTCGTTTACAACAATCAGGCTACCAACCTCCCAGCTGATGGGGGTTACTACAGCGAGTTTTGGGGACCAGCATCGACTTGGGCATGCCTCTCATACAGAGACATTCAGGGCAGACAAGGACTAGCCGCAAACCCCCCAACCACACTAGATCACCGATGGAACGACAACGCCACTCGGGTAGTCATACCGATTTCCGACGAGGGCCCCTATGGTGGCACTCCAATGGATAACGACGACACCTCGAGCATCAACCAGGCACACGATGCATGTGTTTTGGCCCAGACTAAGCCATACCCTCTCTGGGCGGGTTCTGACACGGCAGTAGGTAGCTACATGCTGGATATGGCGCAGTGCCCCGTAGGCTCCGGTCTCAATACCAGATCGTGCAACGGAGCAACAACCCGTACCACCACTGCGGAGGGACAAATGTACCAGTTCCCAACTACCGCTGGGTCTTCTTCCGAACTAGAGATCATGGTTGAGGCCATGGTTTACCTAGCTACGAACAACTCACGTGAGATTTACATGACAGTTCTGGACCCCCACTCCCTATTGGAGAATCCATGGCCGGGTTGGAGTCGTGGGGATTCCGGGACCGAAGCAAATCAGAATGGATATTACGCCGAGGACATAGGACCCTCGGAAGATGAACAGGGATACGGGCATCTAATAGTCGTGAATGACACTCAGATTACCAATAATCCAGCATACAGCCTGCATCCTTCGATTGCTATCGATAACTCCGGTAACACGCACCTAGCTTGGCAGGACGGCAGACTCTATCCTGGTTGCGATGGCCGCACAGGAGGAATCGACATCGAAGGGGCCTACGAGATATACTACACCAGGCTTCGACTAAGAGGGGCTGCAGAGTGGGATGGGGTGCCAGAAGGCCTTCCTGCCTATGGAATAAAACAGATTGCATCAAGCGCAATTTCGACTTCAGAACAATGCGCGGGGGCCTCCGAAGAATACCCATTTGCGCCCAGCTCGGTAGCTCCTCAAATTCTGACTGATTCTTTCGACAACGTCCACCTTGCTTGGATTGATTATAGTATTACAGAATGGCAGGAGACAATAATGTACGCCAGGCTCAACAATACCAACGAAAAGTATCCACAAGGATTCCCGATAAATTCAGCAGCATCGGCAATCCTTGATCCATGGGAGGTCCGGGAGGTCAGCAATTGGACCTCCGACAAACTCGGTCCAGCAATGTGTCAGCCAGAATGCAACACCGCTGACGGACATCACTTATTCCCTGATTTCAATCTTGACAGGGGGATGCCCCCGGCGTTTGCAAATGATCTAGGCAGTGGTGCACACATGGGATGGTCCGACAAGAGATGTGACTGGGAGGGCTCCAACGCAAACAAGTGGACTCTCTGCTATGTTCACGTGCTCACTGGTCTAGTTGATCTTTCGCTCGCCTGTGATGAGAAAATCCAAACAAATGCAAACATAGAGGGATACCCATACGAATGCCCCACTGACGCTGAGACGTTCTATCACACAATCCAACCCGGCGAACTTACAACCTTCAACATCACAATCGCGAACCCTACTCCCGGACCAGCCGAGTTGGTTAGAGACACATTCACAGTCACCATGGAGGGAATTCCCAACAATTGGACAGCCACCCTTTTCTACATGACCAATAATACGCCAATTTTCGACTCGACTCCTGTTTTCCTAGATGGCGGAGCCATCGATCCACTATATCTCAGAGTCAGAACGCCCACGATTTACCAAGCGAAAGACGACGAATTGGCCCAAATAAGCATAATAGCGGTATCCGCAAAGGATCCAGCAATCCGTAACAAACTCACTCTTCTGACTTTGATGGATGTAGTGCATGGTATCGAACTTGATACAAGCCACTTCCAGGTAGATGTCGAGCAAGGCAAGTCAGCGGTATTCTCTATCTCAATAAAGAATACCGGAAACGTGTATGACACCTTCGCATTCTACGATCCAGCTACGTTGGAGGGTCAGAATGAGTGGTCATTGCCATTTGGGTGGGGAATAGACTTCCCACTCCTCCTCTCCCTTGATCCAGGACAGTCTGTCACGAGAAATCTGAAGATCAGCGTCCCCGAGTCTCAGGACCCAGGCACTTTCGCTATCTATCTGAAGGGGTGGTCTATGGGCGAACCGGTCCTTTCTATCGACAGAGGGACCTTCGACGTTCTAGAACTGTGGATAAATGTCTCAATCAGGACGACCGGTAACATCGTCTTCGACATAGGCGACACGAAGTTGTATGTTCTCCCCGGAGAGTGTGCTAGTTTCCCAATTCAAGTGAACAAATACTTCACTCCGGGTCACATTGTCTTCACAACTCCCGGAGCTCCGATGGAAAGACCTGCAGACGCCGACATCAACTCTTGGAGATTCGATCATTGGACTGTGGACCTGGACTTCTCGGAGTGGTCAGGAAGCCCATCCTCGGCCGAACAGGACATTTACTGGGCCCAAGTAGGAACTACCTACACCGTGAATGCAGAGATGTGCTCCCCATTCAATGCAACCGCCGGAATAGGCGAATCAGTCACCGTGCGAGCACATCTGGATGGCACCCCAAAGGTCCGCGACTCAGTTCTGATTCTGACGAACGTAGTCCAGAGGTACGAACTCGAGTCAACTGTCCCAGAAACTATCGTCGACCTGTATCCCGGACAATCCTATCAGATGAATACAACGGTTTCTAACCTGGGGAACGGACAGGACAGGTACGATATCACCATCGAATCAATTGTAGATAGCCAGGGAGGGGCCCATGTCTGGGATATGGACATCCCTAGGATCCTGTTCGAGGAATTGAATAGGGACGAAGCCCAGACAGTGCCAATTTACATCAATGTCCCTGTACAGACCCTAGCAGGCGAGTACACAATCACCTTCAACGTACTGAGCGAGGAGCCGTTCCCCTGCACAGAGGATCCGTGTGAGGGAACCAAGGTTCAGGATAAGATAGTGATTAGAGCCACAATCATAGAATTCCATGATATGCAAATCTCACTGGATCCAACGGTTGAGAGCAAGATAAAGACGACAGCGCCAAGCAGAATCGTGAGATACACACTCAACGTAACCAATCTCGGGAACGTCGAGGACCAACCAACAATACACAATCACACCTACGATGATGTAACCAATGTCTGGTCCGTGAGCCCGGGCCTCGGATCACTCAGCACATGGGAGATTGATTACGCCCTGCTGGAGGGATTCGGTACCGAATTCCCATTAGAGAAGCCATGCGTAGAGTTAACTGTAGAAGAAGAGAACCAAATCACCCAACTGTTGTCACAAGGAGAAGGACCAGATTACTGCTATGTTACTGCTGCTAACACAGTCACTCTCCCAATGATGCAACCATACACTACCTTGCAGTTGGTGGTCATCGTGACAGTCGCTCCAGACGCGGCTCTAACCGATAGGAACCTGGGTGTCAAGGTGCTCTCTATGCACGGGTCATCCGATCAGGGAGGGGATTTCGATGAGACCGAAGTTTGGACCGACTCATGTACCCTGGATAGCAATTCAGACGGCTTCCCGGACAACCTCCCTCCTGATTGCGACACCAACGAACAGGTCCTAGAGATGCGACTAAGAGCCCCAGATTTGGTCCTTGAGAGCGTCATAGCTCCATTCAAAGAGGCCGCAATTGGGGAAATGCTCTCCATCAACGTCTTCATCACAAACAGAGGGAATGCCCATGCTACCGACGTGAACATAATCCTGTGCAAGGACCAGTCGGAGTCGGACATCAAGAGGAACGGCTGCAAAGAAGAAAACATCGTCTACAGGCAGATTGTCAACGCCATCATGCCCATCGGCCAGTCCGAAACCGATCAGTCCGACCCAATTACCCTGCTATACATGGTCGAGCCGGGTAACCACGATATCGTTGTGGTCGTGGATCCAGACAACAACATCGTAGAGACAGATGAGAACAACAACATCGAGAGGATTGGGACCATGAAATCCCCCCTAGGCTCACTCGATGTCGGTAGGGAACTTGTTGTTAGGTATGCAGTACCAACCATAATCATGGGGGCAACCTTCTCCCTCTTTGGAGTCGCAGGTTACGTGATTTGGGGTAGGAGAGTCGAAGCTCTGGCCAGGTTCTCCGAACTGAGCAGCCTTCTTCCCGGCTCCGAAGACGATGACATGATCTTCTGATCTACTTGGCCATCCACCAAGGCAGCGGCATTGAGTCCCTTCCAGCGACGAATGATCCCGAACTAGTCGCGAAGTCCCTCATCAGTCGCTCTCTCAGGGTATCCATCATCTCCTCAGCATGCATCGACTGGATCCGCATTCCCTGCGAGAATGCATCTAGATCCAATGGCCTCCGGGGGTGCCTCATCATCGCGTGTGCGAGTTGCCTCTCTTCGTAAGACTCGAAACTCTCATCGACACTGGGGGATACTTTGTGCATCACCTGCTGATGGAGCGCAATAATCGAGTCCCTCTGCCTGTCAACGTTCTCCAAGGCCGCATCCAATTCCGACAGAATACCCATTGCGTCGACCATCGGGAGAGTCTTACTAGTCCCAATCCTCCCAACAACATTCTCTAGATCGCTAGGCAGGCTACCCGATAACCGCATGCCTCTGGGCATCTTTCGATGCTCTGCCCTAAACAGGTCTGGCCCCAGGTCTAAGCGAATTGAGAATGACTGATTAACTCTGTATACCTTCTTTGGAGGTCCTCCCTTGTCCGACTTCTTTATTTCAGAATCTACGAATCCAGCCTCCTCTAGGACTTTGAGATGTTTGACTACTGCCTGTTGGCTTACATCGAGCAATTCAGAGAGCTGAAGAGGGTAGTGGGGCTCTTTGACCAAGTGCCTTAGAATCGACCTTCTTGTAGAATTTTCTAGGATGCTGAGGGACTCATCGAACCCTACCATCACTTGCCAACTCGAGGTTGGGTAGTCATCGCCCTCTAAAAACCCAATCTAGATGCCAATGATGTAAACTTTGATTCCAGTCACCCTTCGTCCCACCGCTTCCAAGTTTCATCGGCAACATCATCGGGGGGATCTCCGGACGTACGAACGTCTTCCTCCCAGAATGGGCTCGGAGCTACTTCAGACCCCTCAACATCCGGGCCCTCACTATGGGCATCGTCCATAATCACATTTCCATTGTTGATAATCACGAATTGGTCAGGCATCTTTCTTTTGTCTGTCCACACCATGATAGCTAGAATCAGACCAACTAGGCCAACGGGAGATCCGATGCAGCACCCAATGTAGAAAAGATACATCCAGAAGTTTCCAAGTAATTTGTCTGCAGATACTTCGTCGTCAACAAGCCAAAGGTCGGTATCTCCGTGGTTTTGCAGTGTGTAGCTGCCCCCCAAGCTCTCGAATATTCTCACGGGGGAGTAGATAGTCTTCTCGTCCGAACCCAGTCGGTTCGGATCCCTCCACCCCTTCTCCCTTCCTGTTACTTCGGAACCCTCGTCATCCAACAGAGTGAGTTCTGAAGCTGGCGTTTCACCGTCAGATAGCCTCAGAGCAGTTACCATTTCCGACTCCTCAATAACGAAGGTCACTGATTCCCCCGGGCCCAATTTTACGAGACTGTTGGCCTCGGGGTCGTACGACTCAAGTAGTTCAGGTGACACTTGCCATAGTGAAACCACGGCCACTAGGAGAAGGATTGCAGAAGACGCAGTCGTGATGCGCGCCCATCGCCTTCTTCGTTCGGTCACAACCCCGCCTCTAGCCACCCATCTATAGGGTTGTTTTCAGTATGTGATACCCATAGCCCCTAGCTTTTCTGGCAAGTAGGTGTCAGTCACGAAGTCTAGACCGTACTTCGCAAGAGACTGCTGCTCGGCCTTCTTCCCAATCTCCTGCATCAGATGAATCTGTTCCTGCCACCATCCGGTTGCGAATCGGGGGTCGCTAAGCTCTGCATTCAGAGCATTCAGATCTTGCTTAGTCAAGTCATCGCTTGGCAGGTCATAGGCTAGGATGTCATCCGCGGTAATCCCCAGATAGGTCGCTTCCTTGGTTGCCAAGTACTCGGAGATATGGGCCGTCTTTATCGCGCCATATGCTATGCTCGCGTATATCCTAAATGACCAGGGGTCGCAGTCTGCGAATACCATTATCGGCTTGTTCCACTGGTCGCTCATCCTCCTCATTATCCTCCTAGTCGATCTAGCCGGTTGCCCCTTCAGATGAACCAACGCGCACCTCGCCTCCTCGTCGAAACCATTCTCCACGAGTCTGTCGAACATACCACCCGTCTCTATCGCCATTACGAAGTCAATGTCCTCTTCGACCAACCGCAGCTTCTCAGGTTCCACGTTGTATGGTACCCCATAACCAGAATCACCAACGCCGTCTCGACAGTTAATCCTCATCCAGTCCCCTTTCCGATTCCTCTCTTCAAAGGTCACATTGCCAATTATTCGAGCCCCATCCTCCTCTGGCCTAAGCCCAAAGTCCTCCCTCATGCATTTGGTAACTATTTCCAGGTCCTCGGAGACCCCATTGCTCTCATTCTGGCTCGAGAACTTGCCGTGCCCCCATCCCTCAGAGATGTAGTACATCTCTCTAAGTGTCGAGGTCTTGCCATCAGAAATCATGCCCTCGACGAATTCTGTGATGTGCAGGGCCCTAAGCAGTTGTCGGGCCGAACCTAGGGAGGTTGCATCTCTAATTGTCCTCTTCTTCCCATACTTGTACACCCCCAACTTCTTGTCGAATCCGATGTTTGACTTCGATCTCACTGGAAGAGTCATTGTTGGGGGGTTCCCTCTCAACATCTTGTCATGCATCTCTGAGGCGACCCCATGCAATGCATCGATCACCTCCTCCTTCGTCTTCTGTCTGTCCATCGTCATTCAATTCCCTCCGATTCATCCTTAGTTGAAAAATTTCCAAACAGGCTTGTCTGCCCCTCATCCAATGATTGAGACTGCGAGACCTCACTCTGTTCCGCCCTTTCCTTAAGCTGGGAAATCGCCTCCTTCGGTTTCTCGAATTCTGATTCCGCAGCCTCTAGTGCCTCGGACTTCCTTAGTTCCTCAAGCAACTTCTCATCAATCTTGGTCGCTCCGATTACTTCTCCGTTGCCTCTGTAGAATATCTCCGCATCACTCCACTCGCCCTTCCTAAGTCCCGTGACTCCGAAGTGAATTGTCGTAGCAGAGCCAGGATTTAGCGTATCAAGCCTCCAAGCCCAGAGACCATTCGCCTGCTTATTCCCACCTAGGGCGTTTTCGGCAATTTCCGTCTCCTTACTTTCAGGCCATTTGGCTAGAATTGTATACGCCCTTGCCCTTGCGGTGTAGTTGTAAATCGTTATTGAGCAAGTAGCAAGCTTCCTCTCATCGTCCCATCCCAATTCTTCTTCACAGAATACGGCATCCATTATCTTCGTGATTATTGGAGCCAGATCAGGCTCCTCCCTCGATAGCAATTCCGAGGATTTCTTCGAAATCTCAGGGAGAATTATGTTAATCAGCTCGAACTTCTCTCTGGCCTTCTTCCTCTGGGAACTCTTCTTTAGATGCCCCTTCAGACCTCTGCCAACCTCTAGCATGGCTAGACGAATCTCTTCGAAAACCTCTTCATTGTCCGAAACAGCCTCCTTTGCCTCGCTAGTGAATTGTACATTTGTTGATGCTAAGTGGATCAGGACGGCCGCGGGTCCCTTGGGAATCCCCTTCCCTCCGGGATGATCCAGCCCGTATCTTTTCCAATCGACAGCCTCGAGGGCTTTAGTGAGAAGACAGCCTCCCTGTTGATACATCAGCGGGACCCTGTTTGCGAACCGTAGAACTTCTATTGGCCCTTCTGCACTAAGGTCCCCTCCAAAAACCAACCCAACTTCAATCTGAAATGGGTTCCCTTGAGTAACCTTGGGACTCCTAGTAATAGTGGATGCGAAACGAGAGTCTATGGCTTTCGATAGCCCCTTTTTGATCAGCAAGTCCTCGATTGGTGAAAGACAATCAGTGGGAGGAGAAAGCAACTTGACTTTTCTGAATGCCGAAACCATCCCCTGCGCATTATCTGCTGAGATTCTCTTTGGGCTCCTACCTTCGTCCAATCCCGCCGATGCAAGGATTTCCCGCGCTGCTCGCATACTGACTCCAGAGAAGTTGTGCCTGAGAAAAGAAGTCATCTTCCTCTCTTCGGACTCTCTCAACATCCTCTGCAGAGATCCCAGTTGTATTCCATGAGGATGGGGGCGTATCTCGCTAACTTCACGCGGCAACCTCTCGGTAGTCCTTTGCCAATCCCCCTCTTCGATTACGCTCCCGTCTCTGTCGCGTACCACCAGGG
>Ga0315328_10001675_pt1 | contig 10331 bp, 6 predicted proteins | sample M120032315metaG_FD_203462 | JGI IMG/M metagenome (GOLD analysis project Ga0315328, IMG submission 203462) | Ammonia-oxidizing marine archaeal communities from Monterey Bay, California, United States - M1 200m 32315 | ecosystem: Environmental > Aquatic > Marine > Intertidal zone | place: USA... | reverse complement strand
GGCTCCCCAGTGACCTCTACAGAAGTGAAAGAGAACTCCTTTTCCAGTACTTCAGAGATTACCTTAGTTGCGAGGCCTTTGCCGCTTCCATCGCCTCCTTCAATAGTAATCAGGTACACGAGTAAACCTCAAGTTAATCCTCTGTGTAGTCAGTGAACTGGTCCCTAGCGACATGGGCCATGCCCATCCCCAATAAGATGAACATAGGACCAATGAACAGCATGCCACGGCTCCATAGTCCAAAGAAAGACAGCCACCAAGTTCGCCGGTATCGGTCGCCCCGATAGGCCTCAAGACCACCTACCATGCCGGCCAGCCCGGCCAGAAGAGTGAGGGCTGCTATAGTGGAGCCGATTAGTACCGACTCGCTGAGATGACTCTCTCCGGACATGTCGTACTCGTCGACCCCATCGCCAGGTGTCAGTGTGACTGAAATTTGAGAGTGGTCACCAGGTACTAGGGTAATCTTGACCGTTCGGTTCCCAGGATGCTCGACCAATAAGGTAGATGATCGTCTAGGTACGTCATCTATTGAGAACCGGCCTCCGGAGTCTGTGAAATCGTGTCCTATCTCGAGTTCGTCAGAATCGAGAATGCTGATTCTAACGTCTTCTGCTGGTTCGCCTCCTGTGGTACTGTCCTCTAACGCAGTACTGACGATTCCGTCGACATCTGCCAAACCATCTGAGCTACCCAACTGCCCAGCTAGAATTTCACCAACATTTGTCGAGATTAGGACGATTCCGAGAAGTACTCCGAGAAGGCTCCCGACGAATATCATCAGCGCCCCGGCCATCCTAGTGGTTGAATCGACCGAGAGGTCGTGCAACCACAGTTCCATGGCACTGTAATCGTCGAACTCATCCCCATTCGCCTCACTCACTGTCTCTCACCCGCCTCTTGCTTCTCTTCGCTGGGCATCGGCGGCTGTTCAGTCTGTCGCTTAGTTACCATCGATATTAGGAACTGCATAATCGCGCTCAAAAGGCGCATCGAACTCAAGAAGATTACTAGAACAGCAAACAGCAGAACCGGCCAAATAGACTTCAAGATGGACAGGGCCAAGGGCTCTGGGCCCTGTCCATCCTGAGTGGCCTGAGTGCCTCCAAACGACACCAGATGCATGGATGTCCAGTTTTTGCCCGTGATAAGGAAGGCATCTTGCTCCGATACATAGGCGATTCCGTTCAGGACATCGTTGTAGCCGTCTGACTCGTTCTCGGCGAGCGTCGAGGCGTCAATGGTCAATCCGACCTCGCCGGTGCTCTTGTTAATGGCGATGATGGAGTCACTTCCCCAAACGTTGGCGTACACCGTCTGGCCAACACACTCAAGCTCGTTGAGCAGGCTCACTTCGTTGCCCTGCTCAGTCACCTGCAAGGTCGATACCAACGTGAAGTCTTCCGGGTTCCTAAAGGCCAGTTCAGAAGTTCCGTTGGACATCACTAGATGAGTTCCATCATAGCACAGCCCCCAGCCCTCTCCCGAGTAAGTGTGATTGGCAATCACTGTCAGTGATTCGATGTCGAAGACCAGTGCGACACCTTCCCTCCAAGTCAGCATCACGATACTGTCACCGACAACCGTGATACCTTCTGCGAACAGTGATTCGTCGAGCTCGATCTGCCGGATTACTTGACTGCTCAAGGGGTCGATCTCTCTAAGACTGGAGTGCCCATACAACCCGGTGCTCTCATAGAGGAAACCTTCGTGCATCTCAAGTCCCTGCGTGAAAGCCTCAGAATCATGATGGTGCGAGGAAATTAGAACTAATTCGGTTGCTTCCGATTGCGCTTGGGCAATCGTTGGAAGGCTGCACGTGAGGACGAAGAGTAGTAGTGCGACGACAACCGCTGGCGCCGTACCGTGCTGTTTCATGTACGAACGGTGCTCCATCGATGTTAAAATAGGTCTTTGAGTGGATTGTGGCTGAAAACAACACGGAGTGTTGAACATGTCCCCCCTCAATGCAGCAGTGTCCCGCAGAGCATCCGCCATACTGGTCCTGACGATGCTACTCGCCAGTCTTTCTCCATTAGTTCTCGCGGAATCAAAATCCATTGAATCGGTGACTATGGTCATGTCAGGCGACCTATCGGAGTTCGACCCCTCTATTGAGGGCAAGCGGTACCTGTTCACAGATGAGTCCGAACCTGTATTCTCTGCTACTGGCCACCTCAAGATGGGATGGAGGGAAGCGGGCTATCCGGGACTGGTACTCCCATTCTCCGCCGGTTATCTGAACTCGAAATTTTCAGCTCGTTCCTGTGAGGATGCATGGAGTCAGGGTGACACCGGCAACGTCTCCACGGCCAGTGGAACAGTATCTGTCACGGTGCAGAAGACGTCTGCCAATTCTGCTATCCTAGTGGAAAACGGTCAGATCATCCCCTCAACCACTCTAAATGACATTGCCTCAACCTGGGAATCGACGATTTATCCAACGGACACGATCTACTTCGGCAACCCCCCCGATGTCGACAACAACTGTCAGATTGAGATTGTGTTGATTGACATAGACAATGCAGGAGGCATTGGGGGCTACTTCTCTCCTGGCATCTCATCGGTCAGAGAGTCAGTATTCGTCGATGTAAACGATTTGAATTGGAGGAATACCATCCTTGCTCACGAGTTTGAACATCTGCTGCACAACTCCAGAGATCCGTTCGAGTACCTGTGGATCGACGAGGGGGCTGCAGATATGGCAGCCTACTTGTGCTTCGGTGTCACCAGTACACTGACGGAGCACGCCAACGAATGGTCGCAGGACAGCAGCCTCAGTGTGAGGTGGTGGAACGGCAGGATAGCCGACTACGGAGCCGGTTTCATGTTCATGATGTACCTAGCCGACAAGCTCGGAGGTGGAGCTGCAATCCGGAGTCTAGTCGCCGATACAGCTACTGGAGGAGCGGCTATCGAGAATCTGGCCCAGAACCCAGAGACGGGCTCTACCGCCATAGGGACGACGATGAGTGAGATTTTCGCCAACTTCAGCGCAGCAGTGTCTCTCGACAGCGCCCAGGGTGCCTTCGGATTCTCCAACCTCGATCTAACCTCGGGGTGTATCGCCGCCCAAATATGCAAAGCCCAAATGAGCGGTTACAATGACCAATGGGTCAACGACTGGAACAGCTCCAGTCAGGACATAGAGGGTTGGGGTATGAGGGTCTACAAATTCGCCCAGGGATCTGGCGCTCCGCTCAATCTGATGGTACAGCCAACCCAGTTCGGTTTCAAAGGGGCTGTCTTAGCTCGTGACGCAGTCACTGGGACCTGGTCGATGAGCAACCTGCGCATCGACTCCGGAACCGGAGCCGGAACCGGCCTAGTGCACGGCTTCGGAAACACCACTGACGAGGTCTGGCTACTCACCTGGTACGAGTCCATGGTCACAGACTGCGACTACAGCTTCCTCAGCTGTGGCATCACTACAGGATCATATCCAACGGCCTCACTCACAGTGTATGCCGGTCTAATCACCGATCCTGCGGAGGTCTCTATAGACACCCTTACTCCCTTCGACAGGGATGAAAACGGTTTGGACGACAGTGTTCGAATCGACCTAGAGGTGGAGTCCAACGCGTTCTGGGAGATTCTTGAAGTGACCGTCGAGGCTTTCGTCAACAACAGCATTTCCGACTCAGTGGTGTTTGACATCACTGTGGGCAATAGTATTCCCTCTCCTTCAAGCGTTTGGTTCACACCTCCCTCATCGGGAGACTGGACCTTTGGCATCCGCATCCGCGACGTCACCGGTGAGATTGTTGACCAGGCTTTCTCCCTCCCCCTGACTCTGGCCAATATGGAGCCTATCGCATCCGGATCGATGTCCACCTCAGTGACACAGACTTGGCTTCCAGTGGCTATGTTCGGCTCAGGGTATGACTCATGGGGCTTCAGCCAGATAAATGGCAGCTTCAACCACAACGTCACCCCCGTTGGATACATCTGGGACCTTGGGGACAACAACTCGTCCGGATTGAAGAACCCGGTTCACTCGTACCTCAATGCCGGAGACTATCAGGTCGTCCTAGTGGTGCAGGATCAGGGCGGATACTACTCGGGGCCACAACTCTGGAACATCTCAGTGAGTGACACCTCTGAGCCAGTCGTGGAGATCTCTGTAGAAGGGGTCGTCATCACTGACGAACTGGTGTTGTTGACTGACCAGAGAGTGCAGTTCTCTGCGAGGGGGACAACCGATAACGTGCCCCTCGATGAACTAGTTTTCACATGGGACTGGGGAGATGGGCAGACAGAGGGAGGCCAAGGGGCAGCCGAGGCCGGGCACTCATGGGTGGATGGGAGCGCTGACGGGATTATCTACACGCTGAATCTGGTCGTAGATGACGGCATCCACGTCGTCGAGCACTCCCTATATATCAAGATCCTGAACCGTCTGCCGAAGCAGGTCTTTGATGCACCTCTGCAGACATACACCCTGACTCCTCTGACCATGCCTACTGTCTTCGAGGACTCAGACGGGATAATTGTCGAGTATAGTTGGTTCTTCGAGGGAGGAGTCAATCTGGGTGGCTCTGGGATGGCTCTGACTTCCGACTTCTCCTCGACCGAGTCTATACAGCAGAACCCCATCGTCGGATGGCTTGAGCCGGGTATGAAGAACGTCACCCTAGAAGTCACCGACGACGATGGCAACACCTCGGTAACCTTACTTCAGGTTCAGGTTCTAAACCAGAGACCAGTCGCCGTGTTCGCAAGACCACTGGATGGTGCCGTAGACACAGTATACACATTCACCAGCGAGTCGTTCGATCCCGATGGGGATACGGCTCTGCTGCAGACTATGTGGGGGATTTCAGACCTCGACGACCCAATATACAACGTCTCCTCGGTTAGTCATACCTTCCTGGAGCCCGGACTGTATGTCATCAGCCTCACTGTAATCGACGAAAGAGGGTTCTCTTCAGCCACCAAGTCGTATTCGTTGAGGATAGCCAATCCTCTGCCGGTCCCTGAGCTCGAATTTAGTTGCCCGAGTATGAACGGGACAGTAATGAGCGAGATTCCACAAACTGAGGACGGTGTCGTCTGGCAGGTTCCACACACCACAGAGGGAGGGGCGTTCGTTGCACCCGGCGACCCAATTAGATTCGACGGATCTGGTAGCTACGATGCCGACCCTCTGTTTGTGGGACGGACATCAACAGATTCTGAGTCGTCAGAATGGAACGGCATAGTCTCGTGGATATGGGACTTCGGAGATGCCAGTACACCGCTCAGTGGACCAGTGGTGTGGCACGCCTACGCGATTTCAGGCACCTACGTGGTGACTCTAACTGTGGTTGACGGATTTGAAGGCGGCGAGACGAACACGACTACGCTAACCGTTCATGTCTCTAGGGCTCCTGTGATTCTCACCGATGACCCCATCTCTGCCGATTACGTGTCGATGGGTGACATCGTACTTCTCAACTCTAGTGCCATAGATGCGGATCTTGAAATCGGTATCGAGGCATGGATGGACCTCGATAAATCTGACGATAGTGACGGAGATGGAGATTCTTTCAACGATCGGGATCGGCCCCTGACGGGTTCTCTAATCGTGAGATGGGATCTCAACGCGCTGCAGGACACCGACCTCGATGGTGACACGCGCAACGACTGGGTGGGGGGTAACCAGACCTGGAACCAGCCCGGCGAAATCAGGATTCTGATGCAGGTGTGCGACGGTGTGGGAGTCTGTTCCTCCGAGGAGTACTTGATTACGGTCCTCTCTGTACAAGAGGATGACAAACCGAAGTCGCTGGCCGATCTGACATGGGGGGACCTAGTTCCAAACAAGGAGAGCGGGGGACTGCTCGCCTTGATTGTGGCCGTCCTATTGCTCGGATGGATGATTATGCGAGAAAAAGACGAGGATGAGTTGGACGCCGAGGAGATGCTCGAGACCTATGGCGTCACCGAGGTGGAAGTCGAAGGGGGATTGCCTGGAATGGATCAGCACAAGCCACCCCCACAGCCGAAGTACTTGACAGCCCAAGAGCGAAGAAACAAGGAATCCGGATATGTCCGACCTATCCGAACGAGGAGGCGTTAATGTGGAGAATGGCCATAGGAAGCTCATAGCGGCTACGTTCAATCTCTGCCTGCTCCTACCTCTAATCGCTGTGTTCGCATCAATTATCGCGGCTCCAATCGCAGCTGCAGATTCGACGTGTGACGTCCCGGCTAGCAATTCTCCGGGAATAGACCAGTACTTCGAAGAGCACTCGGTGGAAGATGGGGGGTTCTGGGAGGAAAAGGGAGAATTGAAGTCTCTGGATCGTGACTTCAGCACCGATATGACGGTCTACAACGACAGTGCTAATGCCATCAGAATTGAGCTGGTGCCCGGCTACCAGTACACCTTCTGCATCGAACTGAACCCCGACTCTCAGTCAGCGCCGACCATGGGGGCGATTGGTGATGTATACTTGATGACTGAAACGAACTGGGATCGCTACTCGGGTAGTTACGCCGACAGGGAGTGGGAGGATCTCGAGCAGATCGTAAATGAGATGCCCGTGGAATGGAGGGACATGTTCATGTGGTTGCCTTTTAGGGACGTTCACGCCTACGAGAGCGTCTCCAGTCAGGTGTTCTCCGTGGCCATCGACTCGGCAGGGTCGGCTTGGTCCTCCGTCTCTTGGTTCGAATCTGGTGATCCCCAGTACTATCTCGTCGTGGACAGCTGGGACAACGGGAGAGGTTCGGACAGAATGGCCGCGGGAGGCAGCATGAATGTCGAGATACTGGTCGATGTAGAGGAGAGGACTACGCTGCCCAACTTCATCGCCTACATCCTAATAGCCGCGCTCCCCATATCTTGCATAATCGGACCTCTAATCATCCATAGCAGGTACATGTCGATTGGCCTAAGGGATGAAGAGGACCAGAGACATGTCCCTTACCTAGAGAACGAGCGTGATGAGCGTGACCAAGGCAGTTAGTTGGCCTCGTACTCCAGCAACTGCCAAGCAGTCTGTAAGTCCGTAGCGTTGATTCTCCCCTGCCTCGAGAGGTGCAGACCCCTGTCCATCGTGGTGTACACCAGAGCCTGCTCAAGCAATGGGGCGTGAATTCTGGTCCAATCTCCCCCCCATCCCGTTCCCATGATAGCGTAACTGACTCCCGAGGCCCTCAGACCCCAAGCCGCCTCAAACAGACGCAGGCCGTCGTAACGACCCGATGATCGGTAGCAAATCTTGACTATGTCACCGGCATCGGAACTATCCTTGACATCTTGGATTATCTCCGATGCCGAAGGAGGGTTCTCTGAGGAATGATAGGAGGCAACAACCTTGGTCTTCCCTGTAGCATCATTCATCAGGGACTCGCGCACTTTCGATTCGATATCAGTCTCGAGATCGATCCAACTGACACCGCTCTTGATAGCTGCACTCAGCACATCGATGCGCTGCGCCTCCTCTCCCGGATAATGGCCCTGCTGACGCTCTGGGCGACAAGTTAGGACTACCGGTAGATCAATGCCTTGCTTCAGTGACTCAAGCGCTCCCTGCACATCAACCGAGTCGAGCGGTTGCGGGATGAACTCCGGCTCGACATATTTGGGGCGCCGACTCTCTTCCTCCTTCCCCTCCTCTTCCGGTTCTGGCTCAGGCATTTGCTCGATGACCCAGAGTTTGTCGAGACGTATCTCGACCATGTCTGCGCCAGCGGCAGTCGCCATGGCCGCGTCCTTTAGCATCTCATCGACTGTGCACCCACTCAGCGTCACACAGATGAGTGGTCGAGGCATTCGGCCGGTCCACCTTGGCGGTCTGTATAACCGTGTCGTGCGAATATCACAGGCCTGTAGGCCTGTATGAGATTAATGGCTTCATTTTCAGTGATTTTAGGGGTCTCCCCTAGGAGAGTTGATAACTCACGACTCGCACCAAATTACAGGTACGCTGAGGGTTCCCTTAGGGAACCCTCAAGAGAAAGGGAGAAAAATGGCCGAGAAGTACGACGCGAAGGCGATTCAAGTCCTTGAAGGACTGGAGGCAGTCAGGAAGCGCCCGGGGATGTATCTAGGGGACCCGCACGATGGTTCCGCCCTGCATCACTGCATCTGGGAAGTTGTCGATAATGCCGTCGACGAGCACCTCGCTGGGTACAATGCCACAGTCGAAGTGAATCTAGAGAAGGATGGTTCTGTCACGGTCATCGACCATGGCAGAGGGATTCCGGTGGGCAAGCATCCAGAGGAGAAGGTCAGCGCCGCCGAGGTCATCATGACCAAGCTCCACGCGGGCGGCAAGTTCGACAATGAGGCGTACAAAGTAGCTGGCGGACTACACGGCGTCGGAGTGAGTGCTGTCAACGCTGTCTCGGAACGACTGACGATGACCATTTATCGGGAAGGCAAGGTGTGGGTTCAAGAGTATGTCAGAGGCAAGCGCAAGGCTGCCTTGAAGGCGACTGGTAAATCCGACACCACTGGTACGACCATCAACTTCAAGCCTGATATGACCATCTTCAGCGACGTCATCGAGTTCGAATTCGAGCAGATTAATACCAGGATGCGCAGGACTGCTTTTCTGAACGCTGGGTTGCAAATCTGGATGCGGGATTTTCGAGGTGAAGATGCTGTTGAGATTGAGCACAAGTACGACGGCGGCCTGAAGGAATACGTCGTGGCCATGAACGAAAAGAAGGAGGTCGTCCACGACGAGGTCCTACATATCCTCGGTTCAAAGCAAGGTGACAAGGGCGAAGTGCATGTCGAGGTTGCCCTGCAGTGGACCGATGCCTACTCCGAGATTATCCACTGCTTCACGAACATCATCCACAACACCGACGGAGGAACTCACCTGTCCGGACTGAAGGGGTCCCTGACAAGGACGATTAACTCCTACGCCCAATCGAGAAAGCTCCTGAAGAACGTCAGTAGCCTGTCAGGTGACGATGTCCGAGAGGGTTTGTCGGCAGTCATTTCAATCAAACATCCCGATCCCTCCTTCAACGCTCAGACCAAGTCCAAACTGGTGACCAGCGAGGTCACCGGCATCGTCGAACAGATAGTCAACGAAAAGCTCGGTGAGTACTTCGAAGAAAATCCCTCTGTGGCCCGCATCATAGTAGACAAATCGGTCCTCGCGAGTAAAGCTAGGGACGCTGCGCGCAAAGCCCGAGACTTGACTCGCAGGAAGGGCGTGCTTGAAGGGGGTGGCTTGCCCGGTCAATTGGCCGACTGCCAATCCAAGGATCCCGCCGAGTGTGAGGTCTACATCGTCGAGGGTGAGAGTGCAGGTGGTTCGGCTAAGACTGCCCGGGACAGACGCACACAGGCCGTGCTGCCTCTGCGAGGGAAGATTCTCAATGTCGAGAGACAGCAGCGCAACCTGACCAAGGTATTCTCAAACGAGCAGATCCAGCGCATGATTAGAGCCCTAGGGGCGGGAGTTGGCAACGAAGAGGAAGACGAAGGCGCCTTCGATCCTGAGAAACTGCGCTACGGGAAAATTATCATCATGACCGATGCCGACATTGACGGTGCCCATATTCGCGCCCTGATACTAACTTTCATGTGGCGCTTCATGCGACGGGCTATCTCCAACGGCAATGTGTACATCGCAGCACCTCCTCTGTTCTCAGTATCAAGAGGTAAGCACACAGAGTGGGTGCATAGCGAAAAGGACCGCGATGCCGCAGTGAAACGCCTGCAAAAGGAGGCGCCAACTGCCAAGATTAACGTACAGCGATACAAGGGTTTGGGAGAGATGAACCCGGAGCAGTTATGGGAGACTACGATGGACCCCGAGGCTCGCACCATGATGAAGGTCGAGATTAAGGACGCCGAGGAGGCTGATGCCTTGTTTACCATCCTGATGGGTGAGGACGTGCCCGATCGTAGAGCGTTTATCGAGAACAACGCCACCAAGGTGACGGCGTTGGACGTTTGAGGTATTGAAATGGCTGAAGATCTGCTTCGAAGAGACATCTCTGAAGAGATGAAGGAGAGTTACATCAACTACGCCATGAGCGTTATCATCGGACGCGCCCTGCCTGACGTTAGGGACGGTTTGAAGCCGGTCCACCGACGTATCCTTTGGGGGATGCACCAGGCCGGCCACACCCACGAGAAGGGCTACAGCAAGTCCGCTCGTTCAGTCGGCGAGGTGATGGGAAAGTACCACCCGCATGGTGACCAAGCGTTGTACGACACCATGGTCAGGATGGCTCAGGACTTCTCCTTGAGGTATCCGTTGATCGACGGCCAAGGCAACTTTGGCTCTATCGATGGCGACCCTCCTGCTGCTATGAGGTACACCGAAAGTCGCCTCGACCGGATGTCGCAGCACATGTTGGATGACATCAACAAA
>Ga0315328_10001672_pt1 | contig 10342 bp, 10 predicted proteins | sample M120032315metaG_FD_203462 | JGI IMG/M metagenome (GOLD analysis project Ga0315328, IMG submission 203462) | Ammonia-oxidizing marine archaeal communities from Monterey Bay, California, United States - M1 200m 32315 | ecosystem: Environmental > Aquatic > Marine > Intertidal zone | place: USA... | reverse complement strand
GGCAGTAGGCGGCCCTTCACGTAAAGGACGATCGGCGGGTCGTAAATCTCGCGGAGCAACTCAGGGTACTCGTTGTCAGTTTGAAAAACGAGCCGCGCGCCAAAGTCCTCGGCGCGCTTCAACTCCCCGGCCAAATCGGTGGTGGATTGCCACTGGACGATCGTGCTCGCCAAGTCGTCGCCGATGCCCTTGACGCGCACCAACGCAGAGCGGTTCGCTTGCAGCACCTTGGTCGCATCTCCGAAGAATTCAAGCAATTGGCGCACCCGAATAGGTCCGATGCCCTCTAGCAGGTTCAACACCACCAATGCCTCTCGCGAATCCACGGCAAGACGTTAACGAGGGAAGAAGACCGAAGCCAGAGGGAAAGAAAAAAGGCGGCCGTTGGGCCGCCTTTGGAAAATGTTGTCGGCCGGTTTTTAAACCTCCGAGGTGCAGGCGTCGTAGAATTCGAGAAATTTGTTTTTCTCTTCGGTGGCTCGAATGCGCATGGCCGCTCGCGGGTGTTGGTTGAGGAGGCCGGTAACCACGTACGGGATGAGGGCACCCCATTCCTTGGTGCGGCGCATGGGCATTATGTGTTCCTGCAGCAGCCTGAAAATCGGGCGTAAATCGAACTTCGGGTTTTTCAGGAAGCCAAGCAGCAGTTCCATCGGGCAGTTGCCCGCACCGCGTCCCAGGCCAAGCATGGTAGCGTCGATGCGGTTCGCGCCCTGGATGATCGCCTCAATGGTGTTGGCGAAGGCCAACTGCATGTTGTTGTGCGTGTGGATGCCGACTTCTTTGCCGGTGGCGTTGGCCATGGTGACGTATTTTTTGACCAGCGCGCGAATCTGCTCGTGGTAAAGTGAACCGTAACTGTCAACGACGACGATGGTTTCCACCGGCGTCCCGGCCAGCGTCTCCAGTGCCTGGTCGATCTCTGAATCGGCGACGGTACTAATGGCCATAATGTTGCAGCAAGTTTCGTAGCCCTTGTCATGGGCGTCCTTGATCATGTCCACCGCAGTCGGGATCTGGTGTGCATAAGTGGCGACGCGGATGCAGTCGAGCACGCTTTGTTCGGCCGGCAGGATGTCGGTCTTGTAGTCGGTCTTGCCGGCGTCAGCCATGGCGGTGAGTTTGAGCTTGGAGTCGTTGTCGCCGACGACGCGGCGTATGCTATCTTCATCACAAAACTTCCAGTCGCCGTGCTCCTTGCGGGCAAACTGGGTTTTGGAGGCTTTGTAGCCCAGTTCCATGTAGTCGATACCGGCTTCGATGGCCGTGTTGTAGACGGCTTTGACGAATTCGTCTTCGAATAGGTGATTGTTGATCAAGCCACCGTCGCGCACGGTGCAGTCCAGCACTTTGATCTCCGGTCGGAACGTCACCCACGGGGCGTTTTCTTTTGTATCACTCATTTTTTTGTAGCTGCCCAGAAATCAAAACACTTTGAGGCCCAATCACTTGGGTCTTTAGCTAATTAATTTCCCGGCGAAAAAGGGCGGCAAATGTCTTAAATACCGGAGCAAAAGTGAAGCGTTAAAACATATTTTTTCACTTTTTCGCCTCAGATGAGATTTACTTGGAGTAAATCGCACTGATTGGGTGGATGTCGAGGATGTTTGGATGAATGCCGCCGATGCGTTCCGGGCTGTAAATATTGATGCCAACGTAGAAGAACAGCGGGAAGATCGGCAACTCATCAGCGATGAGGATGGTCTCCGCTTGGCGGAACAAGCCGTTACGTTTGGCGGGTTCGGTGGTGGCGTTGGCCAAGCGGATTAATTGGTCGTAGTCGGCGTTGGCCCAACCGGTGCGGTTGTTGCCGTTTTGCGTCATGAACATGTCGAGGAACGTGTTGGGGTCGTTGTAGTCGCCAATCCAGCTACTGCGGGTGACGTGGTAGTCGAGTGCGCTTTGGGCGGCGAGATAAACCTTGTGCTCGGCCTGCCGCAACTTGACCTGGATGCCCAGCGTCTCCTCCCACATGCGTTGCAACTCGACCGCGATGTTTTTATTCAACGGGCTTGAGTTGAAGAGGTACTCAAAGTCGGTCGGGAAACCTTTGCCGCCGGGATAGCCAGCCTCGGCGAGCAGGCGTCTGGCCAAGCCGACGTCGTGTGCGAGCCCTCTTGGCGAGATGTAGTGGCCGGTGCCGGGCGGGACGAAATGTTCGGCCGGCTGCTCGCCGCCCTTGGTGTATTTCTCGACCACTCGGGCTTTGTCGATGGCCAGGGCCATCGCCTTACGGACGCGCGGATCGTTCAGCGGTTTTTTAGTGGTGTTGAACCGCACGAAATAACTGCCAAGATAGTCGAACTTATGAAAGTCGGGGCGCTGGCTGAGGGCATCTAGCAACTCGGTCGGTAGGAGACTTTTGTCCCAGATGACATCCGCCTGGCCGGCCTCGAACAGATTGATAGCCGTCGCGGGGGACTCGACCGGCAGGAGATCGACAATATTGTTGCGCGTATTAGCGGCGTCCCAGTAAAGCGGATTCTTGCGAAGGCGCACCCGGTCGCGCACGTGCCAAAACTCAAGCGAGTGCGAGCCGCTCACCGGTAGCGGTTGGCGGAGGCACCATTGGTTGCTGTACAGCGTGATTGCCTTTTCCGGCACGACGGCCAACGTCCAAAACGCGCACAATTCGAGAAAAAACGGGGTGGGGGCGGTCAACTGGACGCGGACAGTTTTGTCGTCGATTGCTCGTACGCCGAGCTGGCTCAGGTCGGTGGTTTTGCCAGCGTTGATGGCCTCGGCATTCTTCACGTAAAAGAGCATACCTGCGTAGTCGCTGGCGGTGACGGGATCGATGGCGCGGCGCCACGAATAAACAACATCGTGTGAGGTGATCGATTCGCCGGTGGACCACTTGAGGCCGTTCCGTAAATGGAAGGTGTAAACAGTTCCGTCGCCGGAAATGTCCCAGCGCTTGGCCAAGGCCGGCTCAGCCTGGGCGGTGACGGCGTTGAAGCGGGTGAGCCCCTCGAACAGCGCCGAGACGATGCGACCGTCCGCCTGGCTGGTGATGATCGCCGGGTCGAGCGACTCAGGATCGGGACCGTTGATGATGACGAAGTCGGCCGATTCGTGTTGCTGAAAACAGCCGGTTTGCCCAAGCAGGACAAGGCACAAAAAAAGCGTCCCCAGCCGTTGAGCAGGAACGCTTTTGAAAATCATGGGAGTCCCGTTTATTTTTTCTCCTCGCCCTTTGGCGGGGCGGTGGGTGTCTTAGCGGGCTTTTCAACGGCAGCCGGAGGCGTGGTCGCTCCGGGGTCAGTTGGTGCGGGGGTTGCGCCAGGGGTGCTTGGAACAGCTTCCTCAACCTTGCCGATCGCCGCTGTCGGGGCCGTTACGGCTGGGGTGGCTGTTGGGGTGGCTGTTGGGGTGGCTGTTGGGGTGGCTGTTGGGGTGGCTGTTGGGGTGGCTGTTGGGGTGGCCTCCGACTGTGCCCCGGCTCCGGCAAGCCGTTCGCTCAAGCCGCCATCGTCGCGATTGATGACAGCCAGAACCAGGCAGAGCACCAGGAAAAGTGTTGCGGAGACCTTTGTGAGCTTGGTCAGCACGTTCCCCGCGCCCGCGCCGAGCGCCATGTCCAGTGTGCCACCGCCAAAGGCTAGGCCCGAGCCGGATTCTTTCTTCGGCAACTGAATCAGGATCAGCAGCACGAGGAAGAAGCAGTTAAGGACGAGTACGGTTGTTAATAGTAGAGTCATGGTTTCGTTTTGTTATGTCAGATCGAGTTCAGGATAATCTCGGAAAAGTTTCTCACGTCCAGCGAGGCGCCACCCACGAGTGCTCCGTCCACGTCGACTTGGCTCATCAACTCACGCGAATTGTCCGGCTTGACGCTGCCGCCGTACTGGATGCGCACGCGCCGAGCCGTATCTTCGTCAAAAACATCGCCCAGCAGGTTGCGAATGAATGCATGCACTTCCTGCGCTTGGGCGGACGTGGCTGTTTTGCCAGTGCCGATGGCCCAGACCGGCTCGTAGGCGAGAACCGTGCCTTCCATTTGGTCCGTGGTCAAGCCTGCCAAGCTGCCCCGGATCTGTGAGCCGACGACCTCCTCAGTGCAGCCGCCTTCGCGATCCTCGAGTTGTTCGCCCACGCAGACGATCGGCTTCAGGCCGGCCTCGTGGGCGGCCTTGGCCTTGGCGGCGACCAGTTCATCCGACTCGCGCTGGTACTGCCGCCGCTCGGAGTGGCCTAGGATGACGTATTTGGCGGAAAATTCCTTGAGCATCCCGGCGGCGATTTCGCCGGTATGGGCGCCGTAGCTGTTCTCGCTCATGTTTTGCGCCCCAAGCCGGATGTTCGAGTCGATCACCACCTCGGACACCGCAGTCAGCGCGGTGAAAGGCGGGCAGACGGCAATGTCTACCTCCGTGACATCCTTGAGTTCTCGAACCAAGCCGATGGCCAAGTCGAGCGACTCGGCGACGGTTTTGTTCATCTTCCAGTTTCCGGCTACGATCAGTTTGCGTTCTTTTTCCATGCGTAAAATTATTTGTCGGCCAAGACCTCGACTCCGGGTAGCGCCCTGCCTTCAAGAAACTCGAGGCTAGCGCCGCCGCCGGTGCTCATGAACGTGACTTGGTCACCAAGGCCGGCCGTATTCAATGCTTTCACACTGTCGCCGCCGCCGATGATGCTCTTAGCCCCGTTGGCGGTCGCTTCGCACACGGCCTTGGCCACGCTGAAGGTACCTTCGGCAAATCGGGCGTCCTCGAAGATGCCCATCGGGCCGTTCCACAAAATTGTCTTCGCGCCGGCGATCACTTCGCAAAATATTGCCGCCGACTTGGGGCCGATGTCCACGCCTTCGACGTCGTCGGGGATGTTTTCGCTGTCGTTTGTACGATGCTCGCCAAAGGTAAATCTCCCGTCGGCCTCAGTCGGTATGGCGACAATGTTGTCGGTCGGGATCAAAAACTGCACGCCGCGCTCTGCGGCCTTGTCGAGGGCGGCTTGGGCGATGTCTACCTTGTCCTGCTCGACGAGCGACTTGCCGACCGTGAGGCCCTCGGCCAGCTTGAAGGTGTACGCCATCGCGCCGCCGATGAGGATTGTGTCGGCCCTCTCAATCAGGCGATCGATCACCTTAATTTTGTCGGAGACTTTTGCACCGCCGAGAATCACGACAAATGGACTCTCGGGTGCCTCCAGTTCGTCGCCGAGAAACTGCAACTCGCGCTCCATCAGCAGTCCTGCCACGCATTGGCCGGCGCGGGCGTTGATTACATCGGCTACACCGACGGTGGAGGCGTGTGCGCGGTGCGCTGCTCCGAAAGCGTCGTTCACGAACACGTCGGCGTCGCCAGCGAGTTGCTCGGCGAAGGCTAGGTCGTTGGCTTCTTCTTCAGCATGGTAGCGGACATTTTCCAAAAGCAGCAGGTCGCCATTTTTCAGATTGGCTGCTGCGTCCTCGGCCGCTTGACCAACGCACTGGTCGCAGAAGGTGACCAGCTGGCCGATTAACTTGGAGAGCTTGTCGGCGACGGGGCGGAGACTCATCGATGGCACGCGCTCGCCTTTCGGGCGGCCAAGGTGTGCGGTGAGGATGACTTTCGCGCCGTTTTCGATCATCAACTTGAGTGTCGGAAGGGTGGCGCGAATGCGGGTGTCGTCGTTGACGGCCATCGCGCCGTCATGCTCGCCCATGGGCACGTTGTAGTCCACGCGTGCCAAAACGCGTTTGCCCTGCAAATCGATGTCGTTGACGGTTAGTTTGGACATTACCCCCTGAAAAAAGGGCGCGAAATCATACCCGCGAACCATTGGCTGTCAACGGTTAATAGCGCCATAATGCCCATAAACAGCCCTTTTTCAGTCTACAAACGGGGGCGGGGCGGCTTGGTCGGGGCTTTCCACGGCTGAGCACCGGTGAGCTTGGTGCGGCGTTTATAAACGCGGTTCCCGGTAGCGATGTAGAGTGTCTTCCAATCCTTTCCGCCGAAGGCCGTGTACGACACGCGCTTGGCCAAGCGCGGCTTGGGCAAAATCAGGTGTACGCGACCGGGTTGATCGCAGATTTGCACGCCCAGTTCGGTGGCTGCCACCAGCCAACCGTCACGGGTCACGCACATGCCGTCGAGGTGCCCCTCGAGTGTGTTGGACGGCACGTGCATGTAGTAGTATTGCTGCTTGTTCGCTAGCGTGCCGTCGTCGTTGATGGTGTAGCTGTAAATGAAACGCCCAGGGAAGTGCCCGACGAATAGCATCGTTTGGTCGGCGCTCAAGGTGAGGCCGTTCGGGTTGCGGAAGTCATCCACTATGACCGCTTTAGCGGAGCCTTTGCGGATCATCATGATTTTGTTCTGGGGCGGGTTGGTGAAATAAACCGTGCCGTCGTGCCTCACCACGAGGTCGTTGCATTTCACACCCTCGGCGACGACGGTGCGATTGGCTGTCCTTGGATTCCAGGCGGCAATCTGTCCTGCGCCATTGGCTGCGCCGTAGAGCAGACCATCCGGGCCAAGGCTCAGTCCGTTGGCGCGGGCGGTGTTCTCAGCGAACAACTCGACTTTGTCGTCGGTTCCAATGCGATAAATTTTCGATGCCGGAACGTCGGTGAAAAATACGGTGCCATCCGGCAACGCGGCCAAGCCTTCAGCCCAGCCATGGCCGTCGCTCAGTAGTTGCCAATCCTCGTCCGCCTCGAGGAAGCGCACCGCCTCGTTGCGGCACTGGTCGTAATGCGGCTTCACCACGCCAGCATCGCTGTGCCAAAGCCAGCGCATCGCATCGGGGAAGATTGCGTTGCCGTGTTTGCGGCTGTGCTGGCCTTTACCCCATTCGTATTTCAGTTCGTAGCCAGAAAACTTGAGCGCTCGCTGCATCATTTGGTTGGCGATCCACCAGTCGCCGCCGTAAATGTTCAGGTCGTTCTCGCCGTCCTGCAGAAAGATGCGGAGTGGCTTTGGCTCGGTTTTACGAATAAGCGTCGGAATCTCGTCGCCGCCGCGAAGGCCGACGTAAGTACCGATTGTCGAGTAAACACGGCGAAACGAATCGGGCCGGTGCCAGGCGACGTTGAAGGCGCAGATTGCGCCGGAGCTGGCGCCGGTGATGCCGCGCTGGTTTGGGTCGGCACTGAACGTGATGCTGTGTGTCTGCTCTATGTGCGGCAGCAGTTCGTCGATCAAAAACTGCGAGTAGCGGTTGCTCATGTCGTCGTATTCGAGGCTGCGGTTAAAGCGGGCCTGAGCATTTTCGTTTTGGGGTGGCACCACGCCAGGATTGACGAACACGCCGATCATCACCGGGATGCCACCTCGGTGGATGAGGTTGTCGAGCGCGTTGAAGGTGGCGCCATTGACATAGGCTTTGCCGTCCTGAAACACCATCAGGCTGGCCACCTGGCCCTGTTTGTACTGCGCGGGCACGTAAATCCAGTAGTCACGAGTCGTGCCGGGGTACACTGCGGAGTCTGCGAATTTGGCCTGAGTGACTTTCCCGCTGGGGAGGCCGGCCTGTTTCTTCGAGTCGGGATGCACGGAGTACTGCTCCAGTTGCGCCAAGGCGTTTGGCACGACCAGCGGGATGACGATGATGAGCTTGGCTAAATAGGAAACTGTTTTCATGCGGCGAAGGGTAGGGGAATGCCGGTTGGCTGTCACGTCGCCGCGCTTGGCCAAGTGGTCCAAAATTTCGCACCGTGCTTGCCGATTGGGCGCCGTGTCCCTAATCTCCCCGGCGATGTCTGGCTTGGGGCCTAAAGCCATCCTCGCACTGGAGGACGGCAACATATTTGAGGGGCAAGCGTTCGGCGCTTCGGCGTCGGTCGCTGGGGAGGTTTGTTTCAACACGTCGATGACGGGGTATCAGGAAATCCTGACTGACCCGTCGTACAAGGGGCAGATCATCACCATGACCTATCCGCTCATTGGCAACTACGGAGTTAACGAGCAGGACGTGGAGTCGTACCAAACGCATGCCAGCGGGTTTGTTGTTCGTGAGTTGTCGCCGGTCGTGAGCAACTACCGCGCGGACAGTTCGCTGGGCGAGTACATGGAGCGCAACGGCATCCCCGGCATCCAGGGCATCGACACTCGGGCGCTGACCAAAAAGCTACGTGTCCGCGGCACGATGAACGGCTATCTCACGACAAAGAGCGACGCCACCGCGGAGAGCGCCTTGGCCAAGGCGAAGGAGTGGCACGGATTGCTTGGGGTGGATTACGTGAAGGAGGTCACCCACAAGGCGGCGTTTGCGTGGGATGAAAGCGATAACTTGAGCCCCGCGTTTCGGCTGCCCAAAGGGCCGGGCGAGGTCGACGGCCGCAGTCAGCGCGACCCCATGCCGGCGGCGGACATTCCGATTGTTGCCTACGATTTCGGCGTCAAATACAACATCCTGCGGAAGCTGCGGCAGACGGGTTTTGCGGTGACGGTAGTGCCGGCGGACACACCTGCGGAGGAGGCTCTCAAGCATAATCCGGCCGGCATTTTTCTCTCAAACGGCCCCGGTGACCCGGCGGCGGTGACGTATGCGGCGGAAGCGGTTGCAGGGTTACTGAAAAAGGGACTGCCGATTTTCGGCATTTGCCTTGGCCACCAAATTCTCAGCTTGGCCATGGGCGGCAAGACGAGCAAATTGAAGTTTGGCCATCGCGGCGCAAACCAGCCAGTGAAGGATTTCGAGAGTGGCCGGGTGGAGATCACGTCGCAAAACCATGGCTTCACGGTGGACACCGACTCGCTGCCAAGCGACGTTGTGGTGAACCGTATCAACCTCAACGACCAGACGGTCGAGGGTCTGCGGCACAAGACCAAGCCGGTGTTTTGCGTCCAGTATCATCCGGAAGCCTCGCCGGGGCCGCATGACTCGAGCGGCATGTTTGGCGAGTTCCGCCAATCGATCGAGAAGCACGGGTGACTTGGTCAAGCGCTTGACCAAGCTCGATCTAGCTTCCCCTCTTGAAAAACAAATAATCAGAACGCTGTGTCCTGCTTTTTTCGAGATTGGTTGAGGCTTGGATTACGCCTTGGCAGGGGCTTCTTCCGGGGCTTTGGGTTCTGCCTCCGGAAGCGGGTTGGTGCTTTCTACGCGAACCTTGAGGGTGGTGCTGACCTCGGTGTGCAGCCGTAACTCGACGGCGTGGTCGCCAACCGTGCGGATTGGTTCCTCGAGATGAACCTTGCGGCGGTCGATCTTGATCTCGAACTGCTCGTCGAGTTGTTCGATGATGTTCGCTGGGGTGACTGAGCCGTACATTTTGCCAGTATCGCCAGTCTTGACCTTCAGTTGCAAAATCAGGTGTTTGAAACTTGCGGACAGTTCCTTGGCGTCCTTGGCCTCGCGGATTTCACGGGCTCGGCGTTGCTTGCGGAGGGCCTCGAGGCGGCGCTCGTTGCCTTCGGTCAAGGGAATGGCCAGTCCATGGGGCAGGAGGTAGTTGCGGGCGTAACCGGTTGCCACGTTGACCTGGTCGGATTCTCCGCCCAGTCCATCCACATTCTTGATTAAAATAACGTCAGTTTTAGCCATGAGTAAGTTGTTGTTTGTGTAAATTTTTTGTTCAGAACGGGACGTCGTCGTCCCCCGGGCCGTCGACGGGAGGGCTATCCATGGGTTGGGAGGGCGTGGGGGCGGATTGTTGTGGAGCAGGGGAGCCTCCATCACCCTGGCCGCCACCAATGAACTCGAAGCGATCCAGCACGACACCTAATTTGCTGCGTTTTTGACCGGTATTTTTATCATCCCATTGATCAAACTTCAATCTGCCTTCGATGTGAATCCCTTTTCCCTTCTGGAAATATTGCCCGATTACTTCCGCTTGTTTGCCGAAAGCTGTGATATCGATGTAGGTGACTTCCTCTTTTTGATTCCCATCCTGATCCTTCCATCGCCGATTCGTTGCAATTCCGAAACCTGCAACAGCGGTGCCGCTGGGGGTGTAGCGCAACTCGGGGTCGCGGGTCAGGTTGCCCATCAGGATTACTTTGTTAAAGCTTGCCATGGTTTGAGTCTATCGCAATCGGGGTGGTGGTCAATCCGCTTTAACCCTGACACGTGATGTAAACGCGGAAGACGTCCTTGATTTTCATCAGGCGCTTTTTCAGGTCGTTGGTACCGGCGGGGTCGCCCTCAAACGTGACCTCAAGGTAGAAGCCGTCCGGGTTCTTGCGGTTGGCCACTCGGGCAAAATCCTTCTGGCCGACTGCGTTGAACTCACTGGTCTTTCCGCCGGCCGTGTCTATCTCAGTCGAGATGAGGTTTTGCAGTTCCTCGACGGTGCTTTCACGTCCTGTTTCCTTCAGGATGATCGTTCCTTCGTATTTCGTCATCTGTCTTTTTTTCTGGTGGGGCGTAGTCCCCGTTGTAATCATTCATCGCTTGGCCGATGCCTTGC
>Ga0315328_10001666_pt1 | contig 10370 bp, 7 predicted proteins | sample M120032315metaG_FD_203462 | JGI IMG/M metagenome (GOLD analysis project Ga0315328, IMG submission 203462) | Ammonia-oxidizing marine archaeal communities from Monterey Bay, California, United States - M1 200m 32315 | ecosystem: Environmental > Aquatic > Marine > Intertidal zone | place: USA... | reverse complement strand
CAGTTGTTGATGAAAATTTAATATCAATTTTTTTAGATAAACCATTCTGTTCAGTACTTAATACTTCAACAACATAAGTGCCATAAGGAACAGTTGATGAAGGATTAGGCCAAGTTAACAATTGATGGTTAAATGTTCCATCAGAGTTTGTTTGAATTTGTTCAAATTTTGTTATAGATTCATCAGGTGCAAATAATCTCAAAATAAGATTTTCTTCAGGTAAACCTGTTCCATAAACTTGTAAAGTATGATCAGGAGAATAGACTCTACTGTTTGTAGAAATATCCAGTTCTGAAAAAGAATTTTGAATTGGAATTAATAAAAATATAAAAATAATAGAAAGTAAAAATAGTAATTTCATTTTAATTTATTTGAAATGTTCTCCTAGATATTACTTTTCAAAAAATTGTGCATAACCTTCGTTAAGAGGTATTCAAAAAAAGAAAAAAAGGAAAATTAGAACTAGTTATCTTACTGTACGCTTATTGTTGTACTAACTGGTGGTGATAATGCCGTTGGATTATCTACTGATTCCCATACGAATGCAGTTGCTGTGTAGCTACCGCTTTCGGTTGGAATCCATGATAATGCAGGGCTGAATGATTGACCACTAGAAAGTGAACCTGTAATCCATGCGAGTGAGACTGTTACACCGTCACCATCCTGAACTTGTACTAAGTATGCGAATGATTGCTCTCTATCTTGACCATTTGCTAAGTCAGCAGTTAGTTGTACTTGTTGGTCAACGCTAACAGCGTTTAGGCTGTTACCGAATGCATCAACGGTTCTCAAGTTAGCAGCTGGTGCTCTCTCGAGAGGTGGTACAACAGTACCGATTAGTGATGTGGCTGTGATATCAAGTTCATCTGCAGTAGTATATGGCTCAGGTAATGTATTGTCCTCATATTCTGCGGTGACTGTGTCACCTTCTGCGACTCTGAGTCTGTGACCTGAAGAATCGTTAGAGACTGTAAAGAATACAGTTCCTTCGAAAATTCCGGTTGCCTCATTAGTCTCAGTTACAGTAAGGTCAATACCTCCGGCGTCGGAGTCAGACCAAGCGTCAACTGTGAAGTTGTCGATTGCCTCTGGATTTAAGTTCATATCTGCGTCAATTACTCTTATAACACCTGTTCCGCTTGCTGGATAGCTGGCCTCGAGCCATTGTACCTCACCGATATTCCATCTGATTAGTGCTGAACCTACAACTGTTTCATCCTCTGAGAATTCAAAGGAGATAGTAAGTCCATCATTGTCAGTTGTTGCAATAGTTCCTTCTGTTGGACCAGACTGTGTAGTCTGGGTTGAAGTTAGACTATTTGCATCACCTGAAATATCGTTTGAACCGTCACCATCTGCATCAAAGGCAAATCCTGCGAGTGTTACCTCACCAATGAAAATACCAGTGTCAGCTCCTGATTCAACGAGTTTGTATTGATCGATATCGTTACCTCTGGTAGAGACCTTTATTGGGTCGTTAGCAGTGTCACCGATTTCGTCAACTAAACCGCTGTCCATGTTATGGTCAGGGGCGACAATTGTGATGTAGACTTTGTCAGTCCATGTGTATACTTTTTGATCGAGTTCTATTGTTGCACCAAAGTTAGAAGTATAGACAGTTAAGCCAATATCTTCATCCTCTTGTCCAACATAGTCAGCTCCGGCTGGACCCCAGTCAGTATATTCTAAGTCGATTTGCTCTCCTCTATCTAAGTTCTCTGAACTAATAGCTGCAGGGATTTCTAGGACTACTTGGAAGATTCCAGTAGAGTCACCAGTTTCTCTGAAGGTAGATGGTTCAGGGTCAAAGGTAGAAGACTGATCTTGAACAGATGTGGTTGCAGCATCACTGTCCCACTCGATCAAATCGAGTGTTAAGGATTGTGCACCATCATTGTCAGTATCAAAGTCTGGCTCAATTAAGGTTAAGATCATATCTGAACCAATTAAGTAGACTGATTTATCGGCTTGTAATACACCGTTTCTAAGGTCGAAAGTAGCAGAGTCAGTTACAGTTTGTGTTTTACCGGAAGCATCATTGTTATCTGTGTATTCTACAGTGATGATATCACCTTGCAAGATACAACCACCAGTAAATACTGATGGACAGCTCTCTTTAGGTCCAGCATCAAATCCTACTTGGATGTCTGCTTCAAATACACCAGAATCTGGTGATACTTCTACGATACTACTACCAGAGTAAGCGGATGTATTGCCTACGGTGGTTAAGAATTCAACATTAGATCCTCTTTCGATATTAATTGTAACGTTAGCGTCGGATATTTTATCCTCACCCATTGCTGATACATTGTAGTCAGCATCGGTTACTCTAACGTGTACTGTGACATTTGTTGCACCAAGGTCTGCAGAACCAGTTGCGGTTGCGTGTTCAAGGAAGATTGATCCGCCAGAAACAGCACCAAATGGTACTGGGTAAACAGTTCTATCAAAGGAAACAGATCCGGTGTTTGCATTAATGCTTGCACCATCTCCTACTTCAATAGATTCTCCAGAAGCGTTTCTGAAGTCTTGGTAGTTAACTTCCATATCCGTTCCAGTTACTGTTACTGTACTGGAAGAACCAGAGTGACAGAATTTGGATGGAACTTGGAAGCTACCAGTAAAGATACCAGAAGCAGTGTCTGTCTCTACTAATGTAAAGCCAGTTGCTTCAAGGCCATCTGAACCATCAGAAGATCCTAGTGCGTCACAACTTGCGTCGTCACCAGTATCGTCCCAGTTTACGTCATCAAATGTAATATCTAGAACTAATCCTGTTGCCAGGGTTGTACCCGATGCTGCACCGACTCTGTTGTCAGAGTTTGTGGTGTATACATCGATTAGTTCAGAATCTGTGTTCATATCTTGATCATTCAACGTTACGACAACAGTATCTGCAATCTTGTAATTGTCAAGATCAAATGAAACTACACCACTGTGTGTTGGAGCTTCTAATTGGTCTGCAATTTGTGTAGAGACACCATCTGCTCCAAGATCAAAGTAATTAATTCTTGGAGAATCCTCATCAGTCATATCCTGTTCGATAATAATATCGATATCAGAATCAACTGTTGAAAGGTCTGTATAGGTTGCGTCGAGGTTCTTGTTAATTTGATTTAACATGATATATTCGACTGAACCTGTAAAGATTCCTGTGTCACCACCGGTCTCTCCTAATTCGAGTCGGTAGATTGCGTTGTTAGTACCACTATCATCAAAACTAAAGATGTCAGCGACAAATGGGATGTCAGTTAATGAGGTCAATGCTGTTCCAGTACCTCTTGCACCGTTACCATTGTCTTGTGTCATCTGTAGTTGAATAGACAAATCACCAGTATCAACACCGTAAGGTGTTTCAAAGAGTTTAACAATGCCTTTGTTTTCACCAGTAGAGCAAGCAATATGTGCTGCGTTACCAGTACCGTCTAGACAAACTGCAACAACAGGGTTGGTGGAGTTTGTAAATGCGGAAAAGTCAAAGTTGAAGTAGGTGTTTGAGGTATTCATGTTGTTCAAATCGACTCCACTATATCCAGTATTGATGGTAATGTTTAGTGTATTACCTACTACTGGAGTGGATACTGATTCAGTATAATATGCTATTTTACTGAAATCAGTAACAGCTGTAATGTTAGTTGCAGCTGCTAGCACAGATAATGGGCTACCGATTTGTAGTGATGGGACTAAGTGTGTGTTAGTTGAATTTGTGATGTAAAGATCTTCACTAGAACCTGTGTTCTTGTTTAGATCTTCATCATCAAGTGTAACTGTCAATGCTTCGCCAGAATTCCATTCGTCACCTACAGAGGATGCATCCATAGTGATTGTACCGAAACTGTTAGCCACAATGAATGATTGTGCAGAATCGTTATAATCTATTGTTGCAGTTGTTCCTCTTTTGGCGTTAGGGTGAACGTACAAGTTGGAAGCGTCATCATCATCAGTATTTCCAAAGACACCACTGTTCTCGGCTGATTCCCAGAAAACCAAGTGGTTATCTGAGTCAACATCATCGAGACTTGTAGTGCTGTTCAATACAGCTATTGCTGCACTGTTGGTATTATTGTTGATAATTAGTTTTCCGTTATCGTCAAAGCTGTTGTCGTATGCTATGAAAGAAGCTGTAGTGTGAGTACCATTGGTAAAACCAACAGATTCATTTCCAGTTTCTACATAGAATATTACAATATCTTCAGCGGTAGGATCGATATTTAGTTGATTATCGGTAATTGTTAGATGTAATTGCGAGCTTTGTGAAGCTGCATTTCTATCTAATGTAACACCTGCATAATCATCCATATCGCCAGAATCGTACTCTAGTGAGACTACTTCATCTGCTCCTGCTTGTTCGTACACAACATCAAAGCTACCTACAGTAAAGTCGTACAATTGGATAAATGGCCATTCTCGGTCAGTTTCTCCAGTTGAATGTGCATCACTATTGGCTATGTTAATTTGACCAACACCGATGACAGTGGATAGAAGAGACACTCCGGATACTCCAGATTCATTTGTTTTCTTGGTAGCATTCCAGTTGGATAGTTCAGGTGCATTTTTGATTGTACCTTGTGTAGCATTAACGTAAACGTTAGATGCTGATACTGATCCAGCTATTTGTCTGAGATCTCTGTCTAAACCAAAGTCTAGGTTGTTATCGGCTTCATCTGCTGCAGGAACTGCGGTAGAGTCACCAAAGTAACCATACCAGTTTCCATCGATACCTTGAGCCATTCTAAGTTGATGTTCATCAACTTTTACCATAGGCTCACCGGCTTTTACATCGGTTGCAGTAGCGTGTCCAATAACTACGACTTCGACTATTTGTGCTCCACCAAAGTGGTTTTCGAATGTTGCGTTTTCTGCGGAGACATATAATGCGCCTGCGGCGGCAACTTCTGGTACCATCATAGATGGTGCAGCAATTGTCATTCCACCGGCTAACATTATTGTCATTAGCGTAAGACTAGTTAATTTACGTCCTATTTCGTTATTCATGTTATTGATATTTTTCATAAAAATTTGTATTTAAGATTAATGGACGATTTGTCCACAAATAGAGCATTTCTTGTGATTTTTTCATGTATTTTATCTAATTTTTATTATTTTTATATTATTTAGACATATTTTATACAATTTATTTTATTATTTAGATCAAATAACTATATTTTATAAGATTTACTGATGATTTATGAAATAATTACAGCCTAATTTTTAGATAATAGAGTTTTGTATAGAGAGATCGCATCAGCCTCATCTTTAGAACCAACAACTACAGCAGATCCACGTTTCATAAAATTAACAGATAATTCATTTGTTCTCATAGATAATCCCAAGTCACCTAAATTCTCAACTAGAAATCCTTTTTCTTTTCCAACTGCTGTAACACTTACAGAATCAAGTTCAAAGGTTTCAGTTGGAGTTATGGAATATGTTCTCTTACCTCTGTTACGTCCACACAGTTCTTCTAAAATTAATTCTTGTTTTTCTACAACTTCTAATTTTCCAGTTCCGCAAATTGGACATTCATCAGCTCTAAATGTTTTTGTACTGTTAAAATCTAAATTTTCTAAATCAATATGTAAAATTCTATTTGAAAGGTTTGGTTTTTTTCCAGTAATTATTTTTACAGCTTCTGCAACTTCTATTCCACCAATAATAGAAAGTATTGATGGATGCACTCCTTCAATACTACATGTTGGCATTGTATCTTCATCAAGAGCTGGAAACATGCAATAGTAACATGCACTTTCTTTTGGTAAAATTGTAAATGCTTGTCCAGAAGTTCCAACTGCAGCTCCTGTAACAAATGGAATTCCAAATTTAACACAAGCTTTGTTTAATGCATATCTTGCATTAACTGAATCAAGTGCATCAATTACAACATCACATCCTTCTATAACTTCAAGTGCAGTGTAATCATTTACAGAAACTGTTAGTGCTTCAATGTTACAATCAGAATTTAATTTCTTTAATTTTTTTGCAGCAGCTTCAACTTTTACTTGTCCAACATCAGATTCATCAAATAATGTTTGTCTATGCAAATTAGATAATTCAATTACATCTCTATCAACAATTCGTAATGTACCAACACCCATTGCAGTTAATCTTGTAATAATTGGATGTCCTAACCCACCTGTTCCAACAACACAAACTTTAGAATTTTTTAATTTTAGTTGTCCGTTGTAACCAATTTCTTCAAGCATTACTTGACGGGAATATCTATCAAGTTCTTTTGAGGAAAGATCTTCAGAACCTCCAGCAACTGCAGGTAAAATATACACTTCATCACCATCTTTTAGAGATGTTTCCATACCGCTAGAAAATTTTGCATTTTTACCATTAATGTAAATATTAATCAAAGAACGTGGTGTGTTATCAGATTCTAATACTCTACGCTTAAAATCATCGCCTAAAAGTTCAGATATTTTTAGAAATGCGTCCTGTAAAGAATCAGCAGAAATTTCAGTTTTTTTCTCACCACCGCCTGCATTTAGTACAGATGGAATTGTAAATGTGATATTTGCCATATTATTGAACTACCGCAGAAATTTCATTAATGTTTGGCTTGTAAATAGTTGGCTTTGGTAATACTTGCATAATTGATTCAGTTGCTTTAAGACCATTACCAGTAACATAACATACAACTTTATCATTTTTATCAATTTTACCTTGTTCAACCATTTTTTGTAATATTGAAATTGATACACCACCTGCGGGTTCTGTAAATATTCCCTCAGTTTTAGCTAGTAAAAGTATTGCATCTAAAATTTCTTGATCATTACATTCTTCTGCAAATCCATTATACTGTTGTAATCTTTTCAAAACATATCTTCCATCTCCAGGATCACCAATTGCTAAACTCTTAGCTACAGTGTCAGGAGTTTCAACTGGAATAACTTCTTTAGAATTATTTTTAAATGCATCAACAATTGGGGCACATCCATGTGGTTGTGCTGCAATCATATGCATATTAGATACATCATCAAGTAATGAAACAGTTTGTAATTCTTCAAATCCTTTACAAATTGCATTAAGCATTGCACCACTTCCTACAGGAATTATTAGTTGATCAGGTACTTGCCAATCAAATTGTTCTGCAACTTCAAATGAAAATGTTTTAGAACCTTCTACATAGTGTGAACGCATGTTAATATTTACTATACCAATTCCTTTACTATCACCAATTTGAGCTGCAATTCGATTTGCATCATCATAAGTTCCATCTACTGCAATGTAATTTGCACCATAAGATAGTGCTTGTGTAATTTTTGCCATTTCAATATTACTTGGTGCAAATACATGACAAGGTAATCCAGCTCTTGCTGCATGTGCTGCAGTTGCAGAAGCTAAATTACCAGTAGATGCACAACCAACTGCAGTTAATCCAAGTTCTTTTGCTTTTGATATTGCAACACCTGCTGGTCTATCTTTAAATGAAAATGTGGGATTTACAGAATCATTTTTTATGTATAAATTATTTAGACCTAATTTTTTTCCAAGATTTTCAGCTTTGATAAGAGGAGTCATTCCGGCACCAATACTTACAATATTAGATTTGTTTTCAATTGGTAATAATTCAAAATATCTCCAGTATGTGTGTTCACGATTAGAAAACGTGTCTTTTGTTAAATTTGGAAAATTATATTTTACATCAAGAGGACCAAAACAGTCATCACAAACATACTTGAAAGCAGTTTCATACTCTTTTTTACATTCTCTACACTGAAGTGAAGTTCTAGTCAAGATCAATTATCTCCTAAATTAGATAATAAAAAATCCTAATATCAAATTAAGTATTACTTAATTTTATTCTATAAAAGTATAATGAAATATTATTACAAATTAGAATAAATTACAAAATTTAAAGAAAAATGATGAATTTAGAAAGATATTGAATACAAAGTAAGGTTTTTAGAGATTTCACAAAGATTAATTTTATGAATGCTAAAATTGTAATTTCAATATCGGTAATAATCACAATCGTAATAGTAGTTTTTAGTTTAACACAAATTGAAAAAGAAACATCTCGACAATTTGAAGAAAGTAGTAAAATTGATTCCATGTTACAACAAATAAAAGAAGAGAAAATAAAAAATGATAATTCAGAGAACCCATATGTTGTAAAGGAGAGAGACTGGATTACATCAGGACCATTCAAAATTGATCGAAGTGAATATCGATTAGGTGAAAAAATTTTTGTTAACATAGATCAATTAAATACTGATGAAAAAGGAAAAGTCATATTTTTTAGACCGATAAATAGTACACATTATTTACCTTACCATACGATGCCATTTGATGGATCAGGTCAACGAAATAATTATTATTTCACACCAGATCTTTCAGAATTAAGAAAAATTTGTAGTGCGGATGAAATAATTGGAAATTGGAAAGTAGTATTTCAAGGAACTGAGTATTCAGATTTAAATTTTAAAGTGTCTGCAAAAATTATGCCAGGTTATGAATATAGATATGAACCAATGTGCTAAAATTATTTTAATTCATGATGAAAACAAACTTTTTCACCAGTATGACATGCAGGACCTGATGGTTCAACAAGATAAATAATTGCATCAAAATCACAATCAACTAGTATCTCTTTAATTTTTTGAGTATTACCAGATTCTTCACCTTTCATCCAAAGCTTATTTCTAGAGCGACTCCAAAACCAAGAATTACCAGTTTTTTTTGCCAACTCTAAAGATTCTTTATTTGCATAAGCAAGCGTAAGGACATCCTTTGTATTAGCATCTTGAACAATTACAGGTACTAGTCCACCACTTTTTTCAAAATCAATTTCATCAATAGACTTGTTCATATTTTTAATCTACAAATTATACATTATAACCTTACAGGTATTTTTTTCTCTTTAAGAAAAGATTTCACACCTTTTACACCATGAGTTTCATAATGAAAGATAGAGGCAGCAAGTGCAGCATCTACGTTGGATTTTTCAAATATCTCTACCATATCATCAGGTTTACCACATCCACCAGATGCAATAACAGGAATACAAGCATTATCGACTATAGATTTTGTAAGTAAAACATCATATCCATTTTTTGTACCATCAGCATCAATACTAGTAAGTAAAATTTCTCCAGCACCTAATTTTTCAGCTTCTTTTGCCCAAGAAATGGCATCAATTCCTGTTCCTTGTTTTCCACCAAAAATAAAAACTTCAAACCAAAACTTTTTTTCATTTTCTAAAAAAATATTTACATTTTCTTTAATTTCATAATTTCTTTTAGCATCAATTGCAACTACAACACATTGTCTACCAAACAATGTCATTAATTCAGTAATTATTGGAGGGTTTTTTATTGCACTGGTGTTAATTCCAACTTTATCAGCACCATTAAGTAAAATGTTTCTAGCGTCATCAATTGATTTAACACCACCACCAACAGTAAATGGAATATTAATTACAGATGCAACTTTACGTACTAATTCCTTAATTGTCGCTCGTTGTTCATTTGAAGCAGTAATATCAAGAAATACAAGTTCATCAGCACCTTCATTACTATATTTAGCAGCTAACTCCACTGGATCTCCAGCGTCTTTAATGGATTCAAAATTCAATCCTTTAACTACTCGACCATTTTTTACATCCAAACATGGAATAATTCTCTTAGTTAAGGTCATGATAATTTCTTTGTCTCCTGAATTGTAATTTTATTCTCATAAAGTGCCTTTCCCAAAATAACACCCCATGCATTTCTTTGCTTTACTTTAGGAATATCATCAATGTTAGAAATTCCACCACTAGCAATTACATTTGCTTTTTCCAAATCACATGCCTGTTTGAGAAATTCTAGATCAGGACCTTCTAAAGTACCATCACGATTAACATTAGTTAAAAGAAATTCTGTAAATCCAACATGTAAAAATTCATTCATAGAATCAATTAATAAAATATCAGTAGTACTTTGCCAACCATGTGTTACAATACTGCCATCCTTATGATCAACGGAGATGACGATTTTTTCAGGTCCTAATTTAGTAAGTAAATTTTGTAATAATTCAGGTTCTTTAAAGGCAAAAGTTCCAATTACAACTCTATCAGCAATGTCTAGGGCTTCAAGTATCAATGATTCAGAACGTAATCCGCCTGCAATTTCAATAGGAATTGATACTGAAGAGACAATTTTTTTAATTAATTTAAGATTAGAACCCAATCCCAATGTAGCATCTAAATCTACAAGATGAATCATATCAGCTCCAGCATCTTCCCATTTTTTTGCAATACTAATTGGATCATCACTGTATATGGTTTTTTGATTAGGATCACCTTTGTAGAGTCTAACTACTTGGCCATTCATAAGATCAATTGCAGGAATTACTTTCATTTTTTACACACATTTAGAAAA
>Ga0315328_10001663_pt1 | contig 10373 bp, 11 predicted proteins | sample M120032315metaG_FD_203462 | JGI IMG/M metagenome (GOLD analysis project Ga0315328, IMG submission 203462) | Ammonia-oxidizing marine archaeal communities from Monterey Bay, California, United States - M1 200m 32315 | ecosystem: Environmental > Aquatic > Marine > Intertidal zone | place: USA... | reverse complement strand
GATGGGACGGCGTTGCGCCCAGCGATTGGGTGCCCTGGGCTTCAACCTAGCTGGCTGGAGCCGAGGCTCGAACGATGTCGTGGGCGTGCAGTGCAGCCATGGCCGGGGAAATCTGGAAGGTGTCCTACAGGCGGCCGATATCACGGTGGTTTTGTTGCCCCTGACCGGGCAGACCATCAACCTGATGGATAGGGTGGCCTTCAACGCCATGCGGCCAGGCAGCCATGTTATCAACTGTTCCCGCGGTGAACTGGTGGTGGACGCGGATCTGATCGCGGCCCTGGATGCGGGCCAGCTCGCCGGCGCCACCTTGGATGCCTTCCGCGAGGAACCGTTGCCCCGCGGCCATCCGCTTTGGCGGCATCCGAAAGTCCGGGTCACGCCGCACATCGCCTCGCTCTCGGCACCCGATACTGCCGCCCTGATCCTGGCCGATCAGGTGCGCCGGGCCCGCAACCGCCAACACCTGGCGGACACCATCAACATTGAGCATGGTTACTAGAGCATTTTCAATGCAGTCTGAACCACCCGCACCCCCGTCCCCACAGATTCTATTGGCACCCATTAATGGTACCCTGTGGGTGGTTGGGACGGGGGTGCGGGTGGCCTGGTATTTCAACGAACGTTGAAAACGCTCTAACTCGGAAAGGGAGGACGGCGATGACCGCACAAGACAACAAGGAACTGATCCGCCACATCATGGAAGACGGCTTTAACAAGCAGGACATGTCGGTGGTCTACGATAGTTTCCATACAGACTACGTTCGCCACGGCCACGGCGTTGCGGGCATGGGCTCATTGGGCGAGCATGTGGAGGACCTCAAGGCCCGGCACGCGGCTTTTGATGGTGCCCGATTTACAATTCTGAAGATTGTCGGCGATGGAGACACGGTGGCGGTACAGTTCGATTTTACCGGCATCCACAGCGGCACCTTTAATGGCCTGCCCGCCACGGGCAACCAGGTCAAACGCCCGGCGGCGGCGTTTTTTGTTATCCGTGACGGCAAGGTTGCCGAAGGTACTGTTTTTGCCGACGGCGCCGGCTTCATGGCTCAGCTACAAAAGAGTTAGTGCATTTCAAGTTTGATTGAAATCGCCGGCCGCCAATCCGAACATCCCGCGTTTCAGGCTTTCCGCGATCCGTTCGGCCCGCTCGACAAACAGTTCGGCAATGTCGTCGGGACAGACCGCGTGGGCACTGAGCCGGAACAGGTTGAGCCAAATTTCAAAGTCCCGTGGGGCCACCCGTGAAAGCGCCTTGTGCTTTGGCACGGGCTGGCCCTTGAAGCGGCCGCTCATCAACATAACCGAGGACCAGAAAGCCATCATGGTTTGCAAACGGGGCTCCCGGTCATCCACCACCCGGTCGAATATGGGTGCCAGCACCAGATCGGCCCGCACCCGGCCGTAAAAATGCCGAACCAGCCGTTCAATCATCTGCTCCGAGATATCTGGATGCGCGGGCTGACGCGGGGGCTGTGGGGACGCCGGGCGCGCGGCGTCAATTTCCTCCAAGTATTGGGTATAGGAGGCGACGGCTTCTTCCTCTAAATAGCCGACCACGCGATGGGCGGTCCGGGGCGCCAGGAGGTAGAGGAAAAAGTAGAAATTATAGAATACGGCCTGGGTGAACATGATGACGTAGCGTTCCAGCTGGGTCGGCTGGGCGATCTGCACGAAGGTCATCAGGTGCATGCGTCCATTCTCGGCTTCATCCAGCAATTCGCTGATCCAGCACCGGTCGTCACGAATTTGGCGCAATGACTGCAAATGCCGCAGCAAACCGCCAACCATGCCCGGCGCGCCGGTGAACGGGTGAGCGTGAACGCACGATTGATCGACGTCGAGGCGAACCGGCATGTCTGAGCACAGCGGTTCGACCGGCAGATGGAAGATGTGTTTGAATTGCAGGACGACATCGTCACCTCCATCGCGGCAACCGTGGGCCCCGAGATCACCTTTGCCGAGATCGAGCGGGCCCGCGGCAAACAGCCCGGCACGCTGGATGCCTGGGATCACTACCTGCGGGGCCTCGCCGCCTATCATAAGATGACAAAAGATGGCCTATCGGATGCTGTTTCCCATCTGAGCGAGGTGGTAGACATCGAGCCGGATTTCGCCGACGCCTATGCGCAATTGGGCCAATGTCACTTCTACATCGCCCTAAATGGCTGGGTTCGACCGGTCCGCAACGGCTTTGAGGAAGCCAAACGTCTCGGCGAGGAGGCGGTCCGTCTGGCACCGTCTAGTCCGCAAACAAACTACCCACTCGCTCATGCATTGGCTGCGACCGGGCAAACTGAACGGGCCATTGATCTAAACCGGAATTTCGCTGAAGCGTATGCCGTGCTCGGTCTTGCGCTGGTGTTTTTCGGCGAGACCGAAGAGGGCCTAACCGCCTGCCTTCGGGCGATCCGTAGCAACCCAAGGGACGCCCGGGGAAGCCTTCTGTTCAGCGGCCTGGCCATGCCCATTGGATCCCTGGCGACTATGAACAGGCCGTCAAAGTGTCGAAAAAAGGTTTGCACGAATTTCAAACCAACTACGGCAGCATGGTCATTCTAGCCGTATCGCATGCCTATCTTGGCCACGAAGCCGAGGCAAGGAGCTATGTTGACGACCTATTGCGTCTTATTCCACGATTCACACTTACCGCATTGCGCAAGAACCCGATGTTCATACGCCCCGAACATATTGAAAGGTTGGTTGAAGGCATGCGCCTTGCCGGTCTGCCGGAATACCGGAATTCGGCGCCTCAGCCTAAATTCGCCAACCGTTCCGCGAACAAGTCAAAAAACCCATCCGCATCCACTTCCTGCAAAACAAGGGCATTCTTGGCGCGCTTCGTGACCCCCCACCAGTCAACAACAGTGGCGCCGCGTGTGAGTTTTGAGCTTGTTTCGATCTCCACATTGCACATGCGGCCCTGAAAAAGATCCGGCTGCAACAACCAGGCGATGGTCGTCGGGTCATGCAGAGGCCCACCGTCGGTGCCGTATTTTTCCTCGTCAAAGCGCTCATAGAACACCAACATTTCGACCATGGCCCGGGCGGCGCGATTGTCGATGGCGCGAATCCGCTCGACCCGGGCCTTGGTGGTCATCACCTTGTGGGTGACATCCAGGGGCATCATGACGATGGGGGCGCCGCATGCCATGACGATCGCGGCGGCCTCCGGGTCAACATATATGTTGAACTCAGCCGAGGGCGTGATATTGCCTTGGGCGAAATAGCCCCCGCCCATCAAGACGATCTGCTGGATCCGGCCGGCCAGGCTGGGTTCCTTTTGCAGCGCCAGGGCGATGTTGGTCAATGGCCCGATAGGGCACAGCGTCACCGTGCCCGGCGCCTCCGCCAGCAAGGTTTCGACAATGAAATCAACGGCATGACCGTCCTGCAAGGGAAACGACGGGTTGAATAATTCGGGGCCGTCCAGGCCCGTCTTGCCGTGCACATGTTCCGCCGTGACCAAGGGCTGGACCAGGGGTGCCTCGGCGCCGGCAAAAACCTTGATATCGGTGCGCCCGCTCATTTCGCAAACAATGCGGGCATTACGTTCAGTCAAGGCCAGAGGCACATTGCCGGCCACCGCCGTGATGCCCAGAACCTCCAACTCCGGACTGCCAAAGGCGAGCATGATCGCGGCGGCATCATCCTGGCCCGGATCGGTATCAATGATGATTTTCAAAGCCCTGCTCCTCGGTTGTTCCGGCTCGCCTCCACCTCGGCCACAAGCTTGCGTACCAGGGGGATCAGCTCGGCACCATATTGTTCGGTATCGGGCAGCGGGTCATAACCGCGAATCAGCAAACTGGTCGCACCCAGCTTGTAATATTCAACCATGGCCCGGGCCACGGTGTCCGGCGCGCCGACCAGTGCGGTTGAGTTGCCTTGGGCGCCGGTGGCCTCGGCTAGCTTCATCCAAAGACAACTATCCTGGTGCTCGCCGGCGGCAGCCGCCGCCAGCAGACGCTTGGAGCCGACATTCTGCCGCTGTCCGGGCTTGCGACCGCTACCTTCGATTTTCCCCAAGATGGCACGCGCCCGGTCCCAGGCCTTGTCGTCTGTTTCCGCCAGGATCGGCCGGGTCGACAGACTAAATGTTGGCGTCCGGCCATGGGAACGGGCGGCGGCGCGGACCCCGGCCATGAAGGCGGCGGTATCCGCCAAGGGTTCGCCCCAGAGCATGAATACATCCAGGTGCGGTGCCAGCGAAGCGATTGCCGCGTCCGAGCCGCCGCCGCCATAGACCGGAATGTGAGGTGTTTGATGACAGCGAATATCCGCCTGCGCGCCCTCGACCCGATAGAATTCGCCTTGGTGGTCGAACGGCTCGGTCTCGGTCCAGGTGCGCCGCAGGAGGGTGGCATATTCGTCCAGGCGGCGGTAACGATCATCATGGGCGATGAAATCGCCATCCATGGCCTGGTCCCGACTGCTCCCCCCGGCGATCAAATGCACGGCCAAGCGACCGGTTGTCAGCTGGTCCAGCGTGGCAAGCTTTCGGGCCGCCACGGTCGGTGCGATAAAGCCCGGCCGATGGGCCAGCAGAAAGGCAAGGCGTTCCGTTTGGGCGGCCGCGTGCGCCCCCACCATGAAGCCGTCGGGCGCATTGGAGAAGTAACCGATGAGCACACGATCGAAGTCGGCGGCTTCGTGAATGCGCGCCGATTGCGCAATGGTCTCCGGATCGAAGGGCTGACCGCTGGCGGGAATAATTTCAGACGACACCCGGGGTGCCACCCAGCCTATCATTTCTACCGCCATGCCATTAGCCTTCTCATGTTGCCCGCCGGCGGATTTTCGTGACCATATTTCTGTACCAGGTCACCAGTGTCCTATTGTTTCATGATTTCGTAAACCCGAATGCTGGTGACGAATGGATTGTCGTGGGTGATCTTTTCCGCGTCTTCAAGGCTTTCGGCATTGATAATCGAGTAGCCCGTGATGGCGTCCATCCCCATTGTCAAATCCTTTGATCCAGCATGGAAAATCTCCCGGGCACCACCGTGGAAGCCGCTGTGCTCCACCACTATATCGGCGACCGCTTCAAACCATTTGCCCCATGCCGCCATGATTTCCGGCGTCGGTTGCTCAAATCCGAAATGCAATAACATGACCGTTTCATTCCGTTCTCCGTGCCAAAACTTTATTTCCAACCGGCGCTACGCCGCGCCTAGCGGCCGCTCGGCAGTTCATCAAATGGCAATTCCTTATCGACGCGGATATCGGGCGGCAGGCCCAGCACCCGCTCGGAAATGATATTGCGGAGAATTTCGTCGGACCCGGCGGCGATCCTGCCGCCTGGCGCGTCCAGCAGGGCCTGTTGATACATCGCCCGCATGGGGGCCAGGTCCGGGTCCACCATGCCGCCGCCCATATCCAACAAGTCCATGCCGAAATGAGCAATTTCCTGACGGCGGAAGGCCGAGACCAGTTTGGAGACGGAATTCTCCGGTCCCGGCCGCTCGCCCCGCGACAGCGCCGTCATCAGGCGGGCCCGGATCAGCTTCACGCCCTGTGCCTTGATATACCAATCCGCCAGTTTCTCGCGGATCGCGCCATCCGCGATGGCCGGCCCGTTTTCCAGTTCGGTCATCCGCACCAAGTCAAAAATATCCTCGAAATCCGGCGCCGGACGGACGCCGGAGCTGACCCGTTCGTTCATCAACGTGGTGATCGCAACCTGCCAGCCCTGCCCCACATCGCCCAGGCGCTGGGCATCGGGGATGCGCAGATCGGTCATGAAGACTTCGTTAAAATTCGAATAGCCGGAAATCTGCCGGATTGGCCGCACTTCAATTCCCGGCGATTTCATGTCGAAGAAAAAGTAGGTCAATCCCTTGTGCTTGGGCGCATCCGGGTCGCTGCGGGTGACCAGGATCGCCATGTCCGCATAGTGCGCGCCCGAGGTCCAGATTTTATGGCCATTGATAATCCAATCAGCGTCATCGGCATCGCCATCCCGCACGGAGCGGGTGCGCAAACCGGCCAGGTCCGATCCCCCCGCCGGTTCCGAAAACATCTGGCACCAGATTTCATCGCCCCGCAGGGTTGCCGGTACGTAGCGTTGCTTTTGTTCTTCGGTGGCATACGTCAACAGGGTCGGCACCGCCATCCCATGGCTTATGCTGAACACGGCGGGCGGGATCAGATAATCCGCTTCCTCTTCCGCGAAGATAATCTGCTGCAAGCGTGTCTCGCCCCGGCCGCCGTATTCCCGAGGCAGGGAGATGCCAGAAAATCCGCCCTCGAATTTTCTTTCTTCCCAGGCGCGGGCGGCGGGGATCAGTTCGGGTTCGCCGCGTTTGTATCGGTAAACCTTGCCCGGGCCCTTGCGTTCCGCATTATCCTCCAGCCAGGCGCGCGCCTCGGCGCGAAACGCGGCTTCTTGCGGGCTATCGTTGAAATCCATATCCGTTACTCCTCGCCGCTGCTGTTGCGGGTTTCAAGTAGGCTGACCAACCGGTCCTTCCAGCGCCGCTCCCCACCCAGGGCCAGGGAGAGCAATTTGGCCCGCCGGTAGTACATGTGACAATCAAACTCCCAGGTGAAGCCCATGCCGCCGTGGGTCTGGATGTTTTCCCGGGCCGCCAGATTGTAGGCTTCGCCGGCCGCGACGCGGGCCGCCGCCGCCGCCGTCGGCAGATCGGGGGCATCATTGGCAAGTGCCCAGGCGCCGTAGTAGGCATTGGCCCGCGCCAGTTCCGTGGCCACGTAAATATCTGCCAATTTGTGCTTGATGGCCTGAAACGACCCGATCGCCCGGCCAAAGGCGAAGCGGTTCTTGGCGTATTCCGTCGCCATGTCCAGGCAGGCTTGCGCGCCGCCAACCTGCTCGAACGCCATGGGAATAGCGGCGCGGTCAAAAATTGCCTGGGTCAGGGACCACCCGTCGCCCGGCGCGCCAAGCGGTTCCGCCGCCGCCCCCTCGAAGGTGATCTCCGCATGAGACCGGGTGGGATCGATCATCTCCACCGGCGTGCGGTGAACGCCATCGCCGTCGAGATCGACAAGGAAAAGCGACAGATCGCCGACCGCTCCCTGTTTGGCCAATACAATGGCGAAATCGGCGGCATCACCGTCCGCGACCGGGAGTTTTTTTCCCGTCATCATACCATCGTTAACGCTGGTTTGGATGGAGGTGGCATGCGCAACGCCGATGCCTTCCGCCACCGCCATGCAGCCAATCCGCGCGCCCGCCGCCAGGTCCGGCAGATAATCCTGCTTTTGCAGCTCGCTGCCCGCCATCAACAAGGCTTCCGTCGCCAAATAGACCGAGGAGGAGAACGGCGTCGGCGCCAAGGTGCGCCCCAATTCCTCGGCGATAACACATAAATCCTCGCCATTCAGGCCGGCGCCACCATATTCCTCCGGAATGGTTGTTCCAACCCAGCCGAGCCGGGCCATGTCCCGCCACAGACCATGGTCATGGGACGTGGCGTCGTCTTCAAGAACTGCGCGCACCGCGGCCGGCGGCGCGCGGTCGTTGAGGAATTTCTTCGCCTGATCGCGCAGTAAATATTGTTCTTCCGAGAAATCGAAATTCATCTGAATAAACCCTACAGCTTGGCGCTGGGCCGGCTGGAGACCGCTTCGTACCAACGGCGGGCGTTGGGGGCATCTTCGGGCAGGCCCATTTTCAGCCATTTGGCGAAGTCAATCAGGATCATCAGATCGATGTCTGCGACCGTATAGCTGCCACCAGCGACGAAGGCTTTATCGCCGATCATGGCATCGACCCGGTTCATGAAGCGTTGCACCCGCACCTTGCCGCGATCCGCCAGTTCGGGAATTTGCTCATAATCATCGGGCCCTGGCAGGGCGCGGCCCTTCATGCGGGGGGTGGAATTGCGCAGGGCCTCGGCCATGGCTGCGAAGCCATTGGCTTCGATCAGATATCGTACGTCGGCGATGCGGCCTTTTTCGTCCGCCGTGACGCCCATCAGCGGGGGATTGGGGTGGGCGTCCTCCAGGTAGGCCCAGATCCCGGCCGTGGTAACCAGGACGGCGCCGTCATCAAGCACCAGCGCGGGCAGGGTGCAGCCGGGATTGATGGCGCGGAATTCATCGCTTAACTGTGCGCCGTCGGCGATGGAGATATCCGTAGTTTCGATCTCCAGGCCTTTCTCGGCAATGAAGATGCGCGCCCGGCGGGGCGAGGGTGCGGTGGAGCAGTCGTAAAATTTCATTATAATGTTTCCTCATCTCAGCTTGCAGGTGGAGCTGTTGCCTAGCTCCATTGTCTTTTGGTCCGTTGTCTTATGGTGGGCGCCGGTCAGCGCGGCCATCCCGACCCAGGCCGCGCCCTCCCTGGCGCGCACGGTACGGGTATGCGTTATATTGGCAAACAGCCATTTTATGTCATCCCAGCCGCCCTGCGGACTGGAGATGCGGCGCGGCGCTATGGCCTGTGCCCGGTCACCAATCCGTTTAGCCACAGCATACTGGAAAACGTAGTCCGGTGTCAGGCCCATGCGCAGGTCGGACACGGTGATCTCGTCCCCCCGTTGATCCAGGCGATAATAGCCCCGGCTGAACCAGGCCACCCGCTCATAGGCGGAATTGCCCATCAGACACCCGGCCAGGTCCAGGTTGCGGGGATGGTCATGGATGGTGGTCCGTTCCGGGCCGCCAAAAAGGGGCAGATAGATGTTTAGATAGCGGTCCCCGTGCAGGGCGATAACCCGCCAGAAATAGCTGTTGAACGGCGTTGGGATCGCCAGCATTCGCTCCGCCGTGATGCCGGCCCGCAGCAGAATCGATTCCGCCCTTGCCGCGGCAATCCGTTGCGCCCCGAAGCACCAGGCTTGATAGGCGCTCGACAGTGCCAGAGCAACGCCTACCACCACGCCCATGCGTCTTGTCCATTGGCGCAGACAGAGCGCCCAGACGGCCGCCACCAACAGGGGCAGGGTATAGAGGATATCGATGATAAAGATGGAGCCGACACCGTAGGGCTCCATGACCAGTGGCCAGAGCAGTTTGGTGCCGTACACGGTCAATCCGTCCAGCAGGGCATGAGTGGCCAGGCACAGATAGACGGCGGCATAGGTCGCTAGGCGTTGCCGGCGCAGGGCGGTGATAAACAGCGTCATGCCCTCGCCGATGATCGGTGTCACTACCGCCTGGACCACCAGGGAATGGCTAAAACCGCGGTGGGAGACAAAGGCGTCGACCGCATCACTGGATGGCATCAGAACATCCAGGTCTGGCAGGCTGCTCAGCAGCCCGCCGGCGATGGCGGCTCGGCGCGGCCCCACCCTGGGTCCCAAAACGGCGACCCCGATACCGGCGCCCAGAACGAACTGGGTCAGGCTATCCATTGGTCGCGGATCAGCGCTCCACGTTGGCGCCGCGCTGGGGCACGCCGAATTCGCCGTGGCAGATATCTGCCAGACGGGCCACGCCGTCGCGGATCTGCTGGTGGGAGGCATGGCCGAAACACAAACGGATGCGGTGACGGCCCGTATCGGGATCGGCGGACCAGTCGGAACCGGGGTTAACGGCCACGCCCTGGGCACCGGCGATTTGCGCCAGTTTATCTGTATCCACACTGTCCGGCAGGGTGACCCAAAGGTAGATGCCGCCCTGCTGCTGTGCGAATTCGGCACTGGCGCCGAACTGTTCCGCCATGGCGCCGGTCATGACGTCATATTTGCCTTTCAATATGCGCCGCAATTCGTCCACATGGCCGGCGTAATGTTCGGGACAGTATTCCGCCAAGGCCATTTGCTCCAGCGCGCCGCAGCCGCCGTCGGTTTTTAGGGGCATCAGGCGGCGCAGCACCGGCCAGTCCGCCACCACATAGCCAACCCGCAGCGCCACCGCGATGGTTTTGGAGAACGTGCCGCAGTAGATCACCTGGCCTTCACGATCCATAGAGCGGATGGTGGGCGGGCGGCTGCCTTCCCATATCAGTTCCGCATAACAATCGTCCTCAAAGATCGGCACACCGTTTTCCCGCGCCAGGTCCAGCATTTTCTGGCGCCGCTCGACGCTCATGATTGTGGCGGAGGGGTTTTGCACCGTGGGTATGGTGTAAATGAATTTTGGGCGCACACCCTTGTCCCGCAGTTCCGCCAGGATGCCGGCCAGGTGCTCCATGCACATGCCGCCTTCGTCCACCTTCACGGCCTCGTAGGTCACGCCGTGGCGGCGCAGGCGGCCGAGTGTGCCGGCATAGCTGACGTCCTCCACGATTACCGTGTCGCCGGGGCTCAACAGCGCACCGTTGACTAGATCCAAACCCTGCAAGGAACCCGTCGTGATCAGGATGTCGCCTGGATCGGTGGGCATGCCGGCGCGGGCCGCCAGCATTTCCGAGATGTAGTTGCGCAGGGGCAGATAACCCTGGGCCCCGCCATTCATGC